>Ga0214919_10003943_pt1 | contig 21995 bp, 17 predicted proteins | sample LL1503_MetaG_FD_177994 | JGI IMG/M metagenome (GOLD analysis project Ga0214919, IMG submission 177994) | Freshwater microbial communities from Lake Lanier, Atlanta, Georgia, United States - LL-1503 | ecosystem: Environmental > Aquatic > Freshwater > Lake | place: USA: Georgia | collected... | reverse complement strand
CGCCTTACGCGAACAAGAGCCACAGGTGATCTCGTTGCCAGATGAGCCACCTGGAATTGACGGTCGTATTTTGCCGACTGGGGTATTAGTAACTAGATTAATTGACCAAATTTTGGGTGGTCAGCGCGCATATCCCAATTTATTCGATGGCTTAAGAGCGCAGGAGTTAATAGAGGCGGCCCAAATTTCGAATACCAGGCGGCAGTGGGTTAAAGTATAGGATTTACTCAGCATTTCGCTTATTTTCTATATGTTCAGAATATCAATTTTTATTTAATGCAAAGTTATACGTGAAAAAAATATTAGTTACTGGGGGTTCAGGATTTATCGGATCGGCTTTGGTCAAAAAATTACTTAATGAAGGTCATAAAATTCGAGTGCTTGATGATAATTCTCGAGGATCATTAAGGCGATTGCAGGAGGTTAGTAATCATATTGAGATCATTAATGGCGATATTCGTGACCAAAATACAGTTGCAAATGCTTTAAAAGGAATTGATATTGTTCATCATTTGGCTTATATCAATGGAACAGAAAATTTTTATAAAGTCCCTGAAAGAATTTTGGAAATTGCAGTTAAGGGAACAATGAATGTAATAGATTCCGCGATTAAAAATAATGTGGGAGAACTTTATCTAGCATCAAGCTCAGAGGTGTATCAAACACCTAAGAGTATTCCAACTGATGAAAATGTACCTCTGACTGTACCTGACGTTATGAATCCAAGGTACTCATACGGCGGTGGAAAACTGATTTCAGAATTATTGGTAATAAACTATGGTCGAAAATTTTTCGAGCGTGTCTGCATTTACCGTCCACATAATGTTTATGGGCCAGATATGGGCTGGGAGCATGTAATTCCCCAGTTTGCGCTGCGGTTAAATCAGTTAACGGCTAATAAAAATGATAATTTATTACAATTTCCCATTCAAGGCGATGGAAGTGAGACACGTAGCTTTTGCCATATTGATGATTTTATAGATGGGGTAATCTTATTACAAAATTGTGGAAAAAATATCAATGTTTATAATATTGGCACTGAAGAAGAGCTAAGGATTATTGATCTTGCTAGACTAATGGCAGGGCTTTATTCTCAAGATATTAAAATCATACCAGGTGAATTAATGGCTGGCAGTGTACTAAGGCGTTGTCCTGACCTAAATAAAATTAAATCCTTGGGATACCGGCCTAAAGTAAGCATAGAACATGGTCTAGCCATAACAGTAGATTGGTATAAGAAAAATATGTCATTAGCGCCTAATTTTTCCTAACAATGCAACTTTTCTTTAAATTTAAAATGAAAGTAAAAAATGATTAAATCTTCCTTAGCACTTGCTGCAGGCTCTGGATCAAGTGTGGTGATCGATCATTGTCAAGTATGTGACTCTACTGATTTAGAGCCCATTATCTTTTTAGGCTATTTGCCCCCGGTCAATCAAATGCGTACTATTGGTCAAGTTCCAGATGAACAGCAAGCCTATCCTGCCGGGATGCTTTTTTGTAAACATTGTCAGCTTGTTCAGCTTGGTCTTTCAGTTGATCCTGCCATTATTTTTCCACCAAGCTATCCTTATACAAGTGGCACTACGCGTATATTAAGAGATAATTTTGCCAATCTATACAATGCGGTTGATAAAAAATATGAATTATCCTCATCCGACTTAATTGTTGATATAGGCTCTAATGATGGAACTCTATTGAGCAATTTTAAAAATGGAGGTCATCGAGTTTTAGGAGTTGAGCCAACTGATGTTGGTCAAATTGCGCGTGATCGTGAGATTGATACTATTCAAGATTATTTTTTACCGCTTGTAGCAAAAAATATTCGTGAAAAATATGGCCCAGCAAAAATAGTAACCGCTGCCAACTGTTTTGCACATATCGAAGATGTTCATAACGTCGTAGATGGCGTCATTGAGCTTTTGGATGATAAGGGTATCTTTATATCTGAAAATCATTATCTAATACCTTTATTAGAAACTTTGCAATATGACACTATTTATCATGAGCATCTTCGCTACTATTCTTTGCATAGTTTGGAATATTTATTGGGTCTTCATGGCCTAGAAATTATTAATGCTGAACTTATTCCCACTCATGGCGGTTCTATTCGAGTTTATAGTGCTAAAAAAGGGGCCTATCAAATTGATGAAAGTGTCAAATTATTAAAGAGTAAAGAGCCTACCGGTGAGTTAATGATCAACAAATTAAAAGAGTTTAAGCAGTCCGTCTTGCTCTCTAAACTAAGGTTGCTCAGACTATTGTGTGAAATCAAGGAAACCGGCGCACGCATTTGTGCCATAAGCGCCCCATCAAGAGCCTCAACCCTGGTCAATTACGTCGGTTTAGATGATGGCATTCTAGATTATGTAGTTGAAATAAAGGGGTCACTTAAAATTGGAAAATATCTGCCTGGAACGCTCATCCCAGTAGTAGAAGAGTCTATTATTTTTACTGATCAACCTGATTTTGCGCTAATTTTGTCATGGCATATTGCTGATGAATTGGCGCAAAAAATTAGAGCCAACGGTTTTAAGGGTAAATTTATTTGCCCACTTCCAGTACCCCGAATTTTCTAATGCAAGAATTCAAGAACTCAGTGCAAAATAAAGAATATGAAATAGAGTTCTTTGATAAGCATGCTGAAAAAGATGATTACAATGTTTTTACGCACGAAGCTAATCTAAAGTTGATCGATGCATTTGCAAGATACACTGCGCTAAATATTGGAAGTCAAGTTGCCGATCTTGGGTGTGGTTCTGGAGTTTTTACTAAATTATTAGTTGATAGGGGATTTGTGGCTACTGGCATTGACATTAGCCCGAAATTGATTGGTATTGCCCAAGCTAAATACCCCAATATTCATTTTCAAATAGGCGATGCTGAACATCTGCATTATGAAAATAATAGTTTAGATGGTGTTTTACTTTCTGGTCTGGTCCATCACTTCTCAGACCCTTCAGCATTAGCCAGTGAGGTCTATCGCGTATTAAAACCAGGCGGTAAATTTTTTGCATTTGATCCAAATCGGTTAAATCCATTTATGTATTTATATAGAGATATTTCATCTCCTTTTTACAGTAATGTTGGAGTAACAAAAAATGAGCGGCCTATCTTAGGATCCGTAGTACAAGAAATTTTTACGAACGTGGGATTTAAAACCAATATTGGATATCTATCAGGCTTATCTTATCAATTTATTGCTTCTAAAAAAATGAGTCAATTATTGCCAATCTATAATTTAATTGACTCCGTGGTGTTTAAATTATTTTTTTTAAAAAAATTGAGCCCTTTTGTTCTTACTTATGGAGTTAAATAGTGGCTCAAGATCTTAAAGACAAATATAAAGTTGCTATTATTGGTGGTGCGGGCCATGTAGGAGTACCTTTGACAATTTGCTTTGCTGAGGCAGGCATAAAAACTCTTGTAATTGATATTAATACAGTTGCAATGGAATCGATTATGAATGGTGAATTGCCTTTTATAGAGCATGGCGCTGAATCATTATTAAAATCGGCTCTCGCAAAAAAACTAATTGAATGTACTACAGAAATATCTAAAATAAGCCAATGTAATGCAGTTATTTTGACAATTGGAACGCCAGTAGATGAATTTTTAAATCCGACTAATCAAGTCGTTAAAAAATGTATTGATGATCTGTTACCTTATTTACATGACAATCAGCTAATTATTTTTCGTTCTACTATTTTTCCGGGAACTATAGATTGGTTAGATAAATATCTTCAATTGCAAAATAAATATATTAAATTAGCTTTTTGTCCAGAAAGAGTTGTTCAAGGTAATGGTATTTTAGAGCTAAAAAGCTTACCGCAAATTGTTTCAGGTACCTCTGAAGAAGCAATCCAAGCAGCATCAGAACTTTTTTTAAAAATTGCCCCTGAAGTAGTGTGTGTAAAGCCAATGGAGGCTGAGTTTGCAAAACTCTTTAATAACGCCTATCGGTATATAGAGTTTGCGACGACAAATCAGTTTTATATGATCGCACAGTCTGCAGGAATTGATTATCAGAAAATTTTGTATGCCATGAAGCATAACTATCCAAGATCAGCAAAAATACCAGGCCCTGGATTAGCTGCCGGCCCCTGTTTACTGAAAGACACTATGCAACTAGCAGCTTTTTCAGGAAACCAATTTACTCTCGGACATGCTGCAATGAATGTAAATGAAGGGTTGGTGTTATACATATTAGACCAACTATCTCAAACATATGATTTACAAAATATGGTAGTTGGTATCATGGGAATGGCATTTAAGGCTGATATCGATGACACTCGCTCTTCACTAAGTTATAAATTAAAAAAATCACTTTTGTTTAAAGCAAAAAAGGTATTAACAGCTGATCCATATGTTCAGGGAGATAAAGAGTTAATTCCAATAGAGACATTAATTCAGGAGAGTGATATTTTAGTACTATGTGCCCCACATAGTCTCTATAAATCGATTAATTTGAGAGGTAGGCCAGTCTTTGATGTTTGGGGTTTTTTTTGAATAATAGTGTATTAGATATTGTTATTCCGGTTTATAACGAAGGGGATGGGATTGTTGCAACTTTGCTATCCTTAAAAAGAGATTTAAAATGCTCTTATCGTATTTTAATTTGTTATGATTTTGAAGGTGATTCAACTATTAGTGCAATTCGTAATGCAAATATAAAAGATTTAAATGTCGACTTTGTACTCAATAAAAATAAAGGTGCACATGGCGCTGTAATTACTGGCTTTAAGGCTTCAAAAGCTAATTTTATTTTAGTTTTTCCGGCTGATGATGATTACAATGCAAAAATGTTAAATACCATGCTTAATTTAGGTCAGTCAGGTGCAGATATTGTGTGCGCTAGTCGATTTATGTCTGGTGGATGCATGGTTAATTGCCCCCTGTTAAAGCAAATCTTGGTTCGATCCGCCGCAGCAAGTTTATTTTGGCTAGGAGGAATTCCAACCCACGATCCAACAAATGGCTTTCGACTGTTTTCAAGGCGTGTTATTGAAGATATCTTAATTGAATCAACAACAGGTTTTACATATAGCTTAGAGTTATTAGCAAAGTGCCATCGCTTGGGATGGAATATCAAAGAAACACCTGCTGCTTGGTATGAAAGAACCTCAGGTAAAAGTCAATTTCAAGTTTTAAATTGGATACCAGCCTATTTAAGATGGTATTTTTATATTTTTTCTACAACTTGGTTAAAAAGGTCTCCAAAGACAGTAACACTGAGGCGCTAATTTAATTATTACTATATCTACAGGTATCTAGTTATCAAAGCTAAATAAACCACGCGTCATCGCTAGACCAATAAGGGCAATATGTAAAGCATGATTAAAAGTGCCATCGTACATAGCGCCTTTTAATTGATCCTTATTAAAGAGTATATTTTCTAAATTAGGTTCAGGAATCCACTTATTCGCAGAGTCAACTTTAATAAAATATCCCCACAGTTTATTTGCTAAACGCCCTGTATCGGGTAATAAAGTGCCAAGTAATATGGGCGGTTCTATTGGCATATACCCAGTTTCTTCAAAAAGCTCTTTAACGGCAACAATTTCAGGGTTTTCAGCTCTATCGATTAATCCGCCTGGTAATTCAAGGGTAAGGGCGTTTACTGCAGGTCTAAATTGCTTAACCAAAGGGATCATACCGTCTGGGGTTACTGCAAAAACGCTGACATAATCAGATTGCAATAAAGAGTGGAAATCCTCTAATTTACCTGATCCCATATCAATAGAATTCGTAACCAGGGTGACCCAGGGGGATAAAACGTCATAAGCGGAATGGGTAATTTTAGACATAGTAATGACTGGTAGAAAAAATTTTTATAAGTGAGTGTATGAGAGAAGATACATGATGGAGACGAGAAAGGAAAAAGGATTTATTAAATCTGATATGAGCATCTATGAATTCTATAGTACCATCTATTCAAACTTTAATTTATAAAAATAATATAGAAATGCAATTAATTACATATAGATTTTTACCATCATAGTTTTATTTATAAAATATGTGCTATATAAAAAATATTGGGATAGTATCTCTTGCATTCCTTGTACTAGTCATTTTATGGGAACTAATAGGTCCCATTATTAGACCGTTACCTTTACAACTTGATGAAAGTTTGGGTTGGGTTTTACGTTCAAATTATACAAATATTACAACTCAGCGTGATTTAGCCGGTAACACATACCAAGTTCAATTTTCAACAAATGAAGATAGTTTACGAACTTTTGGCAACGCTGAAAAAGCAAAATTAAGGATATTGGTACTGGGAGATTCATTTACGGGAGCTCCCTATGCAGGTAATAAAGAGATGTGGTTTTCAGAAATGGTTAAGAAGATTGAAATCTTAAAAAACTTACCTACAGAGTCTATTTACCTTATGGCCGCAGGTGCAGGCGGCTATGGAACCTTACAAGAGCGGATCTTATTAGAACGCATAATAAAAAAAGCAAAACCTGATATGGTTATTCTTCAATTTTGTGAGAACGATTATATAAATAGTCATCTTGAATGGGAATCTACACAAATTTATCGTTCACAAATCTACAGACGTCCCTATCTTAATTTAGACAGAAAAATTTCCTATAACAATGATTTAATTGCCCCTATCTGGAGAAATCCCTATTTAGGCGATTCACGGATTTTTGCAATCCTTGATGGCTTAATCACTAATTTGCAGTTTTTATACTACGATAAAAATTATGGACCACAGATTGAAACTATAAAATTAAACTATTGGCAAAAGGAGTCATTACTTATAACGCAAATAAATTTAAGCGATATGAAAAATCTAGTTAAAAATAAACCTTTTTTTATTACTAATGCAAATAATTTTCTAAATGATGATATGAATCATAAATGGGTTCAATTAGGTCAGGTAGCAGGAATGATTCCACTCATTAATCCCGGTAGAATTATTAGTCAAGACAAGCGACATGCCGAATTATTTAATGAGGATAGCGGGCATTGGAGCGCTAAAGGCAATCAACTTTATGGAGATGCAGTAGCCGCTGAATTACTTCAATCCCCAGTATTTAATCAATTACTAATAGAAAGTGGACTATAAAATATAGAACAGTCCCCAATTTTTTTAAGTGAATAATCCGAAAAGTGATTTTTAATAGAAGCATAGAACTCGTTATTAGAAATCTGATTTTCCGATTCACAAAATATAATTGCGCTGGGCTTTTTGCTGAGATACTTATTCCAATGAGTAATCATATCAAGCGCTAGAGGCCCATTATTTTCCCAGGTTAGTGATTTTCTTTCTGCAAAAAAAGCAAATTCACTTGACCAACCCATTTTTGTTAACCAGATTGCAACAGAATCTACAGGGGTATTAGCTTTAACAAAATTAGTTAATTGCAAAGTTAGCTTGATATCAGAATTTGGCGCCCAGATTTTATTTTGCAAAACCCCAGAAACAAAAAAAGCATAATTGTAATAAATAAATATACTGAAGATAATAGTGACAGCAAGTTTATAAAAATAGCCAAATATTTGTCGATAGCTGTCTAGTAAATACACAACAGAAATTCCAACAGCAGCTGAAAAATAAATAGAATTAGAAATTTGATAATAATTATGTCGGATGTGAAGATTGGAGAAAACTAAAAAGGGTACTAAAAATAAAGATAAGAAAATAAAAATAGTCCTCTTAACGCATCTGTCTTTTAGAAAGAATAGAGATAAAAATATGAAGAATAACCCAATAAAATAGCAGGATGATTGAACAATATTGCGGTTATAAATAACATCAAGCCATAGTTTAGAAGATATGCGGTCAGCAAGCGAGCCATATACCCAAGAAAACATCGCCTTAGAGGTAAGCCCTTCTCCCAGGGCGTTTTGGAGTTTTATCGTATCGGAATATTCATTCCACAAGTAGCCAATAACTAAAGGAAATAATATAGCTAAACAGACTTTAATAAAACTAGAAATTGATTTTTTAGGAGAGTTATAAAAATGCAGTAGGTATAAAATCGACATTACTATAAGAACTGGTAAAACAGTAGTCACTTTTTGGAGTAACGCAGCAGCTAGAAAAAAACTTAGAAATACATAATCTCGATTTTTAGGGTTTGCATATGTTATTACTTGGCAGTAATAAAAAAAGCTAGTTGCAAAAAAAAGAGCAGCGCCTTCTATCATAAAAGTTCCTGCCCAGAAAGAATAAATAGGTGAGCTTATAAATAACGTCAATGAAAAAAAGATTGCAACCGTATTTATTTTTAAAACTTTTAGTGAAAAATAGAAAGGGATGCAAGTTAAAGTTGTAAAAAAAAGGTTTAAAAATCGACCTGTTTTGGATAAATCAAGATTGGTAAGCTGAGAAATCCAAGCAACTAATATCTGATAAATGGGAAACTCAAATGGAATACTCCAGCTTTGACCTAAAACGGGTGTTTCATAAGCTAGCGAGAAACCATTTTTTACAAAATAATAAGCTGTAATAGCCGTTTGAGTTTGACGAAATGCATGATCCTCTACAATAGGCAATTGAAAAAATTTTAAATTAATATAGAAAAAATATATTAAATAAGTAATGAATAGGCCAATCGAGAAGTAATTTAAATTTAGTGTGACTTTAAAATTTTTCAGCATATATTTTTATAAGATTAGGTTTAATTAATGTACTATAAATCATGCCTGAAATAGATATAAAAAAACCATTACAAGACTTCATTTCAGTAGTTATGTCTACCTATAACGACGAGGCCTTTATAGGAGAAGCAATCCAATCAATTCTATCCCAGTCTCACCATGATTTTGAATTGATAATTATTGATGATGGCTCTAGCGATAAAACCTTAGACATTATTAAAAAATATACTGAAATAGATAGTCGAATTCGAAGTATTTCAAGGGAAAACCAAGGATTATCTAAGTCCTTAAATGAGGGATACAGAATAGCTCGAGGGAATTGGATCGCCAGGATGGATGCTGATGATATATCAGATCCATATCGCCTAGAAAAACAACTATCTTGGATTAAGTCAAGCGATGCAGATATCTGTGGAACATGGATTGAGCTCTTTGGAGCTCAGCAGCGTACTAAGCGTTATTACACGGAAGATAGGTTGATTAAGACAGAGTTATTATTTGGCTCGCCAATCGGGCATGCTACAGTTCTAATGCGTACTTCACTGGCTCAATCTTTGCAATATGATCCGAGTTATGAGTCTGCTGAAGATTACGATTATTTTGAGCGTGCAGCAAAAGCAGGATGGAAATTTACGAATATTCCAGAAATCTTATATCGCTATCGATTTCATCAAAAGCAAACTTCAAGTGCTAAATTTGATGAGCAGCAAGTGGTTTCACAGAAGGTGCGGCTTCGATACTGGAACTCCATCGCTACCTTTTATGAGCTAACTCCGGACGAAATACAAGCAGTAATTAGTCTGCGTGATCAAGCGCCTTCACGGATGACAAATATCACAAGTATTAATAAAGCATTCGATAAAATTTTGCGCAAATCTTATAATGACGAAAGAGAAATTATTTTAGTAAATATGATTCCCATATACATGAGAGTGGGAGGTATCGGCATAAAAGTGTATTTTTCATTAAATACTTTATTTAGAAAATATCAGAAGACATTACCTTTGACTTCTAGTCTTCAATTGTTATTTCTTGGTATATTTCATATTCATGTAAATAGCCATATATACAAATATCTTCAGAACTTGTATCTTAAATTTTTTTAGTAAGTACGAACTTTATTTATCATGGCCACAATTCAAAATTTATACTTACCACTGAATTCTATTATTAAAATATCGTGACGAAGATATCTGTACCAGTATCTGTTGTAATACCTATTCATGGGCATATAGATGTCCTTGAAAGGGCCATTGAATCGGTATTAATGCAAACTTGGCAACCAGATGAGTTGATCCTTGTGGTGGATGGGGTAAGACCTTCTGAGCAAGCTCTTATTAAAGAATTTATTGAAAAATATGATGATAAATGGATCTTAGTGCTTTATCTGTCAGATAATAGGGGTGCTGGATACGCTAGAAATATTGGTTGGAATCAAGCTAAAAATAATCTAATCGCTTTTTTAGACGCTGATGATGCTTGGCATCCTAGGAAAATTGAAATTCAATATCAGATCATGATAAATAACCCAGATATTAAAATTTCTGGTCACGAGCACTGCGTTGAAAAAGGATTACCAAATTGGCAGTCATATAAGATTACTGAAAATTTCCATTTAATTAAATTATTTCAAAGTTTATTGCGGAACCCTTTTATTACGCCATCTGTGATGATATGCAAATCAATTTCGCAGCGTTTTAATAGTATGCAACGTTATTCTGAGGATTATCGTTTATGGCTTGAAATGATTGACTCTGGGCATCCATGCATTAAGATTGAAGCCCAATTAGCTTGTATTTTTAAGCCTTCAATTAGTAAAGTTGGCTTAAGTTCACATTTACTAGCCATGGAAAAGGGTGAATTAGCTGCCTATTGGAGTATCTCGAAGAAAAAAGACTTTAAGATGCTATGGTATTTTGTACTGACAGTTTATTCGTTACTTAAATTTATTCGTAGATTTTTTCTTCACAAGATAATTACAAATTAGGGGTCGCAATGCAACCATTAGTTTTTGTAATTCCGGCCTATGGAAGATCACCTTATCTTGAGCAATGCATTCAATCTTTATTAGCGCAAACTGTGGCGTGTTCGGTTCGCATTACAACCTCAACTCCAACACAATGGCTTTTAGAGATTGCCAATAAATATGGCTTAGAAATTTTTGTAAATTCAGAATCAAAGTGTATTGCTGATGATTGGAATTTTGCGCTCAAAAATGGTGGCCCTAATCTAATAACTATTGCACATCAAGATGATGTCTATCTCAGTGATTATGCGCAAAATTGCATAAAGTATTTTCAAGAACATCCAGATTCAGCCATAGTATTTTCAGATCTGAGTGAATTGGTAAACGGGAAGAGGATAAATTGGAACCTAAGAACAACTATTAAGAAAGTTTTATTACAATGTAGTTTTTTAGCTAGCAATACCGTTAGTAAATCAATTTCCTCTAGAGTATTATTAAGTTTTGGATGTCCAGTTCCTTGTCCTGCAGTAGCTTATAATAAATTTCTCCTACATAATTTTTCTTTCTCAAGAGAATATCAAGTTAATTTAGATTGGAATGCTTGGGTGACCTGTATAAATCAAGGCATGAAAATTGGATATATCAAAAAAGTTTTAGTGTTGCATCGCATCCATCAAGATGCTGAAACTCAAAAAGCGATCATATCGAGGCAACGTGAAAAAGAGGATCTTCGTATTTATCATCAATTTTGGCCAAAATGGGTGGTTAGTTGTTTAATATATTTATATAGTCTTGGTTACTAATAACAGAAAAGCTATTTTCTATGATTCAATTTGTAAGCTAATTCAGTTTAATTATGAAAATATTGTCGAGCTATCAGATTTTTAGCTAAAATTATTCTATGATAAAAATTGCTGTAGTAATACCATGCTTTCGCGTACGAAAACATATCTTGGATGTTCTTGACCATATCGGACCTGAAATTAGCTCTATTTATGTAATAGATGACGAATGCCCTGAAGAAACAGGTAAATTGGTCCAAGAGTCTTCAAAAGATCCTCGCGTAAAAGTGCTGTACAACCCAATCAATTTAGGCGTTGGTGGAGCGGTAATTAGAGGTTATCAAGAAGCAATGTTCGATCAGATTGATATCGTTGTCAAAATTGACGGTGATGGACAAATGGATCCTTCTTTGATTGAAGATTTTGTAGCGCCAATTAAACTAGGAGAGGCGGACTATACAAAGGGAAATCGATTTTTTGATTTGGAAAATATCAACCGGATGCCAAAGATGCGTCTAATAGGCAACTCCCTATTATCGTTTATGAGTAAAATTTCAACAGGGTATTGGAATATTTTTGATCCAAATAATGGCTATACTGCAATTCATTCTGGGGTAATAAAAAAAATAGCTTTCTCAAGGGTCAGTAACAGATTTTTTTTCGAATCCGACATGTTATTTCGATTAAATATCCTCAAAGCTGTAGTTGTTGATATTCCTATGGATGCTAAATATGGGGATGAAAAAAGCAATCTTAGCATTGCACAATCTATAGGTGAGTTTTGTTACAAGCACACTCGTAATTTTATAAAGAGAATTTTTTATAATTATTACTTACGTGATATGTCTTTAGCTTCCTTCGAATTACCGTGTGGTTTATTTCTTCTATGCTTTGGCGTAATTTACGGTTTATATAATTGGTACCATTTCAGCCAATTGAATCAGCTTACACCATTAGGTACAGTTATGCTATCGGCTCTTTCACTGTTATTTGGACTTCAATTTATATTAGCCTTTCTTTCTTATGACATTTCCTCTGTTCCAAGGCGTATTATTCATTACAGGATAAAAGTTTAGAGTCTAGATGCTCAATTAGTTTAGAGTTTCAAAACTCTTCAGTTTTAAATCAAGGTAGTAAGTTTCTGATCGAAAGTTATGAAAAAGATTTATTCTGGTTGTTTGCTATTAATCACCTGTATCTTTTTCATAGCGATTAGAACCCCTTTTCTAGAAAAGACTTTAGTGGGTGAAGAAGGAAATTTTGCTATGCTTTTAGTGGGCACTGCTCAATCGCAAACCACATCAATAATTCAGGCTGATAATCAAAATTTAGATCAATGTCTTATGATAATGGCACAGATTGATGGCTCTAGTATCATGGTTAGACCAGGGAAAAATTTAATTCCGTATTGCTTAATCGGAATACCTTACCAGCACTTTTTTAGTTATTTTGATTTATCTAAGCAAAGCTTTGATCATAAAACAATCATTGCCCGCACTAGCTATTTTGGCATTGCTTTACTTGGGTATATGCTTATATTGCTGATTTGCTATCAAATCAGCTATATGCTAGCCCCAGCATATAGGTTGATACCATATCTAATCTTTTTATATGGAACAACATCTGTTATATCGGTTGGTTCATCCATTCAGCCTCAGTTAGATGGATCTGTAGGCGTATTATTTTTCTGTACGTCGTTTTATTTGGCCTATCTTGCGACAAATAAAGCAACTAAAGATTTAATGCAGTATTGCTTACTGTTATTAGCTGGATTGATTATTTCTTTAGGAAAAATAGAATGGACGATTAGTTTCATAATAAGCTTAGGTTTTGCGAGCATGGCAGTCTTGACTATTAATTTATTAAGAAAAAATCATTATCTTAATAGTCTAAAAGTGAATATCAAGTTACGTGCTTTAGTGGTACCTTTATTCTTAGGAGCGATTCTTGGATCTTATTTAAGTTATATTTTTTCTCCACAAGATTACTTATACGCTATAGATGTAATGCGCAGTGTAGCCAATCAAAAATACTCTTCTTGGAATTTAATTGTTCTATTTCAGGATTTATTAAGACCAATTGCCATCTTATATGGTGTGGCTATTATTATGACAATGCTAAATATTAAAGACTTTTTTTTAAAAGAAAGTTTTTTTATTTACGGAATTTATTGCTTATTTTCAGCGATTGTGATATTTGGTTTTATTTATGGCGCTTGGATTGGCGATGCTTTTCCAAGACACTATGCGCCATCCACCATAATTGTTACTGTATATATTATTGTGCTCATGCCTGGTACGGCTTCAAAACTCCCCATGTACATAAAGATTTTGATAATTGCTCTTTTAGCATGGGGCCTATTACAAAATATTGCTATCTTGGATGTTTATAGAAAAACTTCGATTTCAATTACTGCTCCTGGTGATACTAATTGGCTAAAAAATAATCTTGTAAGAATAAAAAGATTATCAGAATCTAATCCTGATAATGTTTATCTAGCTGATCCAAGTATTAATTATTACTTTAACGGAACTAACTTTATCAGTAAAGACTATGGTCCCGAGGGCGCTCAAGATCTGATGAAAAATTATATAAATAAAATACTAGTTATCGAGTAGAGCACTTAAGATTAGCGCCAAAATTGAGAGTAAGGACCCATATAATTCATTTCCACTTGATCACCACTTTTTGCAGTAAATTGTCTTAAATTAGCTGGCCCATTTACTAAGGTGGATTTTTCCCCGTTAATTTTCAGCTGCCAAAATGGGTCATTCACATCCGCCCAAATAAGTTTAACTAAGTCAGGTTTGTCACCTGTAATGGTGAAATTGATATACCCGGGAGTATATTGCTTGAGTAAATAATGCTGCGGTAATAAGGATTCAGCATTCCAAAGACGAGATGGACCACAAATGATATTTTGGAATTTACTTCTCTCCATTGCATATCTATTATTAACCATACTTTCATAGCCCCACCAGTAGAAATTATTTGGGGCTAAATGATTCCGCTCTATCTGTATGGCAATCGAATTATCGCCTCCATCTTCTGTGCAGTTTCTTGGCTGATCTATCAAGTATTGCTCTTCTGAGTTATAAGATGCCTTAAAAATTGGAGCAGAAATATTCTTTAACTCCCTTAAGGTGCTGTATTGCATATCTTCAAGACCATTCTTTATAATAAAAAAATCTATTAGCACAAGAAGCATTAAGAAATATTTAAAGTTTCCCCATCTATTGAGTAGTTGTTGAAAGCCAAAAGCACTAAGAAGACCTAATAAAAATAGAGCAATTCCTCGATGTTCGGCAGATGGGTAACGTCCCGTTCGATAAATATAGAAATTTTCTGCAAGCCACGCTCTAATTGGTAGAGGAGAATTGGAACCTAATGATAAGATGATTAATAAGGTAATTGATATTATTAAAATAATCGTAACTTTTTGATTAATTTTTTTATAAATAGCAGAATAAAGAGCAACAGCAATCAAGGGAGTACTTATAAATAAAAGATGAAAGCGCTCCATTGTGGGTTCGGTATATTGCATTTTCCAAGTGGGCCATAAAAAATTTAATATGCTGTAGATGGGCATTGAGCCTCTAAGAGCAGTAGTTAATTCTTGGCCTTCAAAACGTGCACTAGCCTTAAAAAGGCTATAAAAGTGCCAAATTGCAGGGGAACTTATCATTAAACCCAAAAGAGCTCCTATACAACAGTAGATTAGAGCCTTTCGTTTTGTTGGGTTTTTATAGAAGATCCATATAAAATAAGGAGCTAAACATTGCGCACCAAATACGGTATCTTGGATGTAACCGGCCGTACATAAATGATAAATACTCAATAGCGCTACACTAAATGAATAGTGTGTTTCATCAACTAGTGCTAAGCGTAGTGATAAATAAAACCCAGCGAGACCCAAAGCTGCTTGAATATGTGAAAAATGGCTTGCATGACCGATAATATTGCCGCTAGCTACTAAGGCTAATCCTAAATAAAGGTTAACTATTGAATTAAATTGATAGGTTCGCCCAATAGCATAGCCAACAATAAAAACTGCCATTTCTGTTGACAGGTAAATAAAATTGAGCGATAAAACACTTTTTGGAAATAAATAGGCAAAAAATAAATAAAAAATGTTATAGGGTCCAACCAAAATTTCTGCCCCAATTGGAAATCCTGAAAAAATATTAGGAAAAAAATCAGGAAAATAGCCTTGACGAAGAGCTGATCCATACCAGCGTAAAAAAGGCCAAATACTATCTAAGGCATCCCAATTCATTGAGATAGCAGGGTTAAATAAGCTTCTATCTGATATTAAGATGCATACAATGCCCAGTAACAAAAGAGAAGGGGTATAAAATTTAGTTTTCATTATTTAGTATTATTTTCAGTCCTTAAATATGAATAATTTTGTGGCAAACCATGGCTTCTAAAAAGAAAGTTTTGATTTTCATCGTAGCCTATAACGCTGAAAAAACTATTGAATCAGTTCTATCTAGGATACCGCATTCTCTAGTAAAGAAATTTGAGATTGAGGTTCTTGCTATTGATGATGCTTCACATGATCAAACATTTGAGATGGGAATTCATGCAAAAGTATCATTAAATTTGCCCTTCCCAGTACGAATTTTAAAAAATCCTTGCAATCGAGGGTATGGTGGCAATCAAAAGATTGGATATCACTATGCTATTAAAAATAGCTATGATTACGTTGCACTCCTTCATGGGGATGGCCAATATGCTCCGGAGTATTTGCCAAATTTATTAGCAGGTTTTGAGGATCCATCGGTATCTGCTGTTTTTGGTTCTAGGATGATGAACCAATTCGGCGCTCTAAAGGGTGGCATGCCAATATATAAATATATTGGCAATAAAATATTAACTAGATTACAAAATTTCCTTTTAAATAGCAACTTTAGCGAATTTCATTCTGGCTATAGAGTTTATAGTATTAAATCATTATCTGAAATACCATTTACGTTGAATACTAATGATTTTCACTTTGATACAGAAATCATTATTCAACTAATTGCTCGTGGCTTAAAAATCCTTGAGCTTCCAATTCCGACATATTATGGCGAAGAAATTTGTCATGTCAATGGAATAAGATATGCAAAAGATGTAATGAGGGCAGTATTACAATATCGCATTCAAGAGTTAGGCTTATTTTATGACAGACGCTTTGATCTTACCCTAATGGATAATAATGAAGATAAAAATATCCAGCAATATCAATTTAAGCCAAATGGAATCACCCCACATAGTATTGTTCTTGAGCGGATTGAGCAACGCTCTAAAGTATTAGATTTAGGTTGCGCTAGTGCATACATTGGCGCACATATACAAGTAAGTAAAGATTGTGAAGTGACTGGTATCGATTTGTATGATGGCGGGCAGCAAAATAAAATAGCGAGATTTATTCAGCATGACCTTGCAAAAGGCCCTCCAGAAATTGAATATAACAAGTTTGACTATTGCCTAATGTTGGATGTCATTGAGCATCTACCGAGTCCAGAAAATTTTTTAAATAAATTACATTCGTATTTAGAAAAAAATCATCGAATACAGTTACTAGTTAGCACGGGAAATATTGCCTTTTTTACTGTACGTTTGATGTTGTTATTGGGGCAATTTAATTATGGGAAGCGCGGAATATTAGATATAACCCATACAAGACTATTCACTTTTTCTTCTTTAAAACATACTTTTGAGCAGAGTGGATTTAATGTTATTCATGTAAAAGGTATCCCCGTGCCATTTCATCTCATATTTAAAAATTCTCAATTTGCAAATTTTCTTACGAAACTTAATATGGCCCTGATCTATCTTTCAAAGGGATTATTTTCCTATCAGATTTTTATAGAATGCCAGCCCAATCCCACTGTTAATTCTTTTCTTGCTAGCGCAGAAAGTCATTCAGAGAAAAAAATAGTAACCTTTTAATATAAAGTAATATTTATTTGTTATTGAAAGGTATTAATTTTGAGCCCAAGGGAGTCAAATGATTTGCATCATAATAGACTTCACTATTACTAATCACAACATTACAGATTTGTTGATCACACAAATAATCTTTTGAATCTATCGTATTGATGTTTTGATAATTTTTCTTAAGTATATTAACAATAGAAATAATTTCTTCATCTTCGGCTACAAAAGTATCTTTTTTAGCACCGCATCTTTCTGTCAACTTTTGACTTAAAAGTATTTTCCTTTTAAATAAGCAATCTCTCGGATTGATATTCCACCAATGGGGATTATCTAATACTACAATTGTATCTTTCCCAGTTTTAGCTAAATTTAGTAAAGTGCTCTGTGCATTATCTTCAAACTTGATTTTTTCGTTCGGACTTGGGTCTGTTGGACCCTTTGCGCCTAATACATTTGTTTTCAAATAGCTCCAATAGCCAGCAATGTAAATTTTTTTAATACTGCTTTCATTGGTCAAATAATTCAATATATCTTTACTTAAAGCTTCGCAATGCTTGGGAACGTTAGAGCTTGAACCGGTAAAAGGAAGGCAGGCACTCTCGCCAATGGTAAGAATATTTTCTAGAGGAAATTGCTCCGTAAGACTGCGGTGATACTGAAATGCATGAGAGTCGCCCATGATGACTATAGTGGGCTTACCTGGCTTTTCAAGAAGGCAATATTTTGCATATGCCAATTGCGGAAGCTCTTCTATGCATAAGCTATTTCTTTGGTGTGCAAAGATTTGGTGATTTAACATTTGATTAAATTGATTAAATCTAAACCCCAACCCCTCCCTCTCATAAGTATTCCAACCCACATAACCTACTGCAATCATGAGGATGACTAAGATGCCTGTGACGTAACTTTGCCATTTAGCTTTGGCTGCCTGACTTTGGCTTTTAAAGCCATAGCGAATGGGTTTTTCAATCAATAGGTAAGTCAGTGTTGCTAAAACAAAGGCAAGTACTACAGCAACTAGCCGGTAGTGCCAAGCGGGAGTCTCACTCTCAATAATGCGCAGTAAAGAAAGCATCGGCCAGTGCCACAAATACAGGGGATAGCTTATTAGACCTATCCAAACCATCCCTTTGTTGGATAAGAGATAACGGTTAATAAAGGCCTTGGGCCCCGCATGAATGAGTAGTACTGCCCCTACAGTTGGTAGGAGCGCCCACCATCCCGGAAAAGCACTTTTAGGGGTAATCAGGAGTGCACCAAGGGCAATGAGGCCTAGCCCCACAATGGACTGCATGGACTGCATTGACGGATAGCGGGTGGATGATTGATCGTAAGCGTCAGTTTGGGTAGTAGTCCTTATCCTTAGGCGCTCTTTTAAGCCCCTAAACCAGCCTGAGGAGTTACTTAAGGACCTACCTACCCAATCCCCTGGCTTATCTACCGCTTTAGGAAAGAGCGTCACATAAGCCAATATGGCCCCGAAGAGGAGCTCCCAAAAGCGGGTCTGGGCTGAGTAAAAAGTAGCGACTAAATCGTGCCTAACATTAATCCCACGAATGTTGAGCACAAAAGAGAGGATGGCAATGCCAATGGTAAGTAAAAGGGGGTTCGTGAAAGACTGGGCTTTAGGATACTTTTGCCCACAGTAGTAAATCACCCATAAGACAAAAGGCCAAACTAAATAGAACTGCTCTTCAATGCCCAGTGACCATAAATGCAGTAAAGGCTTAGCATCAGCAGCACTATCAAAGTAACCGGCCTCAAACCACAAGAGGTAATTAGCCACAAAGCCAGCCCCACTAGCCATATGCTTACCCAAAAGGGCGTACTCATCGGCAAATAGGGCAAACCAACCAAAAGCGTAACAAGATAAGAGCACCACAATTAAGGCCGGAAAGATCCGCCGAATACGCCTGCCATAAAAGGTCAAAAAGGAGAAGTTCTGGGAACTTAAGCCTTGGTACAAAATACTCGAGATCAAATACCCAGAAATAACAAAAAAGAGATCTACCCCAATAAAGCCACCTGGTAATAGACTAGGAAAGGCATGAAAGCCCACCACGAGCAAAACTGCTAGAGCACGTAAGCCATCAATATCGGAGCGGTAGGGGAGGTTTGGCAAGGGGGGAAAAAGATATAAATTACGGATAAATCATCTGGCGTAATTGTTCTTCTGCATGGTTAGCAATATATTCGCCGCCATAAATAGAAAGATGTCTTTCATCGCTGTATAAAATTTTTGATCCAGCAGTAATGCGGCAGCCATCTTTGTTGCATAGATATATCCATGGGTCAAAAAGGGTTACATTGTGATAAGATTCATCTCTTAACTTATAGATGAAATTTCTGTAGTCACCATCTGATCGAATTACCAACTGTATCGGCGTATAGCAGTGCTCAATATTTTTATTGCTCGATTGAAGTGGTCTTGATACACATGACCGAGGATTATTAGAAGTAGGTACTGTAAGTATTAACGTTACTTTAATACCTAAATTTTCATATGCTTGAATGGTTTTATTAAGCGCAAGTTCGTAATCAAATTGATTATTTTTTATACCATCTCTACTAAACCCATTTTTATAGGTTATCCATCCAGCAGCCATAATGACTGATTTAATGTTGGAATTTTGCTTCGCGTAATTAAGAGCATCCTGAGCAATTTCCTGACACTTTTTATATCCGAAGTCTAATAGCATAGGACATTCACCGCGACCAATTTGTGTAAAAGTGAAATCATACTTTTTGCGTAATGCGCTAAAGACGCTCGAGAATGCATTAGAGTGACTATCCCCTATCAGTAAAACTTGATCGGCAGCGCTACCCTCTGAAAGGTGGCACCAATCATCCTCATAAGAATTTTTAGTAATTGAGTTGCATTTTTCTCTGTAGGGAAAATCAAAGCTAACTAGACTTGGCGCGCTACTTATAAATCTGTTTGGAAATCCCTTATTTATATAGGCATATAGGCCAATTAGACCCAGAAAACTTAATGAGCTTATTAGACTAATAATTACAACTTTGTTATTTTTACTATAACGAATGGGGTTTTCAATGAAGCGAAAAGTTAGCCAAGATAAGAATATGGCTAGTATCACAGCCCCAACCCGGACTTCAACTTCTGGTTCTCCACTTTCAATGATCCGGGAAAAGGATAGGAGCATCCAATGCCATAAATAAAGCGGATAACTAATTAACCCCAACCAGATCATTAGCGGATTAGAGAGCAGGATTCGGTTAAAGATGCCTGAAGAGCCCGCCGCAATCATTAAAACAGCTCCAATAACTGGAGCTAGAGCAGCAAATCCTGGATAAAAAACATCTCTATTAAAAAAGAATACTGAATATAAAATTAGGCCAAACCCTAAGAGGCTATAAAAATTATTTATTAGCCCGGGGGAGAAAAGTCTTTGAATTTTTTTATTAACTTGTAAATTGCCGATACTCTTTGGAGTAATCGGTGTTTGTGAGCTATTTAAGATCGTTAGATTGGCTAAAATAGCTCCAAAGATAATTCCCCAAAGGCGGGTAATGGGTAAATAGAAGTCCAGTGCCTGAAAGCGATGAATCATCGCTAAAAATGAGCTTAAGCCAAGAGAAAATATACAAACAGCAATCGTTACATATAGTAAGTTTATTTTTCTTTTCCAAAAAAATAAAAGTGTAATTGGCCAAAATAAGTAAAATTGTTCTTCAATTCCTAGAGACCATAAATGTAATAGCGGTTTAAGTTCAACATCGCGATCAAAGTAGCCTGATTCTCGCCAAAATAAAAAATTATCTATAAATATAGCCCCACCTGCTATATGCTTCCCAAGTTGCATAAATTCATCGGGAAGAAGTACAAACCAGCCAATTGTAAAAGCAGCAATTAAAATTACAATTAGTGATGGGAAAATACGCTTTGTTCTGCGCACATAAAAGTCTTTAAAGTCAAAGCTACCTTTTTGTAAGCTTTTGAAAATAATGCTGGAAATTAGAAATCCCGAAATCACAAAGAAAATATCAACTCCTACATACCCTCCGGGAACAATCGTAGAAAAGCCATGAAAGCCAATAAGAGCGAGAATTTGAAGGCCGCGTAAACCATCGATATCCGCACGATAAGCTAGATGAATCGCAGTAGATGGCTTCACTTGCGAGCTAAAAAATTTGATCATTTAAGAGTTAATTAAGCTTAAATCGATTTCGCAGAGGTTCCAAGGGTTTTTCAATAAAAAGATAAATCAAGATTGCTAGAATTACTATTAAAAGGTACCTAATAATTCCCTCAATATCTTGGTTTTGTGTTCCTAGTGTTGCCATGATGTGTGGTGTTAAATCTAACTTTAATCCCCAAATTAAATAGATCGGATAAGAAAGATTACCAATAAATCGATCAATATTGCCATCCTTAGTAACATAAAAAATAAACGGAATGGAGGCCATTAAAAGTAAATAAAAAATTCCTTTTTCAAATTCATAATTAGCGGCTATATTACGAAAGAAAAAGATAAAACCAACTACAAGAGTTAGGAGCACTAACCCTAATTGCCTGTAAAGCTCAGGATTATTTTGGAATTGAATTTTCTTGTACAGGGTATAAGCCATTGCCCCCAACATAAAAAGGGCCAGTTCACTGGGAAAGAATCGATAACTCCATGGATCCTCAGCTTTGCCGTGTTGTAATAGGTAAATTCTAATGAGTAAAGAGATATTAAATA
>Ga0214919_10003942_pt1 | contig 21997 bp, 15 predicted proteins | sample LL1503_MetaG_FD_177994 | JGI IMG/M metagenome (GOLD analysis project Ga0214919, IMG submission 177994) | Freshwater microbial communities from Lake Lanier, Atlanta, Georgia, United States - LL-1503 | ecosystem: Environmental > Aquatic > Freshwater > Lake | place: USA: Georgia | collected... | reverse complement strand
CGCTGCGGACGATGATTGACGCAAATTTGCTCTCGAAGATTGCTCCAGAGTTTTCGATCTGGCGCCCTGCTCTGCGTTTCGTACTGATTCTTTTTGCGATGATTGCCGTGGTCGCTGCGATGATTGATCCAAGATGGGGAACTGAAAGCGAAGAAATCAAACGACGGGGTGCGGACGTAATGTTTGTCGTTGATGTCAGTCGTTCAATGCTTGCCGAAGACGTCACTCCAAACCGACTCAGCAGAGCAAAAGTATTTATTGATGATGCACTTCGGCAGATGGCAGGCGATCGAGTTGGTCTTGTGGACTTTGCTGGAGTTGCTGCGATGCGTACTCCGTTGACACTGAATTATGGTGCTTTTATGACTAGCGTTGACGATCTTCGCCCCAAGGATGCAGTTCGCGGGGGATCGATGCTCGGCGATGCGATTCGAGTTGCAGCAGAAAGTTTTTCGAGTGATGCAACTGCTGGTCGTGCAATTGTCATTCTGACTGATGGCGAGGACATGGGGAGCGATCCTATTGCTGCCGCGAAGGAAATCTTCGAGAAGCAAGGAATTCGAATTGTGACGGTAGGAATCGGCGACTCTCGCGACGGCGGTCGCATTCCAGTTGACAATAATGGAGACCGAACATGGATGGTTCACGATGGACAAGAAGTGTGGTCGAAGATGGATGCCAACACTCTTCGTGATATCGCTCAAAGTGGAGGCGGATTATTTGTTCCAGCTGGTACTTCACAAGTCGACCTTGGCGACATTCTCCAGCGATCGTTTTCTGATCTGGAACGTGGCGAATTTGAGACTTCGACTATTCAGCGATCGATTCCAAGATTTCAGTGGCCCGCTGGGTTTGCACTCCTGCTGCTTGTATTGGAATGTCTTATTCCAGATCGCAAATCGCTGAAGAAGATCGCAAGAGCTGCAGAGGCAAATGAACTTTTATTGCAAAGAGGTGTGTCATGAAAGCGCAAGTACGACAATTCATCCAAAACGTTGTCCTTGCATGCACGATCGGCGCAATGGGCGCGAATGCACAAACGCAGTCTTCGCCGCCAATTCCATCCGTAACAACTCCCTCGAAGAATGCATCGCAGAAGATCGAGCCTCGGAAAACTGTTGATTCTGAAGCATTTCGCGCCGCAGTCTCCGAAGCGCGCAAGGCGATGGATGCTGGGGACTTTGCTGCGGCTGAGAAAGCCTACGCAAAAGCCGTTGCTGCGGACTCTTCCAATTCGCGTGCGCAGTTCAATCAGGGAGTTGCTCAATACAAGAGTCGAAATCTTCAAGGATCATCTGAATCATTTGCTACAGCAGGTCAAATTGGCGATCCTGCTGTGGCTGAAGGTGCAATGTTCAATCAAGGCAATGGGGCATATAGCGGTGCCGTCCAGATCATTGACTCCGATGATTTCAAAGAGCCTGCGGCCGCTCCTGCACAAGATCAAGAAAATACAAAGCGAAAGGAAGCGATTGATGCGGCTATTCAAGCAGCAAGCACAGCTCTGACGCACTTCAAAGATGCTGCTTCCGCAAATCAATTGGATATCGATGCGAGATTTAATGCAGAAGCGGCGACACGACTGCTGAAGATGCTCGAGGACGAGAAGAAGAAGGAAGAAGAGAAGAAAGACCAAAACAAGAAGGACCAAGACAAAAAGGATCAAGACAAAAAGGATCAAGAAAAGAAGGACCAAGACAAGAAAGAAGAAAACAAAAAGGGCGATCAAGGCGAACCCAAAGACGATCAATCAAAAGGTGACCAACAGAAAGATCAAGACCAGCAAGAGAAAGAGAAACAAGGCAAAGAAGGTAAGAAGGACGAAGGCGAGAAAGGCGATAAGCAAGAAGGAAAGAATCCGGATAAATCAGAGAAGAAAGAAGAGAAGAAGCCAGATCAATCCAAGGATGGCAAAGAAGAAGCGCCAAAGCCCGAAGACAAAGGGCAAAAACAAGCAGAAGGCCAAAAGCCCAGCGAAGAGGCGCAGGGTAAGGAATCGAAAAACCAGGAATCGAAGGATCAAGCACCTCAGGCTGGTGAACCCGTTAAAGATGCACCATTGACCAAACAGGAAGCAGATCGTCTTTTACAGGCAGTCCGTGACCGAGAAAAGAGCCGCAAGGAAGACCGAGAAGCAAAAGAACTTGCCAAACCAACGCGACGAACGCCGGCGAGTAAAGATTGGTAAACCGATGCGCAAATCAAGAATCAAAACAAGTATTGACCGATAGAAAGAAAGAGAACATGAAGATCAATCTTCGCCAAATCCTCGCTTGTGCTTTATGCGTGTTCTTTGTTTTTGTAAACGCGCGTGCCAGCGCCGCCGACGTCGAGTTTTCTTTTTCTCCCAGAGAAACCTGGATTGGGAGTCCATCCATTCTCAAGATCATCGTGCGTGATGGAGATGTGATTGGCGAACCAGTGCTGCCAAAAGTTGCGGGACTCGATTTCGAGATTCAACCTGGACGCCAGACGATGAACTCAATGCAAATTATCAATGGCAAGACGACACGCAGCAATACGACGACAATCACAATCATGATCACCCCATCGGTTGCTGGAGTGATCAATATCCCTCCAATCAGCATCGTGGTCGATGGGGTGAAGCACAGTATCGAGCCCACTTCAATATCGTCCTCCGTCTCCACAACTGGCGACCTCTTAAGCGCACAAGTCATCGGGAATTCAAAGAAATCATGGATCGGTCAACCACTCGATGTAACCCTTCGCATTCTGGTCAAGCCTTTTCAGAGTCCTGAACATCGCGTCACTCTCGGCGAAGCCGATATGTGGCAATTTATCGATCAGGAGCGATCTGAATTTGGACCATTTATAAAAACGCTTCGCGAAATGATGCAGAATCGACAAAGACCAGTCGGAAACGAGCAGCTGATTGATGGGAAAGCTTATTTGGTTTATGAAATACCAGCGCAAATCATTCCTTCGACGAGCGGTATTCCAGATTTCAGTGAAATTCGGATTGCATGGAATTATCCCACTCGCATCAGCTCCACACGTGATTTCTTCGGCCGAAATGAACTCTCAGTCGGCGCGACAAAGCCGATCAGTGCAAGCGCATCGGTCGTCAATATCGACGTACTTCCATTGCCAACGGAGGGACAACCCAAGTCTTTCCAAGGTGCAGTTGGTTCATTCACAATCGATGCTTCTGCCAAGCCCACCAGTGTCTCTGTTGGAGATCCGATCACGCTTACATTGACAATGACTGATCGTTCCGGAACTCGAAATCTTGAAACAGTTCAACCGCCAAAGTTGGATATTCCCTCGATTCAATCTGACTTTCGAATGCCCACAGCGCCACTTGCTGGATCGGTCAAAGGAAACACAAAGACCTTTACCCAAACACTTCGCCCGACTCGTGCAGGTGTTGACAAGATTCCACCGATCGAATTTTCATGGTTCGATACTGTCGCAGGTGAATATCGAAGTGCATCGACGACGCCGATTGACATCAAAGTTGTCGCATCCGAACGCATCGCGACAGATGCGATCTTGGGAACCTCAGCAGGCACAAGCACACCTGCGAAACAACTCACTGCAGCAGAGGGTGGCCTGACGGCGAATGTTGCACCAACTCTTGCAATGGTTCGGGATCAATCACGCAGCATTGGATTTCTTGCTGGAGTTGCAATGTTTTTGACGCCTCCAATTGCCTGCGCTGCAATCTTGCTTCTGCGGCGTCGAAGCGATCGATATGCAGGCGACGTGGCATTTGCGAAGGAGCAAGGTGCGCGAGGTGCTGCGAATAAACGACTTGCTGTCGGGGATGGCGCAACTGCACTTGTCGGATACATCGCTGATCGAATCAATCAACCCAGCGGAACCGTTACACGTGCAGAAGCGCGAAGTTCGATGACCGCCGCAAACGCATCGAACGAGTTGCTGGAAAGAGTCGATCGACTTCTGGCACAATTCGAGCGCTCTCGTTTTTCGGCTCGGAACGATTCTGGTGCCTCTTCCGAATCGGTCACGGAAGCAAAGTCCTGCATTCAAGGACTTGAAAAACTTGACTGGCGCAAGGCGCGCAACGCACACATGGAGAAGCGGTCATGAAAACAATCGCTCTGTACAAATCGCTTCGCAATTCTTTTGCATTCTCTGTGGTTGTCCTATCAATGACAACATTCGCTCACGCACAAGTCTTATCGACTCCACGGGTCAGTGACGAAACCAACCTCGTGATCGCAACTGAAGCTCAGAGTAATTATGATGAGGCGGCAGCGTTGGTTGTCAACGATCCAGAACACGCACGCGAGCTTTTTCGCGAATCAGCCTCTAAATTTCAGCGCATTGTCGATAGCGGAATCGCCAACGGAGAACTCTTCTTCAATCTTGGAAATGCGCTTGTGCAATCCAATGATCTTGGCAGAGCAATCGGTGCGTATCTTGAAGCTCAGCGACTCTTGCCGGGAGATGTACGAATTGAAATGAATCTTGCTCATGCGAGATCTTTAGTCGCAGCTAGCGCAACCTTCACTGCACAAAACGAACCTCTGGATAGAGTCGCGGCACTTTGGAAAGTGGTCGGATTTCCAGCACGCGTTTGGGCAGCTTTCATTTCATGGACATTGGTTTGGTCCATCGTCGTTGTTGGCATTCTCTGCGGATGGACAACTCGAGTGCCGTGGCGTCCCCTGCTGATGTGTGTCTCTGCGATTTGTATTGGAATTTCTCTGACTGTCGGAGTCGACGCCCTTCGTCGAGAAATCAATCCACCCGGCGTGCTTGTCAACGATCAGGTTGTTGTGCGCAAAGGCAACGGCGAGGGCTTCGCACCCTCGTTCACCGAACCACTCAATCGTGGAGCTGAATTCACGATGATTGAAATGCGCCCTGGTTGGTATCGCATTCGATTGGCCGACGGTCAATCAGGATGGGTCAAGACCTCTGACGCACAAGTTGCAGGCGAAGTCGCAGATGAACTCGCTCGCGCGAGTCAATAAAAAAATCCGCACCTGCGGATTTAAAAAACGGAGAGGGTGAGATTCGAACTCACGGTGAGCACGAGGCCCACACTAGTTTTCGAGACTAGCTCCTTCAACCGCTCGGACACCTCTCCAGGTACTACAAGTATCGCCGTGAATCCTCAGCCTGTCCAATTGCTCAAAAGCGTGGTGAGGTCGTTCCCGTTGACAATTCCATCATGATTTATATCCGCAGGCCCGCTTGTTGTTCCCCAAGCTGAGAGGAATATCGCAAGATCTGGACCGTTGACAAGTTGATCGCCATTCAGATCGCCAGGGTGAAGTTCGCATGCGTCGGCAGTTCCGTTGCCATTGCTGTCTGCACAGGTCGTTCCAGCGCCGCGCCAATTCGCTCCCGAAGCCGTTGCATCTGCTTGCGTCATGATGAGACAAAATCCATTGGGAAAGCATGCGGCTCCCATTGGCGGCGGGCAGGAAACTGTTGCACACGTCGTGCCATTGCCTTTATAGACGCCGCCTTGCGAAGTGCATGATGAGGAACTGATTGGTCCAACACATGTTCCGTTACTCAAACAGCATGCTCCAGTTGGAAAACAAACATAGGTTGCGCACATGCTTCCTTCTGGTCCGGGAATGCCGCCAGCGGCGAGACAAGACTGGTATGACAAACTGACGCATCCACCTGTGGATGCAAAACAACAAGCGTTGTTGCCTTGAGGCAGGCATATTGTGCTTGAGCAAATCGATCCGTCACCGCGATATGTTCCGCCTGCAGATTGACAATCTGCTTGAGTCGAGATTGCACAATTCGTTCCGATGCAGCAAGCGCCCTGCTGTGCTGCGCAATTGATTGGGGTATATGTCGCCCGCATGACCCAGTCCCCACTGGGACGACACAGAGAAGGAAGTTGCGCGAAAGATTTCCATCCAACGCCGCAGCCGAATGAACCACAATCTAAAAGATAGAGCCAATTTTTACTCGACTGTTGCAGACCGCTTGTATCTGTGGTTGGAAATGCGTTGCTGGAACTCGGAGGTGCAACCGCGCATGGATTCTGCGTTTGATTATTGTGGTGATCAATGCGATAGCCGATGGAAAATGTGTGGCTTCCATTATCACTGAGATACATCTGGTCAGGATCATTGGGGTCAATCATGAACTGAACATTCACGCCATTTGTTCCTGGAGCGAGAACAATATGTGGGATCATTTTCCCATCGGATGAAAATGTGTACTTCAGCGATCCAGTCGCAGGGGTTCCTTCCCAGACCATCACGGACCATTTCGTCGTTGTTTGAACTGCGGCATTGCTTGTTGCGAAAATCATCTCGGTCATATCAAGACGCAGAGGAAACGCTGCGGCTGGAAGCACATATGACGCTGCGGCAGCTTCAGTTTCTCCCATTCCCGCTTGCACAATAAATGATCCGCCACCAAAGTTTGCATCTGTATGTGCAACCGTTGCCGAAGGACATGATCCTGCGATTCCGCCTTGGTCTTGTCCTTTGCCTTGGAGGATGATCTTCATTGATGGAATGTCGCGGTATGCAGACCAGATCGGCCATTGGCGACCTGCAGCAATCGACATCTCGTCAAGAATCATTGCTCGATCTGCAGTCGCGCCAAGCGATGAGAGAACTCCCACGATGCAACACATGAAAATAGCCAACATTGATTTACAATTCATGGCAAGTCTCCAGAGATAGAGAGTCGAACAATACTGTTTACAAAGTACCACCAGAGATGATCAATGCAAAAAAAAGATCGAATTTGACCTTGGAATTGCAGATTGAATGGTGTTTGGAGCCGAACAACAAACCCATTTCCATCGAAACGTGGCTTATTTCGTTGGGTACGACTTCACGATGCCAGACTTTTCCCAGTCAATCGTGATCTTATCGGTTGCGATTTCTTCGATCACAACCTCGAAGTCGCTTCGGCCATCACGCTCAACAAGTGGACGAGCGCCATTGATCAACTCCGCAATACGTCGCTGAATCAGCGCAGTAAACTTGAAACGACCGCCAACTTTTTCAACAATATCATCACTTTTCAATGCTTCGTTCATAATGTGGGCTCCAAATGGTTAGCCCATTAGTATAGCGCCGTTCAGCGTTCAAAGCAACCCACATAGCAGACCGTCCAGAAAAGTAATGAAATCAAGCTCCTCAATTCGCAACTTTTTCCGCCGAATGGGGAACGCCCTTCGACTCGGTCAAGACTGGCATGTGCTGATTCTTGCTGCACTGTGTGGGATATCCGTCGGAGCGCTTGCTTTGGTTTTCATCGGAACTATGAACTGGCTCCTAAGGCAACTCGGCCAATTTGCATCGCAAGGAACAACTCAGCTTTGGATTGCGATCGCCATGCCGCTCGCTGGTGCAGCGATTACGGTCATCGTTTTTCGTATTTTTCCGAGTTCCTTCAAGGGCCATGGTGTCTCGCGTGTCATGCTCGCCGTCCATCGACAAAAATCTGTTTTGCCACTCAGCCTCGCACCAAGGCAATGGATTGGATCAACGGCAACGATCAGTTCTGGTGGTTCTGCAGGACCAGAAGGTCCAATCGTGGCAATCGGTGCTGCAATCGGTTCAACTTTCGCTTCGTGGCTCGATTTGGATGCAGGGAGGAGAACCACGCTGCTTGGTTGCGGAGCGGCAGCAGGACTCTCGGCTGTCTTCGGCGCTCCGCTCGCTGGAGTTTTCTTCGTGCTCGAAGTCATCCTTCGAGACTTTACTGCTCGAACATTCACACCAATCGTGATCGCATCTGTGACCGCCGCTGCAACGGCTCAAACAGTTTTGCAATCTCCTGATCCAATTTTCGGCATCGCACTCATTCATATCGATCAAACTCCGATGCTCTTGGCGCAGACTCCACAATATGCATTGTTGGGCGTGATCATTGGACTTTGTGCTGCAGGTTTCGCAGTTGGCATGAAATCTGCACATCGTGCATTCAACCTTCTGCGCATTTCGCCACTCGTCAAACCTCTTATTGGCGCTGGGCTTCTTGTGGCATGCGGTGTGGCGTGGACATTGCTTCATCAACAACAATTACCGTTGACGACGATCGCGACAAATGCATTGGAATTGCCCCCATTTTATGGCAATGGATATCAGTTGATCGAGAGTCTGCTACGAGAACCAATCGGAACGCAAACCAGCGCGCTGGTGCTCTTTGGCTCACTTGCTCTGCTCATGATTCTCAAAGCAATCGCAACAGCATTCACGCTGGGTTCTGGTGGCGCGGGCGGACTCTTTGCGCCTGGACTTGTTCTTGGTGCGATTCTTGGCGCGGCATATAGCGCATTGACAGTTCTGGTGCCTGCGCTGCCCGATGTCTCCCCAACTCATGGAGTTCTGGTGGGAATGGGCGCATTTGTTGCAGCTGGCGCCCACGCACCACTTGCAGGAGCCTTTCTTGTTTATGAACTGACTCACTCATATGCAATTCTATTGCCGCTTCTATTGGCAGCAGTGATCGCAACTGTCGCTGCACGATTGGTCTATCCAAACAGTATTTACACCGCAGAACTTGCGGCGTTCAATATTCGATTAAGTTCTGTTGCGGACCATTCAATCTTGCGAAGCACATTGATTCGAGATCTTTCACTGTTGCCTTCGGTGCCAGTGCTCGCAAGCGATTCTGCAGAAATGTTGATTGAGATCGGTGAAAGAAAGTCAGTTCATAATTTTCCTGTCGTCGATAGTGATGGGCGATATCACGGATTCGTCTGCGGCAGCGACGTGCGCTCGGCGCTCGTCTATCGAGATGCGCTTCGACTCTTGACGGTTGCTGAACTTGAACGGACAGACTTTGCTCCGCTTGAATCCGATGACACGCTCGACACAGCGCTACAAAGATTTTCACGCCACGAAACACAAGCGCTTCCTGTGATTGATGCGCAAACTCGAAGGCCCATTGGATTGATCAGCCGCAGTCAAATTATGGCTGTCTATAACAGCGCTGTGGGAGAGCAATGAAGCCCAGGCCACATCGTGCGGGAGCGTCGTTTCGGCTTTCATCAGCTGTTGAGTTTGCCAGCGTATTTGCGCGAAAAGCACGGCGTGATCTCGGTTGGATCATCGTGCACGCTGCCCCAAACGATCTCGGCCGCACACGACTCGGGCTTTCCATCGGAACACGCGTTGGGAAAGCGGTTCGACGCGTTCGAGTCAAGCGAATGATTCGAGAGGCATTTCGTTTGGTTCGATGTGAAATCCCCCCGGGTATGGATGTAGTCGTCTCTGCAAGATCTCATCCAGATCGACCGCTTGCGGATTACAAGCATGCGATCGTGGAAGAATCCAAGCGACTTGCTATTCAACTGAAATTGAAGGATGCACGCAGAGAATGAATGATTCGTGCATTTATGGAACAGGATCGTCGCCGCATCCGCCCCATGGATGACAACGAGAAAGACGGCGAAGAGTCAGCCATCCCCCACTCCATGCGCCATGACGAACAAATGCTTCTGTTGCATAGATCGAACATGAAGGATGAAAACGACACCGGCCTCCAAAGATTGGAGAGAGCACGATTTGATACAAGCGAATCAATGCGATGCAAATTCGCGCAATGAAAGATGGGCGCACAAGCGAAGGCGATGTCACGGCGCTTCGGTCACGGGGTTTGTCAACGTGCCGACAGATTCGATTGATATCTCCACAACATCTCCATGCTGCAAGTACCGCGGCGGATTACGCGCGTGCCCGACACCAGGAGGAGATCCCGTGAGAATGACTGTTCCTTTCAAGAGCGTCATGCCGCGTGAAAGATCGCTGATCAGTTTGGCAACAGAAAAGATCATGTTGGAAGTTGATGAATCCTGCATCAGTTCTCCAGAAACTCTGGTTTGAATTCGAAGAATCTGCGGGTCTTTTATATTGTGTGCAGGAGTGATCTTGCTGAGCGGACAAAAAGTGTCGAAACTCTTGCCTCGGCTGAATTGTCCGCCTGCTCCTTGATTTTGCCACCATCGTGCGCTGACATCATTCGCGACCGCATAGCCCGCGACCATTCCAAGCGCATCTGCTTGGGAAACTTCTCGGCAATTCGAGCCAAGAATCACGGCTAATTCTCCTTCGAAATCGACCTGAGGTCCACCCTCACGGCAAATTGCAGGAATGATGATCGGCTCGCCATCCGAGATCACGCAAGCTGGATTCTTGAAGAAGACGATCGGCCGTGTTGGGATAGTTCCTCCCATTTCCTTGGCGTGCTCTGCGTAATTTCGACCAATCGCCAAGATTGCTGGTGGGAAAAATGCACTCTCCGAAATCATTTGCTTATTTCATTTCTGCGTTTGAGCGTTTGGAAGTTTCCAACTCAGCTGCACGCTTGGCAGCTTCGGCGGCCATGGCTTGGCGGTAGGGTTCCATGCCTGGTGGTTCGGGAAGTACTTGCGCAAACGGGGCCAGTTTAGAAAGCGGATCCATCGAGAACTCGGCTTCAAGGGGAGCCTTCACCAAATCGTAGACCAACCGACGCTCCGGCTCTCCTGCACGGTTATAAATCGTCAATCGATCTACAAGTGGTTGAGATGGGTCGATCAAGACATTCATCAAGACATCTCGAACACTTGTTCGTAAATTTCCGATAAGTGCAGCCATGCGTCGCTCGCCGAATTTATTCACAAAGTCTGTCGACTGCGAACTTTGGAAATATTCAGTCAGATCCCGAGCGAATTTAATCGCATCCTGAAGAACTTTCGGGCGATCCATCAACAAACCCTCGCGAAAGCCACGAGTGAGCACAGCATAAACATCGCTGCGAGCAACATCAGGTGCAGCGTCATACTCTGCATACGTTGTCTCTTGGACAAACGTATCCATAGGCGCCTCGTACTTATTGTTTGGAATAAGCCCTCCTCGACCGAAAAGATTGTCAAGTTTGGTAAGGATTGTTTGCGCACCTTCATAATCTCCAAATCGATACAACTCGCGGACAGCTTGCGCCATGAAATTCTGATAAAAATCACAGAACGAATCACCTCCACCGCCTCGAGTTCCAAAGTGCTTCCGGTACAGTTCTCCAAAATAGCTGTCAATTGATTTGATCCATCTTGGATCATTGAGCCGAGTAGGATTATCATTGCTGTATGGGTCATACTGCATCAATCCCGTTCTTGAGAGCGCCTGCATTGCCTGAATATTGATGCGGTCGTTATTCAGAATCTTGTAGACATCTTCGACATTCGATGTTCGCTTTGCAGCAGTCGTCGTTCCTTTACGAGCCCAATAAAATGCATGACTCTGAGGATGTCTCCAGTCGAATGGCCCAAAGTCTCTGGTGTACTCCCACATAAGAGATGGATCCATATTAAAAGATTCTCGGAGGACCTTCTTGCGTAAAAATGGGAGAAAACTTTCCAGTGCAGCTTTTGATTCAGGATTCGCAAAGACCGTATCGAAAGCGAGATAGACGGGGTCATTCTTTCGAAAGGTGGCATCAAGTCCGAGTATTTTTGCATATCTGCTGAATTGCACCGATTGCCAACGACCAAGGTTCATCAAGAAATCTTTGTCAAGTTGAAACCGAAACTTCCCATCGAAACTTGAAAGGTTTGCTTTCAATTGATCCACCATGACCTTGACTTCAGGTTTCTTGAGTTCTAATTCCTCGAGAGAATCTGGCGCATCCTTTATCGCAGCAAGCCAAGCAATTCGATCTTGAAACGATGCTGGGGGAATTCCGAGTAAGAACTGCCATTCACGAGCGAATTCTCGCTTGTAATAAAGATGTGCATCATCTGAAACACCATCGACTTTGTGTGAAAACCAGAATGCAAGTTCCTTGTGCAAGACCAAATCGTTCGGGTTGTAACGAAGACCTTCATCTCGAACCAAATCGATGCCCGCACGGACCCACTCCCATCGCTCTCCCGGAGTATCAGTCATCACTGAAATGTTGTAGGCCATATTATGGCCTTGAAAGGACCAAACTTCGCCGAACCTAGGTTGAAGTTTTGTAATCAGAGACGCATCTTCCATCGCTTCATAAAAAAGCCCCTTCTCCTTCTGCAGATTCGTCTTGATCCATAAATAGTCGACAATAATTCCTCTCAGGGCACCGATGGCAGTTCCAAGCGCAACGATGGGTGGTGCGCCATCAATTGAAACGTCTGTATAACGCAAACTATGTTCGTCACTCACGCGAAGAATTTTTGGCAACAGCATTTCTGCAAAAAACATGCAGATAATTGCCAGAACAACGCACGCAAATTGAATAAGGCGATTACGCATTGATCAGCCATCGCCCCCACTGTAGATAGCAATTTCCTTGCGCTTGAACGCAATGACTCCAATACCAAAGACTATGAGGCTCCACAGCAACCCAACTTGAGCGACCGAACGAATGACTGCACTCCATAAGATTGCACGTCCATCGACGAGATCTGCGGAACTGCTCGCGTTCCCAAATGGGGCAAGCATCCAATAGACGAAACCAACGATCGTGCGGATTATAAATTCAAAGACGAGAATAAAATAATTTGCATCTGAACTGCTGTAGTAAGTTTCTAAAGACAAAGCAATGAACGAAGAGAGGGAACCTGCCAGGAAGATGGAAACTGTTAACAAAACTGCGACTGGGAAAGAGAGCACACTGGCAGCAGCAATACCAAGCGCGGCAATAAAAGTCAGCTTCCCAAAGTCGATCAAGATTGCACGGAAGAGATTGGCTTCAAATCCTCCCACTCGATGAAGAATTTCAAGACCACTCGCATCAAAGTTGATTGATGATTCAGGAAAATACATCTGACCATCACGGGAGAGTCCGCCATTTAAAATCTGAAGGGTCAGTTTCCCATCGGCTCCAATTGCATCGATGGGGATAGATACAACATTGCGCTGAATTGGGACATAATTCACTTGAATCGGCTGATTTTCACCGAATGAAAAAAGTACGGGAAACGTATCATGTGAACTGTCATTCCCGATGTGAAATGAATAGCGCAAGACTGGTTGAGCTCCTGCTTGCTTTGCCGCAGAAAGCCCAGAAAATTCGTACGTTCGACTCTTGCCAGGTTGGATCGTTCGCTGAGCAGACATGAATTCGGTTGTCTTTCGCGTCCGAATTTCACGCGCAATATCTACCTCAGAGCGAATTCCGTCGGCAATCTCTTGCCGCAAGATTGAATCCTTCTCTATCTCATTGATGACTCCATCACGCAGTTGGCCAAGATCAATCTCCGTATATGCAGGACGAGCAACCTCGCGAGCAACAAGTACTTGATTCTGAACCGCGGCAAGATCTTGCCGATCGATTGCTGAGCGTGTGGTCATCAATTGCAGATTAAGAAAGACTGCAAGACCTCCTACAAGCAAAATTATTCCATTGAGAATTGAAAGCCCGAAAAGTTTGCCTGCGAGGTATTGAAAATGGGAAACAGGTTTAGTCAATACATTCCAAATCTGACGATCACGGATCTCGAATGCGACTGTCGCGCAAGATAAAAAAAGCGTGAGGCCGGCTGCGACTACAAACGTCAAACTCATTCCACGCGAGAGATATGTCTGAATCTGATATCGAAGTGGTTCACGACGATCTATCCAAACAGGCAGTAACGGAAGAGCAACAAGCAGTACGCCGATGAAGGAGATTGGGATTCTGTTGCGCAGTGCTTCAAGGAGAAGCGTATGCGCGATCCCAAAAAGTGAGAGTGAAGACCCCAACAAAACCAGCGTGAGACGCATCAACAATAGGAATAAAAAGATCAGAGATCCAATCCCTGCCACTCCAATAACAAAATCGAATTGTGAAGACCACCAAAAAAACATCATGATTGACATGGTCAAGAGAGCAATCAACGCCAACTGAATACCCATCCCCACCCACACTGCCAACACACAAAGTGAGATGATGATGAGCGAACTCAACACAATAGCTTCTGGTCGCTCGATGATGCCGACTGGCGCCCATCGAGGAGCCACTGTGGAAGCGATAAACGATGAAACAGGGACAATTTGCTCAATTTTTCCGTCCGCGGCGAACAACTCTGTCGCAACAGACTGAATTCGTGGGCCTCCAATCTCGAGGCCGTTGATAGTGACAGTTCCACGCTCGATCAATTGCATCGAAATAGGATTTTTCTCTGCGATGTTTGCCTCAGAAAGGACCGCCGCAATTTGTGTTCGCAGTTCAGCGTATTTGTATGCAGACCAACAAAGCGGAGTCAGAATAGACGCTCCGCAAAAGATAAAAACAACAGACAATATAAAACGGTTTCGAGTGGTTTCTTGCCAAACAGACAAGCGCCGCGCGAGTGCCAGAATCAGAATCACGTCTTCTTCTCTCCATCACCATCCACAAGATCGTCTATGACAGATTTATCCACCACAATCTTTGACGTCGGCTTCGCGGTTTGATCTGGCATCTTTGCGGGGATTGATTTCGCAGTTAAGAGGTCCTCCACCATAGATTTTCCCGCTTCGGAATCAATTAGTTTTTTGGACTTCGTTTCTGAAGGAATTGGCTTAGAAACAGTGTTGGCAGCCGCCTGTAATTTTGCAATGACCTCTTGGCTGGATTCGCCCTGCTCATCGACCATAAGGAAACCCGCCGTTCGTCCCCCTTGATTCGCACCACTTGTCAACGCTTGTTCTGCGCGTGCTTTTTCAACAATCTGAATGAAGAGATCTTCGAGTTTCTGTCGAGGTGATTCGACACGCTCAATCGCAACACCCTCTTCTTTACGGATCAGTTCATCAATTTTGACAATCGTCTCTGGTTTTAGTCTTGGGACACTGATTGATGTTCGCTTCGTGTCGCTCAGGAGTTCATTGCCGGTTCCAGACGCGCGAATTTTTCCGCCATAGAGTATGACCATTCGGTCGCAGACATCTTCGACATCTGCCAGCAAGTGGGAAGAAAGCAAAATCGTCTTCCCAGATCTTCGAAGATCAAGAAGCAGATCTTTGACCTGCCGCGTCCCGATGGGGTCAAGACCCGAGGTTGGTTCATCGAGAATCAGGAACTCTGGATCGTTAATCAGAGCTTGAGCCAATCCGAGACGACGAGTCATTCCCTTAGAAAATTCACCTACTGCACGTCGAGAAGCACCTTCCAAGCCAACCATTTCGAGAAGTTCGTTCGTCCGCTTCTTGCGAATTTTACGTGGGATTCCAAAGAGCTTTCCAAAATAATCAAGCGTTTCTTGTGGATTCAGAAATCGATACATATATGACTCTTCAGGTAAGTATCCAATCCTTTGCTTGATCGATACATCCGACGGATCGCGACCAAAGACAGTCAATTTACCTTTGCTTTTACGAAGAAGACCTAAGAGCATCTTAATCGTGGTGCTTTTCCCAGAACCGTTGGGCCCGAGTAATCCAAAAACCTCATTTGGTCTGATTTCAAAATCAATCCCGTCAACAGCACGCGCTTTATCGCGTAACCAAAAATCACCAAAGACCTTGATCAGTCCTTGGGCTTCCACGATAGGAGCAGCTGAATTTGAATCAATTGATTTGCTCATAATTTACTGGCGTCCAAATCCTTTATCACCACTTTGTTCCAAACGTCGACCCGGACGATCGATCATGATTTGCTTACTCCCCAATTGAAAAGATGGAAGATTGGAGCCGATCATTGATGCTTCTAACTTTTTGCGAGCAAGTTCTGCATCGCGCCGAATCTGCATCATTTCAGGCGAACTCTTTACCTGAATCACATATCGAGCCAACTGAGTAGGAACGGAAAATACTTCCACCTGATTCTGTCGAATAGATTGGCGGACAGCTTCAAGCCATAATTGCTGGACAAGTTGACGAGGATTTTCTTTATAACTCGCTGCGAGACTTTTCAATCGTCGAGTTTCGGTTGCGAGAGCTGCAACCAAACTTGCCTGTTGTGACTTGGCCTGAATAATGATCCGAGATGCTTCGCCCCCAATATCAGGCTGCTGCAAGCGAAGCCCTATCTCTCCTATCAATTTGTCCGATCCAGCTTGATCCCCAGAAGTCAGAGTTGCTTCATACTGTTGAATTAAAGTGAGAATGGCGGCATAGTTTGGGCCTGCCGCTCCAACAAGTTTTGAATTCGCTTCTTGGCGAGCACGTTCCAAATTTGTCTTTGCGTCTTCACGAACGGTCTGGACTCGAAGGAGTGCTCCACGAACAGCGAGTGGCGCCGTACGTTCAAGAATCACAACAGATCCAACTTGGATACCAACATGAAGTTCGTCGAGGGAAGTCTGCATCTTCTGACGAATATCGAGCGCCGGCGCATCACGTTGTTCAAGGAACTCCGCCAATGTGTATGTCGCCAATGTCTGCACGACGGATCTCTGAAGGACCGATCGCACGAGAGCATCAGTCCTGTCTGCACCAATCTGTTTTAACATTGCTACAGGATCGACGATTGAGTATTCGGCAGACAATTGAAGGTGCGCAAGATCTCCATCCGCAGTAATTACAGAACCATCTCGCCCTGGGCGAATAGGATCGTTTTCATCTGCAGAATCGGTTGCCATATCAAATGTCACATCTTTTTGAGCGCGAAACGGCCAAAAAGCATCTCGAACTTCAATGCTCTGCTTTTGTTGCATCGTGCTGAATTCACCAACAGGAAAAGGCCAAAATGGATGCAGCCCAGGCTCAACGATTTCATCACCTGGGTCTCCTACAACTTGTCCAAAAACTGTCCGAACACCAGTCACGCCTTCAGGTATTGATTGAAAACCAGAGACGAGGAACGTGATCACTAAACCAGCTATCGCGAATTGGAGTAATCGATAGGAAAGTCGAAGAGCCTCACCCAAACTTTGATTGGCTGGATCCATCGCTTCACGCATTGAAGCTCGATCGTTTCCAGTGGACCCAATTTCGAGTCGCGCACTCTTCCCAATTCGAACGGAATGAGAAGCCTCGGCTTCCTCATCATCGGAATCGATCGGGGAATTGGATTGATCCTTGCTCGCCATTTTAGTGACTTCCCTTCTCCGCAGGCACACCAGGATCCCCATCAACGATGTATGGATTCTTTGGCTTTGGAATTGCACCTGGACCGCTGACTGCCCCTAAGTCAAGTAAATGAAATGGTGCACGGTTGAGATCCGTTACGAATGTGGTGCTTCCGGAGAGTGAACTTTTTAATGTGTCAAGCCAAGTCAGGAAAATAGCGAGGTCTGATTCTTCCTTCATAAGTTGGTAATAACGAGTCGACTCTTCATTTCCTAATGCTTCAATTTCAGCAGCCCACTGCGCTGCAAAGTTTCGGATCGTGTCGGCAGAACTCGCCGCTTGACTTTTAATTGCTTCCGCCTCAGAGTTTCCTTTTGATGCTTCAAGAGTCGCTAGAGTTTGTTGAACTGCCGCCATTCTTCGCAAAACAGCGACGGTTGTCTTTGGAGGCAAAATGATTTGTGAAATTCCAACGCTGACTGGTTCGATGCCAACGAGCTTTGTTGAACGGAGGTCGACCAGAATCGCCGACTCGGCTTCTGCAATCTTGCTTCCTTGCCCGATTAACTCACTGAAACTGTAACCGCCAAGAGAGCGAACTGCACCCTGAAGCCGTGTTTCCAAATCTTTCCCAGCTGCTTCTAAAGTTCCATAGGAAACGAAAAATTGCAGAGGGGCATCATTGGATTCTTCGACTCGCCACAATAGATATGCCTGAACAAGGACTTGTTGGCCATCCTTTGTCAACACTGTCTCAATTGGGCTTTCAATAAATTGAAGTCGTGCATCAAGTTTTGCGACTTGATCAATAAAGAGCGGCGCCTTCAGATGCAAGCCTGGTTCGCGCTGAATTCCTGTTGGCTTTCCAAATCGCGTGAGTACCGCAATCTCGTGAAAATTGACCACATATGTGGTATTAAAAAGCACAAGCACGATGACAATGACGCAGGCAATTACAATCGGAATTTTACGAATCATTTCTGTTCCTTCTTCTCGAGGTAGTCGCCTAGATTCAATCCAGGCTCTGGTTGTTCCATCTGGACATCAAATTCGATACGCGAGGGGTCAATTGCAAGTACATATTTGATTCGAGCCGCAGCGAGAGCACGTGACAAAACTGCCATAATCGCTCTTTCTCGATAAATCTCCGGTGCAGCTCGATATGAAGGAGCTTGACCCAAGACTTCGCTCGCAGTTGCGCGAGCGCTCATCAACATGCTCCAACGTCGCGCTCTGGCAACGCCAATAATGCTGGCAGCCTGCGCACGAGCATCAACAATCATGTTTTCAATCGCTGAACGTTTTTGCAATGCTTCAGGAGAATCTTTGCCGTGTTCCCGTTCAATCTCACGGAGTAGGTTGATGTCGAGCACAACCCGACGTGCTATGTCGGGACTCCCGACAAGAGCTGACATCGTCGTGTTAACTAAACGATTTGCCTCGTCGACAACTTTCCGCGCATTTTGGATATCGATGGAGAGCTCTTCGAACATCCCCGCAGGCTCACCTGCTGGGGGCCGAAGCACGGGAATCAAAATCCCTACAACCTCTACGCCACTTCCGCTTCGATCAAATGCCGCTTGAATTCTTTGCTTCAACTGAAGGACTAGCGAATCTCCAGTTGGAGAGAGGACTTGGTCGAGGGTTCGAGTTGAAAGGTATTGACTGACCTCTCGTAGAGCGAGTGCTCTGAGGGCTCGTTCTCTCATATCAAGAATTGTTCTGCGCGAACGAAGATCCCCTGAAAAATTTAGGTATTCAAGTAAGCCGTCTTCCTTCACTCGATACTCCAAAACAATATCAGCATCAACGAGTGCAAACTGAGTGACCACTTGAGCGGTTTCAGTGGCTTGATCCTTAACAGATAAAGGTGATGAAACACCTAGATATCCCAATTGTTCTTGGGTGCGGTCAATCGACTTTGCCAAGACGATGAACGGACGCCGGCTGGAATCAGGTTCTCCCTCGATCGGCCATAGATTGACCTTGGATGTTGGCAAGAGCTTGGATCCAAGAACAAGTGATCTGATTTGCCCCACATTAAAGCGTTCAATTGACTCAAATGGCCATGGCCACTTTAAGACAAGGGAACCATGCGCGATCTCGCCGACAACTTTCCCTCCCCGCAATCGCACTGCTTGTTCTCCTGGCTGCACGACGACAACCATAGACATCAAGACGAGTACCACAATGCCAAGAAGAGACAGCCGCAAGATGCTTCGTAAGAGCAATTGATAGCCCCACGAACTCGTAATATCGAAACCGAATTGATAATTGACGGCTTCATTGATGCTTCGAACGATGGAATCGGGAGCTGCGGCAAGCCCAAGCAATTTGGAATCGAATGCAGGGCGTGATAATTCATTGTGTCGCCGAGGGCGATAAATATTTAGGATGAGATTCAAGAAAATTTCAGCAGCTATTACCGCAAGAAAGATTGCTATCCCGTATGCAATACCCTCAAGCACTGCGGGCTTGCGAAAAACTTGAAAGACGATTCCGACTGCAATTGCGAGTAAGACGAGCGCGTTGCCGACCATCGCACCAGCTCCACCACGCAAATTCTGCCATGCCAACTTTTGAGCCATTCCCGCCACAAATCGAGAGAAAATGAATGCGAAAAGCGCGAGGACGGCGCAAATAGCGAGCTGCCATCCAAGATTTCCCCCAACTCCAAAAGTCACAGCATTGCCAGCAGTATCGTCGAGTCGCGCCAACCAAGTGATCGTGAAGTATGAAATCCCAGACAAAAGTATGGCGACAATTCCACTGATTGTGGGCATGAGCCACTGATGCATAAAGAGCAATCGACGGCTCGCCGCTTTGCTCGGTTCGCGCTCTCCTTCAAACACGCTCTGATCACCAACTCGTCTTTCATCAATCTCCTCGTTTTCGAGCGCCTCTATTCGCTCGAGACCATGTTGATGAAATAGAACAATCAAAGCCACCCAGATTAAGACTCCTGTCAGCACATAGACAGACGCCAAGATAAATGATGAATCACCAGTCACCCGTCCAAAGATGAGCAAAAAGAGGCCAAGGGGGACCTGAATTGCAAGTCCAAATACCGAGACTCGTGTTGCCTGTTGATATACAAATTGATCTCGATTCATCTGTGTCAGGAGTTTACGGTCAAATCAATGATTGGGTTCAGCACTTCGAACAGGGAATGAACTCTCGGTCCAGCCTAAGAAATGAAATGGGCACACGCTGCTCTCAGTCCCAAGGGCTGCAAACATTGGGTGCCAATGCGCCGTAGAATCACTTACCAATATGGGATTTATAGAACAACTTCTGGCAATCGCCAAAAACACTTTTTTTGAATGCGTCCGCCAACCGATTTCGCTTGTCATTTTGATCGCCTCGACACTTCTCGTGCTCATGAGCAATCCGCTCTCCGCATTTACAATGATGGATGATCAGAGGATGTATGTGGATATCGGGCTTTCAACTGTTTTTATGTGTGGCGCACTCTTAGCTGCGTTTCTGGCAACCGCCGTTGTCAATCAAGAAATTTCAAATCGGACGGTGCTTATGGTCGTCTCCAAACCCGTCTCGCGAGTGACCTTCATCTTGGGCAAGTACCTCGGAGTCACACTTGCGTTATTCGCCAGCACTGCTGTTCCTGCACTTGGGTTTCTTCTCGTAGAAGTTCACGGCGTCCTGCAAACTGCTGCTGCTCATGTTCGATGGCCATGTGTGGTCTTTGGCGTTTCGGCCATTTTATTGACAATTGGCACCGCAACTTGGTGCAATTTTTTCTATGGAAAATCTTTCGCTGCAGTGACGACACTCCTTGGTGGACCTCTCTTGCTTATCGCATATGTGCTCAGTTTGTTCTTCGATTGGAATTGGGCCTCCATTTCCGTGGAAAAGGAGTTCCGTTTCGACTTAGTTGTCTCGATTTTGCTTATGTTTCTTTCTCTCGGGATCATTTCAGCAATTGCCGTCGCAGTCAGTACCCGATTGGGGCAAGTGTTAACAATGGGAATCACCCTTGCGGTCTTGGTGCTCGGACTGCTTTCGGACTGGATCTTCGCCAGGAAAATTTTGGCTCTCGAACAGTTGATTTCCGTGCGCGAGGCTGCAAATAGAGGTTCATTTGATATGGATCACCTTGCACTCTGGGGTTACAAGGCGGGATATGCCATACTCCCAAATTTTCAAGTTTTCTGGGTGGTTGATGCTGTCAACCAAGAACAACCCATACCTATGGAATATATTTCTTTTGTGGTTCCCTACGCCGTACTGATGACGGTGGCAGCACTCGCATTAGCAACTGCGATGTTTCAACGCCGCGAAGTGGGATGAACAAATTCAACCGCCAGCCTTTGTCAACCGCCCGGCTGTGATCCAGCTTGCATTTCCTTGATTTGCTTGCGCATCTGAACAATCTCTTCTTTCAATTGTTCGATTGCCTCTTCGCCAATTTGCAATTCGTACGTCATTTCTGCTGCGCACTTCTTGTACCAATCGACGATCTTCTGGGTATTACGAATTCGCGCCTGCAGGAAGGCTACGCCACCCTGACTCGAACCTTCAATCCCGCGCTTTTGCATGAGAAGTGGAACCTCTTCCTTCGCACCCTTAATAAGTTTTTGCCATTTCTCTGCAATTTCTTTGCCCGCGCTGTTGGCTTCGAATTTTGTCGGATCATTTACGCCAAGTTCGCGATACAAGTCCATCTCCGTTGCAGCAGTTCCATCTGAAAATCCACAATGCTCTGCAGATTTTGCGCTGAAATCGAGGTTCTCTTTATTATCGCTCAATTTAAACTCATGCTTGTAATCATTGTAAAAAGTGACCTTGTCTCCAACTTTGTCGTAAGACAATTCGACTTCTGAGTGAACCATTGCTGGCCCAATTTTTGGGTCCCTATCGCCTGCAGCGCATGCTTCTGCGACTCGCGATTTCCAGTCTTCACGAGCTGATTTAATTTCTTCATGAGTTGCTCCGTTGAGCATCGTGATTGAACCCATCGCGGCTTCTGGCATGAAATACATTTCATCGCAATAGAGTCCAGTAAAGGCACCGCCAGAAATTGCCTTTTCGATCCAAGCGACAAGTCGATGCTTGTTCTTGATTCGAGTCAAGGTCGCAGCAATCAGATCGCCTTCGGTCACGAGACCACCATTGGAATT
>Ga0214919_10003941_pt1 | contig 22005 bp, 21 predicted proteins | sample LL1503_MetaG_FD_177994 | JGI IMG/M metagenome (GOLD analysis project Ga0214919, IMG submission 177994) | Freshwater microbial communities from Lake Lanier, Atlanta, Georgia, United States - LL-1503 | ecosystem: Environmental > Aquatic > Freshwater > Lake | place: USA: Georgia | collected... | reverse complement strand
GAATACGACGACTATTAATTATGCACAGCCTTACACACTCTATCACTACATGCCAAGTTCTATCAATAATGGAGCACTTCAAAACGCCCTCCATTCCAACTTTGTGACTCCATATTTCGGATCGACGGGATCTATCTTCGTCACTGTTCAGAATTCTCTCTGATCCTCAAGGAGAAACCATGCCCTCCTCTCGTAAAACCTATGACACAGAAATCATTACTGTGCGACAGGTTAATGCATATAACGCAGATAGCTCACTCATCCCTGCACTGAATGTTCTAACTGCCGATGGAGCGGGAGGCACTTTCTGGGGCGTCCCCTCGACTCTCGGTGTAAGCCCCGCGATAAATACTCTGGTGGTCGATAATGTCCCTGTCGTCGCCGATGCATCCTATAACACATTTTCCATCTGTACCCTGCAAGGCATGGGCTCTTTCGTCAGCGACAAACAGATAAATCTCTTCGCGAAGGGATTCTCAGAAATTGATATAAGTGGGGCAAATACTATAAGAGCATATTCGAATGCAATTGTTTCTCCGACTTTAACGCTTGTGGGTCAAAATGGGATTGCTATTTCCAGCGATCCCACCTCAGGCTCCATTTATTTCACAGGCCAGTATGCTGTGGCGGGGTCTAATTATTCTTATTCACAGATGAACATTACGTCGAATGCGGCGAATCCCGCGAATAACACCTATTTAACTGCGACGAGTCCTGCTGGAGTACTCAATATAACTGGAGTGGGCGATGTGCTCTTATCAACCCAGTCTCCTAACTCGGTTTTCATAGAGATTTCCACGTTTAACAGCAGTAATTATCTGAATACGAGCACGGTGGCTCACACGGCCTATGCGTCAACTCTCAGCACTGTAAGCACTCTTTTTACAGATTTACCGAAAGCGTCGACACTTTCTGGCATGTTCGTATCATCCCTCTTGAGCACATCGGGCAGTCTTCAAACTAGAATACAGAATGGCGAGACGAATGTAATGCAGAATTACACGAATATCGATTTCTTCAAGGTATGTTCCACAAGTTTAACTTTGAATGCCATGGAACTAAATGCTGGGCTGGTATCAAGCATTTCATATGCATCGAGCATTAATATAAATAGTTACAGAGGCATTTTGGGAGGCAACTCAAATGCGGGAGTACTTACGCTAAGTTCGGCGAGCTTACGCCTCGACTCCATGTCAACGATGATAAAGAAAAACGCGCAAGTTCGTTTGACAATGTGCCCTTCCATGCGGTTCGATTTTCAAGTACCCACAGATACCGTGTTTTATGTGTCAAGTTATGTGCAAGCGGGTCTGACCCCAGTTCCTAATACTACCTTCGTGCGGCCTTGGCTATTACGTGGTGGAACGGGGCAAAATCTATATGCAGATACTATCAGTTTTACCATCCCTGGATCAAGTCTAAATAATAGCGGCCTCACATCCACCTACACAATATGCCATCGCATTCAGGGGTTTACAGGGGTCACGTATGGTAGCCTCACATCGAACGCTGAACAGTTGATTAGTGGAGACAATACACTATCAGTTCTTCTAACTGGCAGCAATTATACGACTATTTATTAGTATGAGTTCGAGGTTTACAATAGATACCAATATTCTAAGAATTCGTGATGTATTCGCATTCAACCCCGCGAATGCTGATTTTATACAATCTGGCTCAGTCCCGGTTATAGGTACGAGTGGAAAGGTTCAGTGGCTAAGTTCATTACAGTTCCTAAGCACAATCAGTATCCCTTCTTTGAGTACAAATATTCTAGGAATTCTTGAAATCATACAGCCTGGCCTCAGTAGCTTATCAACTGCTCAGGCGCTTACACTCATCAGTACAGTGGAAGGCCTAGGATCGTCTGGATATGTTAGCACTTCTGGATTATACTATGAGACTGGGCGTTTATCGCTTCAGTATGGGTATATAAGCAGCACAACCTTAGTCGATTGCATTGCAGCTCTTGGAAACATGGACAGCATAACAGGCTATCCTGGAAATCCCACTGGATTTGGGCCGATGGCGATGTTTCCAGCGGGGGTGGGGAAAACTCTGGGACCGCGAGGATATGTCAGCACTCTCAATCCTGGAGAGTATCATACGTACAGATCGACGGTTGCATTAGGAGGTGGAAATCTCACTGGGCAAACAATCACGAATTCATCCAATCTTACAAGTGCGGTGATTGATATTGGAGGATATACTCCACACTTTGTCAATACCTCGAAACTTAGAGTTGATGTTGCGACGAATCTCACACTTTCTTATGGAGGGGCGGCGACAACTGCCTTGAGCAGCTTTTTAGTGAGTGGAGGAGATCCAATAGGCAGTCCTGTAAGATTAACATATTCGAATGCAAATGTTACAGTTGGAAACATGAGTTTCTTGTTAAATGCGAGTGATCTAGCGAGGTTACCGACTACACTAGAATTACATCATGTGGCCTCGAATGCAAATGCGGCCACGGGTACGATAAACACCTTTATCCCAGAAATAGGAGGAATTCATCTTACGCTTGATAATACTGATTAAGGCTCCAGGGAAAACCCCTCCCTCTTTGCCAAATCTACCGCCCATGACTCTAGATTTCCGCGGACAACTGCGGTAGGTCTGTAGGGCCATGGGCACAAATACACAGCATTAGGATGAGAACCCTCTCTAGGCCAGGCCAAATGTATCTTGCTTTGGGCTTTTCCTTCGGCTTTCCCTTTTCCTTCGGCTTTCCCTAAAAACAAAAGTATTTCTTGTCCTCGCATTATTTCCGCAATATTTACATTGATTGCGAGCTTATTCTGAGATCCTGGCGGAATTACGCGTATCAAAGCATCCATAAAATTAGTATACTCATCACGTCTCCATATAGTCGCTTGATATGTAAATACCAAGGAATCTATATTCAAATCTAGAATCTTCCACGGAGTATCCATGAAATTATTTCCCTTTGGCCCAGGACAAGGCATCAAACGAAGAGAAGATATATGAGGATACTTATCAAGAATGTCCAGCCCACTTTGTATCGCAGATTCTATTGGCCGACCCTCCAATAAGAAATCCTCTTGCATTGGCAATACATACTTTATATGCGGGGGCAATTGTTTGACGGCCTCTGAGCGACTATCAAGAAATCCCTCCTTTTCCATGGGAAGATGGATTATGTTTACCCCTTGGGGAGTGAGAGGAAGTAACTCTGGAGATTCAGTTGCTATATAGATAGGCCATCCTAGAGTGGGCGCGTATCTGTGTAAAAGGGTTATGTGAAGAGGCAGCAAGTAGAAATACTTGGGGGTGGTGTTGATCAGGTATGCGACTTCCTGCATTAATACACAACCTCAGTATTCTCTTAGACCTCTTTGCCTTTTGCATAAGGCATAAGGCCTTTGCCTAAGGCATAAACGTAGAATATGTAGAATTATGAGAAGCACAAACAGATGCAAATGCAGAAGCAGTTGCATCCTATAACAGGCAAGGAAGTGCGAATCATTGAGACTTCCGCTTCTATATCCATGCGAAAAACTCTTTCCTACGGTTCCAACTATCCCTTTGACACTGTGTCAGAGGAAGGTTCTCACACTTATCGTCTAGTCCTGAAGCCTACGTCAGATGATGAGCTCAAGGACATATCCTCTAGCTGTCAGATCATGGTTCTATCAAAGGCCGCTCTAAAAGGAGTCGCGCAGTTCAAGAGCCTTGGGATCAAGAATGTGCTCTACTTGCAGGAAATTCATTCAATCTATCCTCATTTGGGCGGGGCTTGGGATGGTACGGCAGAAGATGCTGTGGTATTACTGGCCGGCCTTCTTCGATATGCAAGAATTTGTGGGATTCAAGAGACGAGTCGGTCTCGTGCACTAGGGATTGAAGTCGCAGATGCAAAAGAGAAGCCAATGAGACTTTGGTGGGTTACGCAGTTTTATAAGCCTTCCAACGGAGCGAATGCAAAGGCAGATCGTCGTTTGAGAGAGCTAAAGAAATGTCTGGCGATAAATTCGGAGAGTCCTCTCATTGATAAGATAGTCTTGTTAAATGAAGACACCCAAGAATTTGTCAAATCAGACAAGATAGAAGAGGTTGTCATTGGGGAGCGGTTGACATATGCGCGAGTATTTGAGAAGATTTCTGAGTTTCCTGACGACGTTATAGTTGCATTCGCAAACGCAGATATTTGTATTGACGATTCGTCATGGAAGCACTTATGGAATGTGGATTTGACAGATAAATGCCTGGCCCTCTTACGATATGACGTGCCTTCGTCAGATAATATTAAGGATGCTGAGATTTTCGGACCACGTTCTGATAGCCAAGATACATGGGTCGTTCGGGCGGCGGATGTGAAGAGTAGGCAATGGACGAATGTGGATTATAAATTCGGTGAAATGGGATGTGATAACGCGATTGCATTTGAGATGATGCGCCAGAAGTTTTTAGTCGTAAATCCAGCACAGACAATTAAGACGTGGCACTTTCACTCAAGTGAGGTTCGTAACTATAATAAAGCTGACATGGTCCTGCAGCATATGCTCCACTATATCAAACCTTCGCCAATTCATGACTTTATGCCTGTGTTAAAGTGGTCTTCTAACTCTGTTAGTTGCGGTCTGAAGCGGGTCACACCAGCCCCCATGAACAGGTCCTTGCGCGGCTCAGGGTTGGATGCGTGGCTGAAGGTTTCGGCAAAGGGCGGACAAAAGGAATCTCTAGAAGAAGTCATCCTTGAGCTTACGGATTGTTTTCAGACTTCTGAAGGATTGGTGTTTGACAAGAAGAATATGTATGTCGGAGAGAGTGCTGCGGCAGTGGAGAAGTGGGGTTCTGCCACGATACATTCCATGATGCCCACTCTGGATTCTGAGAAAATGCTGATTGCTCCATGGCCCGCCGATGCAGAGAAGAGTCGCGAGAAATATTGCATTTATTACCTGAGCAAGATCTTCCGCCTTTGGGATTTATATGGAGGAGGCGATTTCTTCGGATGTGATACACAATCATATCATGAGTGCCTGGAGTTATTTCGGTGGGATACCGAGGTCCTCCCTGTCATTAGCCGCGACGACGATGCCTTGATTTGGGGTAAGAAGGGATATGGCTTTCCTTTGACTGATTCACGACTTGTTTCCGAGGATATTGATGCATTGCGGGGTCATCTTTCAGGGTGGCAAGCGACTGCCACACAAAAGAACCGGATCGTGATTGTTCAGGACGGGATTTTGTTAAAGGATGACTTGGTGTATAAGATAGAGGACGCCTTAGAGGCACATGGGTGGAAGGTGAATGTGCTTACCAAGGGAAACAGCATTGCAACTGTACGATCAAGAATGATGGGTGCAACCGGGGTGGTGTGTTCGGGGAGTATTTCTTCCTTTGGATGGAATTGGATGCTTCCACGAGGTGCGGCGGTGTTTGAGGTGAATGCGGTCACGTCGGAGGGACTTGATTTGTCGGCGGCGGCGGGGCTGGAGCATTTCTTTTTGAATATTATCGGAAAGCCGGAAGAAAAGCAAGTGGCTGTGATCGTGGACGAGGTGCTTGCGAGCGAAGCTCAACCCCACTCAGGAAAACCGACGATCTGGATGCCGCGCAGTGACCTTGAGGGGTACTTTGGTCACCCTGGGGATTCATTCCGCGAGATGGTGCGTCTATGGGAAAAAGCCGGATATGTGAATGTGAAGACGCATTCTGGGACGATGGTATGGTGGGGCGAGGTCGGTGCAAAAGGGGTTCTCTTGTATGACCGGCCCACTAACGAATGGAGAATGGCCGCGCCCATGGAAGAGCGCCACTGGAAGAAGGCTCTGTTTGGAAATCCTGCACCTTCTTCTTCTCCTGCGCATGCATCCGTGCCCTGGTTCTTTTGGCCGCGGCGTCCCGAACTTGTTGAAGGGCTGGCTTCTTCCGTAAAAGGCTACGACGCAAGGTCGCAGGGCCCAGTATTTTACGGAAAGGTTGAGAATATGGTACAGGCATCGCGGCGTAAGCTAGAATGGAAGGATGCGTGCGAAGAGTGGATCCTAGTCAAGGGTGACGAGGCATATCCTTTTACACAGAAGGAGTATCTGGAACGGTTGTCAGGCTGGCGTTTTGGTCTGTGCATGGCCGGATATGGAAAGAAGTGTCACAGGGAGATTGAATGCATGGCGATGGGCTGCGTGCCCGTGGTCACCCCAGAAGTGGATATGGATTCTTACGCGAACCCGCCGATCTGTGGGATCCATTATTTGCGAGCCAAGGGCCCTGAGGAAGTGGCTGGTCTTTTGGCGATGTCAAAGGAGAGTTGGGAGAAGATGAGTTTGGCTGGGCAGACTTGGTGGAAAGAGAATGCGAGCTGTAAGGGATCTTTTGAATTGACTCGGGGTCTAGTAGAATGAGCAGCTTGCACACCCTAGTTCGCCTAGGCATGGATCTCGGACTTGCAGTCAATGAATTCAATTCTGGAATCACGGACAATGTTGGAGGTGTCGTTCGTCTCACCTTGGAATATCTCTCAAAGGTTCGCGATGCGGTGCGTGATCATGTTATAGAGGAAGATGCAATTGGCGACTACTTCGCCCTCGTCGGCCACGCCTGGAGCTCTTTGGACGAAAGTTTGTATTCCGGTTCTTCTGGGTCAAAAGACAAGGGGCAGAAGCCCGAAGGGCAGGACAAGGCAAAAGAAGCGCCAAAAGGCGAAGCTGAATAAAATTGACCCCGCCCCCCTATTATTAAAAAGGTCCCATTACAGCAAATATGTCTTGTCCTATTTGCTGTGATAAATATACAGCCCAGCTGAGAAAGCCCGTCTGCTGCCCCTACTGCGAATACTCCTCTTGCACAATCTGTGTTAAAAAGTATCTTACCGACGGTGCGCTAGATGCACATTGTATGAGCTGCCGTCGCGGATGGAATGACGAATTTCTTGACCTGAATTTCACACGAGCCTTTCGCATCGGACCCTACAGGGATCACCGAGAGAAGCTCTTGTTTGAGAGGGAGATCGCCATTCTTCCCACTCGTCAGCCGCGCGTGGAGGCGAAGCTCAAGATGAAGGAGGCCGAAGGGATGATTCGGGAGATTAACAAGGAATTGGTGGAACTTGATAAGAAGAGGGCGACGGTTCTTCACAAATCCCACCGGTTTAGTGCACAGGTCGCTCGCTACCATGCGGAGAGTGAGGGTCGTCCCCCGCCCGCCTGGACGCTTACTGACGGTGAGAAGGCCGCCACTCCAGAAAAGGCGAAGTTTGTCATGAAGTGTCCTGCCAGTGATTGCAGAGGCTTCTTGAGCACGGCCTACAAGTGCGGGACTTGTCAGCTCTGGGCATGTTCGGATTGTCTTGTGATAAAGGGTCCTGATAAGGATTGCCCGCACACATGTGATGAGAGCGTGAAGGCGAGCGTGGCGATGATTATTAAGGAATCAAAGCCATGTCCGAAGTGTGGAGAACGTATCAGTAAGATTGATGGGTGCTTTGCTGCTGATACAGAGGTGTTGCTTTGGAATGGTGGTGTAAAGATGTCACAGAATATTGTGGTTGGCGATGAACTGGTTGGCGATGATGGGTTTATGCGGACTGTGCAAGAGGTGTGTAGTGGAGAGGATCAGATGTTTGAGGTGACTCAGAATCGGGGTGTGAGTTACACGGTGAATAGTAAGCACCGGCTCTCCCTGAAGGATGGATCGGGCAAACTGGTTGAGATGCGGGTGGATGAGTATCTTAGGTTAGATTGCAAAGAGAAAGAGCTGCTATATGGTTATAAGACTGACAACACTCTTTCAGAAATTACAGTCACGCCGGTTGGGCGCGGTACTTATTACGGGTGGAATGTCGGCGATAATCACCGCTTCGCCCTTAAGGATGGAACGGTATCTCTAAACTGCGATCAGATGTACTGCACAGAGTGTCATACGGCCTTCTCCTGGAACACCGGACAGGTGGTGAACGGCGTGATCCACAATCCCCATTATTACGAGTTCTTGCGGAAGCAAGGAAATGGAGTTGCGCCCCGCAATGCCGGTGATGTGCCTTGCGGTGGAGTACCCTATTACACACAATTGCAGAGGGCCACGGTGGCTCTGCCCGAGGTTACACGCAGATGGATCATGGGCATCCACCGACTTACTTCGGAGATTGCTGATCAGCGCATCCAGATGTATCAGGGGGCCTTTAATATGAATGACAATGGAGATTTGGGAGTGCAGTATCTGATGAAGGAGATTGGTACAGAAAAGATGCAGAGCGAGCTGATTAAGCGCGAGCTAAAGAGGAATAAGCATCTGGCTATTCGGGCTGTGTTAGAGATGTTTGTGACGACGAGTACGATGATGCTGAATAATATCGTCAGTGACCCGCCTGCTTCACCTACTGCATTTGAGAATACGATGCTGGAGTATGTGAATCTTCGGAAGTATGTGAATGATAGTCTCATGAATGTGAGTAAGATGAAGGCCTGCAGTGTTCCGCAGATTGGAGATAATTGGGAATGGAAGCCCTTTAATAAGGTTTCTGCGAAGGCTAGGGCCTCTACAGTGGTCTCTACCACAGTGCCGCCTGCCACAGTGGAGCCAGCAGCAAGTTAGCTTCATTTAAAAAATAACGGTTGATTTAATCAACACATATTTTTTCTTACGCCTTCTTGGCCGCCTTCATCGCATCACCGAGCTTTGTCTTGGGGTTCTTCGCCTTCATCTCGCGGTAAACCTTCATGACCTTATCGTTCCACGCCTTGAGCGCAGGTGATAGCGTGCGCTTTCCCTTACGAGTGCCCTTTGACTTCTGCTTCTTCTCTACCTTACGCGTTGACTTGGCCATTTCTAATAGGAGCGACTAATTTTTAGTCAGCGGGTGTTAAAGGAAATGAGCGATGGCTAAGAAATGAATACCAGTGTATCAGATCTGAATGGATTCAAACTTGATGCGATGATTCTAGGATCTAAACTAAGATACTGGTTACTTACGCTTGTAGTAGATGAACGTATTTACGTTGTGGGACATGTCTCAGCCATTTTAATAAACGCGGGAATTGAGAACGGGAGGACCTTGGTTGAAAACCTTGCAGGATTCAATGTCGGGGCTCTGGTTGAATTTTCGGAGGCCATCTCACAAAGGCCAGAAGTCTTTCCGCGGCTTCGTTCACTTGCGTGAGCGTGACTTCGTCTTCTTGGACTTTTTGGACTTTTTGGACTTTGCTTTCTTAGACTTCGCTTTCTTAGACTTTGAACGCTTACCGCCTTGTTGCCCTTGCACTTGCCCTTGGGGCTGAGAAGATGTATTTGGGGCATTCACATTGGGCTTAGGAGTCACCGCAATGAGGTTAGACGCGGAAGCATTCACATTGGAGCTAACATTTGCAAGAGGCTTCTTCTCTTTCGAAAACCAATTAAAAAGACCCATCTATTTTAGAATGAATATTTAACGCATGACTATTCTTCAGAGTTTGTTTCTGCCTTTACAACTTTCAGAGTCTTCCCTCTCTTGTAAAAGATCGGGATATCAAGATCTATCTCTTTTTCCAAAACCTCATCAACTCCTTCTATTCCGTGAATGCTCTCAAATCCATATTTAATAAATGTTTTACGAAGTTCTGGTGTTCTTGGTGAAACGTATAGAAATGGGTATTTATATTTAACTGCGAAGTTATATAGAGAATGTGCTATCATTTTACAATCCTTATTGGTAATGGCACACGCCAATAATATATCTAGTATTTTTCCCTTCTTTTTGCTTTTGAATCTTACAAGGGAAAATGCTACAATCTCAGGTTTATTCGGAATACTAAAATATATTAAACAATCGCTGTATTCAATAATACTATTTATATATTCAGCATTATAGAATTTATGACAGAGTTCTGATACATTAGCCATTGTCAGAAATCTGAAGCAAGCATCTCTATCTTCCTCTGTCTTAATTTCTATGATTTTCTCTACGTAATTTGTCATTTCATTATCTAATATGATTAATACAAAGGTTTCTAAGCATCCAGGCGCCTTATTCCTTATGCCAAACGGCCTTTGCCTTATGCCAAACGGTCCTTAGACCAATTGAAAGAATCCTCTATGACACTTTCATCCAAACTTATATTATACGCACGGAAATCAAACATTCTCCCCTGAAATAATTCATCGCGATTCTCGTACTGCGTCGGCGAAGACCAATTGCTCTTCCCTATGTAACAATTCGTCATTGAGCTTGTAGCAGCTAACCAGCCGCTCTTTTTCTCATACACCTTCTTCGCATCAATATACACAGCAATATCAGGTCGGAATGCGTCATTGTTCGTAGTAGTTATTGTAACATGTGTCCATTTCTTCAAGGGGATCGCGTCGTTGACCTTAATACGCATCTTTCTTGACTTCTTGTCCCATACTTCAAAGAGGAGCGCGGCTTTCTTACTGCGAGTCGTCACAGCCTGCGGCAAGAATGCATGGGTGGCCTTGTCATTCTTTAGCTCGAAGTCGTCGCAAATATATTCATTCACATTCGCATCCGTAGTCTCCATTAGACGTTTAGGGCTCATTTCTAAGACAGACTGTGCACCAGAGGGGTTTGTCGGAACAGTTGACTCCCCCCTGATCGGTGAATCGTCCACGGTTGACTCGCCCTTTCCAAGAATTCCTAGGAATACATTGTCATTCCCTGCTCCATTTCCGAAATCAAAGATCTTCGCATTGTTTGTGAATTCATCAAAATATACCCACACCATCCACGCACGTATTGAGCGCAAGGGCACCAAGGTGCCTACTGATAGATCAGCTGCATCCCCTATTCTCAAAAACTGACCGGTAAATTGCAAGCCCTTTACTGATGAACGATTCACAGCCTCGTCTATCTGCATACCCCCCGCGACATTCACTTTGACACGATTTACGTAATCAAGCATGTCATTCTGAAATCTTAGCCACATCACACATCCCCTGTAAAAGTTTAAAAGCTTTACAATCTCATCAGGTGGATTCGCATCTATCTTCTCTGCACTATCAAAGCCAATATCACTTGAATACGAGCACACCGGCTGATATGATCCATCATTCCATGGTAGGATACGACAATAATCAGATCGCCCGTCACCATTCACGTCCCGCATATAATCATCGTAACTCACTCGGAAACCATCCTTTGTCCCAGCTGTCCTGAACTTCACGGAATCAAGATTCTCCGTTCCTGCGAGAGCACATGCGAAGAAGAGATTATCAGGATCAGAATTTTTGACTAGCATTCGGCAAAAATCGTAGGGCACTCCAATACGAGTGACATCCACATAATCATTAAAGTATCTGGGGTCTCTGGTATAACCTTCTTCTTCTTGTGAAACACCTATATCACTACGGGGTGATACGAATGAAGCCCAGTAAGAGATATCGGAAAATCCTTCAAAGACTTTTAGCCTGTAGCCTGTTATTTCAGTTACTATAATCACCCCTATCGCAATGAGTGAAATTAGCAATAAAAGAGAAAATGCGTGCAGCATTCTACTCCTTCTCCATGTAAGATATCTTATAAAAAAAGATTATAAACGTTAGAGATGCAGATGCAGATGCAAATGCAAAGCAAGGTTATAAAAGAAGGAGGGTACGGATGCGCATTATCGCCCCCTTTACCATGTGCTAAAAGTAAACGAGATCTGGGTAAAAGGGAAGTTGGGAAGCTCATACGTATCAAGAATGCCAAGATTGAGCTCTCCATTTCCACTCTTGTGAAATCCATTCCAGGCTGGAGCAAGTTCTATGTGGTGCAGGAGCGGGATGATTGTACCAGCAAGAACATGGCTGTCCTAAGACAAACATATGAAGACGAATGTAAGATATTTGAAGATTCTGAAGATACCGAGCTCATGCAGCTCCTATCTCCCTTTGCAGGTTCTCCGCTTTCGGGGCTAGGACTTACGCCCTCATTTGATTTTATGGGGAACTTTGAGCACATGCTTGAGGCGGCGGCCCTGTTAAATCAGCAAGGCATTTGCCACTTTGATTTGCACGAAAATAACGTACTCATTGATACAAAGGGGGATTTCCGTATTATTGATTTCGGAGCGGCCTTCTTGGGCGATCAGACTGACGAGGCTTGTGTAAAAAGGCATGTGTATGTGTTTTCGCCTGATTTCCCTCCTCTGCCACCTGAGGTAATCATGCATCACGGAATCTCCAATGACTTGACCATGAAGGACACCTTGGAACAAATCATGAAGAAAAAGGCTGCATTCAGAGTGATACAAAATATCTTGGGTATTCGTGTGGAAGACCAGGAATCTCAAATCCGCAACTTCTGGGCCAAAGATGATACTTGGAAGGGGGGGTCGTGGGTTGACTTTTACAAGAAATATTGGCGGACTTGGGATTCTTGGGCGGTGGGTGTACTGTTTTTAGATCTTCTTAAGAAGTGCATGCTGATGCCGTCATTTATGAGTAAGACATGGCCTTTACACGGTGCGACAATAAAAGAGGTTCTGCGGGGTTGTTTGGATAGCAGTCCTCTTACAAGATTGACTGCTATGCAAGCTTTGCGGGAGCTCAGGGAGGCTAGAAGGGTGTCTCTAGCCACTAGAGTGGCGTCTGCTTCTGCTTCTTCACTCGTCGAGTAATTCTACCACCTACCTTTGCAAAAAGGGGTTTGTTGCGGGTGAGGCAGAAATACCCACACGACCTATCATAATTCAAATAGCCATTCTTGTCCATGTAATTGTGGCACGCCAACTCCACGTCAAATATCTTATTTCCCAGTGCGTCCTTATCTGTCACAGGCTGCGAGCCTCCTTTCTGTGAGAAATAACCTGAGGAATCTTGTCTTAAAAAATGATAATCCTGATTCTCATCAACAATGAGTGCAATCTTTGACATTCCCTTGGGACATTTCTTCTCAAATCGCGATGGCTCCAAGTCATTCGGATTATCTCCCATGATACGCGCAATCATATTTGGGCATGTTTTAGGATCTGTATCATTGAACTTTTTATATGCATGGCCAGGTTGATGAAAGGCTGTATCGCATGTCTTGCTCTTGAAACACGCATCCACTTGTTTCTTATCAAAAATATTGAATGCATAACTAAAGCAATTATGCGTGAGACGAATGGCCTTTTTCATATTCCATAGATCTGGATCGTAGTCGGGCTCAGACCCGCTGAGTGGTGCCTTGCGAGGGCAGAGGCGGTGGTCCTCGCAAAATGCTTCTCCTTTTATGCAGAGATTTGGGCATGCGTTTTTTAATGGTAGACATTGGCATCGTCCTGGGACCTCATTCATCCTAACGACCCCCTGCTGGAGATCCTTTAATTTCAAGAGAAGACTCTTCTCTTTCTCCTTCTTCATCTTCTTGTGCGGACCGTGCAGATGGTGATAAGGCAGATCTTGATGACCCGAAGGGAAGCCTCGCCGATTCAGTCGGCGGGTTTCTGCGTACCGTCGTATCATTTACTTCTGTGGGAGATTTTATATTAAATGTTTTGAATGGCGTTGGAGGAATGAGCTGGTCACTTATCTTTTTATTGTGATTATTATCTGATAGTTTGAAATACTCATCTTCCACATGTTTCATACGTATTTTCTCCAAGGTCTGGCAAAAAAAGATATATTGATTTTTGTGAGTGGGTTCTAGACCAGGGGTTTTGAATCCGCTGTATTGGCCAGAGAGCTCAATATATAACCAGCCTTCGCTTACAATATGATGAAATACAGTATTTAACATATAATATTTCTTGTCTATTTTCATGAGTGTAATAAGGGCATTGCTTATAGTCACGAATAGAGAAAGAACCCACACAATCCAATATATTTGCACACTATTTCCAGTGAATTGTACGGAAAGAAGGGCTGGGACTATGAGGGAGCCTATGGTAATAACTACGCGGAGGCCGTGAAAGGCATAAGAATAGTTGATAGAGCGAGCTCTATATTCTTGAATGAGGGAAGTGAATCGGTTTTTAACGATTAGCTTTTGAGAATCAGATAATTCAATCACATCAAACGCATCTATTATTAAATCAACGTGTCCAGGGCTCACTTTAGTGGGCATTCCCCTTCTCTTATCTGGGGATAAAAATTGTTTTTGGACCCCCCTTTTACATTCGTGCAACAAAATGAGGGCGTTCGTTACTGTATATTCCAAGATCTTCATGGAGAGCGAGGATGATTCTTGGAGTGCTCGCCCCAACTCTGAGGTTTGTCGGCGGCTGTATAGTGGGGAGGGATCGGCCAGATGGATTGCACTCATCAATGGATATCATATTTCTGTAGGGGATCCGATTTCTTCTGCAAATGCATCTGCAACACAGGGCAACTCTCTAATGTATCTCCCCCCGTGGTTTATGGATACGGCTGGGTTACTTGATGGGGATGAAATTGACATGGAATTTAAGAAGTCTGAGGATTTGCAAAAAGCGACTCGTTTATCTTTCAAGGTCATTGGAAATATTCCAGATGACCTTGATATTCGCGATTTACTAGAAGAGCCTTTGTCGCAGTTGGGTGTCATAGAGGCTGGTCAGATGATTCCCATTCCTGCGCTAGAGGGGACAGTTCTACTTCTTGATAGCTGTGAGCCAGAGGGGCTTGTTTTCTTGGATGGGGCTGAGATCGCGCTTGATATTCAGGCAGATGCAGATGCTCCTCTAGCCACGGCGTCGCCTCTAGCCACGGCGTCTCCTCTAGCCACGGCGTCGCCTGAGGAACCATTTGATTTCTCTGAGATGCTTCCTTCTTCTCCTGCAAACGCAGAAGCAAAGGCTCCTCCTGCACAAGCACAAGGAAAACAAAGATTCGTCCCCTTTCAAGGGACCGGTCGTCGTTTGGACAGCTAGTATAGCTAGTATAGCTAGAAAGCTAGTCTGTCCCAGAAAAAACATCAAGAGTCATGCACCTCACAGACCCCCCAGATTTCTGAAATTCAGAGGTATCCACCATATGAATCTTCTTTTTCGTCACCCCCTCTAAAAACTCCTTATCTTCCTTATTCAACATATGCGTGATTAGCCTATCACCATCCACCACGGCGTTCAAACAAAACGAATCTTTCGTATCAATAATAAATACATTGTCCTTTCCCAGGAATTCCCGCATCCTTTTAACACTCTCCTCTGAGAAAGCGCGTTTATGAATCACGCATTTATTATCAAATTCTAACATCGCCACATCCAAATGATAATAATCTGCACATTTGAGGTGTACAACTAAAAGTTCTGGCGGCGCTTTGAATAGTTTTTTAAATAAAGTATTTACTTCATCAAAAGTCTTTTTAGTAGATCTGAATCCATATCCGCATATGGCCTTTGTTCCATTATGAAACCACTTGAGCTCGGCTTGTCCTTCAAAGGGCTCATTACCAGGAAATTCAATCGTATCAATTCCAAGATCATTGTATATAGCCTTAAGATAAGGCAGCTCCTCCTTTCTTTGGGGGTACTTCATATTGGGTAAAAGGATGGTTGGCTTCGGAAGAGGTAAACAGAGGCCGCCATTTGCAATGAATACCACATCTGGGAGAGGCTTTGTAGGGGTTTCAATCGTATATGTTATCATGGCTTTGAAGGATTTCTCAAGAGCTGTGTGTTGGCTTAGGGCTTTTTTAGATCTGACCGATTTATTGATATCAATGTAATTATTTTGTCCATCTTGTATTGGCAAGATGGAAAAAGTAGTGGGTTTTATACTTATTCTTAGCATATCTGATTAGGCTTGACGTTTAATAAATCGCGTCTTCATTGACTTCGGATTGAAACATTCTTTTACCACAGCTAACGCATCTTTGGGGTTGAATGTCTTGCATGAAAACACGTCAATGTATGCATCATTTGTATCTTCGGCAAAATGCGCAGTGATATTGGAAGTCTCAATGAGTTGGACGAGAGTATAGCCGGCCTGGAGACCTGTTCCGAAGTGGACAATTCTAGGGGGGCCGAAGGCCACCATGTCAATATCGGATACGAGTTTTTTTGAGAATTTTGCGATGGTTTCCTTTGACCGTATTGCATCAGCATCACAGTCGGCGGCGTCTATGATGAGATGATAGCCCCATCCTATTGCCTTTGCATTTGACTTTCTTGCCTTACGCGTCTTGGCCATCTGATAGGGGGACAATTTAAAAATCTGATGGGGGTTCTGTATAGAATGAATGCGGTTATGGACGCACTAAAAAAAGCAATAGAATGTAATCAGAGTCTTCTCATTGGTAGATTCGGAACAATTGAGTTTGAGGTCTGTTGGGATTACGAGATGTGTGGAGAGATTGCGGATAAAGCAGCCGCTATCTTAGAGAGAAATGCGGGAGTTTTTCCTGCATCGTATGAATCGCAGCAGAGATGGGCGAAGGCCACGAAGGCCGCCTTTCAGAATAGTGATTTACTAGCCATTGGATGGTATGCGCCTATTATTAAAAGGGAGGCGTATCTCTTGGAGCAATGGAGGTGCGAGTATAAGAAGATTGCTTTGCGCGATTTAGAGCCGTATTATCGCGGGCTTAATGACAGATGGTCGTCGCTTCTAAAAGGTCAGAAGGTCTGCATTGTCAGCTCTTTTACAGAGACTGGGTTTGCACAGATGAGTAAGGGCGAGGAGCGTATCTGGCCTGGTGCAAAAGGGAGTATTTGGCCTGAGGCGGAGTGGTCATGGGTCAAGACTGGATATGCGCCTGTGACTGCCCTCGGCCAAGCGGGCTGGGGGCCTTTGGATAGCTGGGAAGAGGCGGTGGCGCAAGTCGTGGAATCCGTGGTGGCGACCGATGCAAAAATCGTGCTAATTGGATGCGGCGGGCTCGGCATGTGCATTGCATCGGCCTTGAAGGATAAGGGGAAGATCTGTATTGTCATGGGGGGTGCTATACAGGTGTTTTTGGGGATTCGCGGAGGCAGATGGAAGACGCATGATTATATTTCTGGGCTGTGGAATGATGAGTGGGTATATCCTTCTTCTACAGAAACACCTGGCGGGGCTAGAATGGTTGAACAGGCGTGTTATTGGTGAGTCAAGACCAGTCAATAAGAATATATGTTTCCAACGGATCTACTATTACAGTGCTATCTGGGAATCTATCTTTAATTTCAGCTAGAAGTTCCTTGAAGATCGAATCTCGTTGAACCACCCTTCCTTCGGCTGTTATTCTTCCATCAGGATGTTTAACATGTTTTGGGATGTTATACACATATTTAGTATCATTTGTAGTAAGGACGGTTCTCTCTACATCCTTACAAATCTGCTGAACCTCGTTTAACACACGTTGCTTTGTCTCTACTAAAACTGCCTCATGTGTCCTATATGTTAGAAGACGCTCGCGAGTAATAGGAAATTCCATTCTGTACAAATTATAATTCACGGATTTTATATCAATTTTATTTTCTAAAATGCATCGATGAGTTTCCTGTAAATATCGTCGGCCTGCTCTCTTGACTTGAAGTTGTAGGAATACTTTATAGAATCTCGGAGAATGACTGTAATTACGGAAACCTTATCGTCGTAAATGTAATCTGTGCGAAAGGTGAGTATCTGTGAAAAAGGGATGAATTGGATGGTCGTATTGTTGTCTTTGTCGTATTTGATTTGGAGGCCTTTTGTTAAGAATTCAAATGTATAGTATGTGCATTGGAGGCCTAACATCTTATAGATCTTATCTAAACTGTGCGAATATTTGTCCTTGGACGGGGAGCGTGCATATGCTGCACATACCGAGGCAGGACGCGGATCTTTGTTTTGATTTCGTCTTCTTGTTCTTGTACTTCCGCTTCTCTTGCTAGAGAAGCCTTGCGCTTAACATACCTATAAATATTCGTACGCTGTGTGCATAGGAAGATAGACGTAATAATAAGTACACCTGTAACATACATTGTTGAATGTAAGTTACACGTGTTATGAAAACAATTTTTTTATTTAGAATTAAATAAAAAAATGACGCGATACGTATTGCCAATTTTTATTTGAGTGAAGCCCAGATCTTGCTAAAGCTCTTTGCAATATCATAGATAGTCTTTTTAGATTTCTTGAGAGTTTTATTGGGTCTTTTATTTATTTTACGAGTTCCTCCTCTTAAATCTCTAAGGCCTGGTGGTAAGGCAATGACTGGGCCAGAGGGGACATATTGTGGCGAGTTGGGTGTCGTGGACGCATAGGGAGGTGTCATGGATTCTTCAGGTGTAGTGGACTCATAGGGAGGTGTCATGGACGCATAGGGAGGCGTCATCGGCGCATAAGTAGGTGTTGTTGAATCAGGAGCAAGAGGCGTCACTTTAGTAGCTAGAGGCGCAGCAGAAGCAGAAGCCTTGGGTGCCTTTGAAGAAGAACCACTTTCCTTCTGATACAAGAAAGATGCGCGTCCTAAGGCTCCTCTGTACGCAGCAGGAACTTCCATATTCAAATCCATGAATAATCTGCTTAGTTGAGGCGGGCGATTGAAAATCATAGCCCTTCTAACACCTATTCCCTTATCAAGACCGAATTTCTCCAAGAACTTATCGGGGGCGAATGTCCGGAAAATGAGGATGTAATTCATGACCCGCTTCCGCTCCTCCTCCGTTGACAGGGGGAGGGTTAGGTATTTGTATGGGAGTTTTTCTTTCTGGCCTGCATGAGAAGAAGTCAAAAACAATTTTCTGGAAATCACTTGCGGTAAGATGTAGAAGCCAGTGCGCCCGTCAAAGGATAGCTTACCATTGCCGTATAACGGAAGAGAGATCCCCTTCGTCTGCAATTCATCCATGAATTCTTGAACACGTCTTTCTATGCTGCCTTGCCCTTGTCCTTCCGCTTGCCCTTTCACAGAAAGTCTATCATACGTGAACAGGCCGTTTACCATGTCAACCGTAACGTCTTTTGTGAAGGCCGCAATCGGCAAATAATTCAAATTATCATCCGCCGCCTCTTTCTGCATCAATCGCATTGCCGCATCGTTATTCGGACACATCCTCTTTATGACCGAATTGCCTTTATGAACCTTATACGGGTAGAGCGCAATTTCAGGGAATCCCGCGTTGCGATTTGAATCAGTATATGACCATGCCGCGAGCTGAACTCCCACTCCAGGATTTCTTGCATCCAAGGCCTTAATATAGGTGCCCATGGAACCCAAGGCCGCTCCAGCCATAGATGTACGCTTCGTAAGAGAATCTCTCTCAGCGAGAGCCATCCACCCTCTCACTCCAGACTTGGCCTGGTATTCGGGATTCAAGCAATTATCATATGAAGAGGCCTCCAATTCATCCGCACTGAGCTCATGACATTTAACAGCGGGAACCGTTGAGCAGCGTTGATAGGGAGCGTTACCAGAATAGGCTTTCGCTGTTCCGCGGACCCAGGTGGAAGGACTTAATGAACACACTACTGTGACTGGGTGCACGAGAACCACCATCTGAACGAGGTCAAAGTTTGATCCAACATCGGCTGTGCCAAAGGCAATGTGCGGGAATGGGTAAAAGAAGGTATTGTGCGTGGGATTCAGGCATACGGCCCTCTGGCCCTCGGGATCCCCCAAGTAGTCTCGGTAGAATGTGCGCGTATCTGCATTTGCGCTAGGAAGACGCATTCCGCGGAAGAGAACAGTGCCCGCTGGTAGACTTACGAGAGGGAGATCTACGGAGTCTGTCAAGACAGGAGTTATTTGACTATAAAATGGTGGCGCTGTCGCCATCTTATTATGGCCTATAAAAATTTGGACGCGATATCCTTTTGATATGCCGTATAAAATCCTTCAATAGAACTTCTGAAATTGGCCCCTGGCGTAAATGCGATAGGGCGGCGTTCCTTTATATATTCTATTGCCTGGGCCGGTCTCATGTTTTTGTTCGCAATGAGAAACATCGCAACACAGGCCGCGGATCTCTGCATACCTGCTGCACAATGTACAAGCATGGGCTCACCTGTCTTGTATTCCCGCGTCATCTTGAATACCACCTCGTAGGACCATAATTCAAGATTGCGTATTTCTTCGGCTTGGAGATTATCGTCAATTGGCACTCGGAACTTCTTTGCTATGTGCGGTACAAAGGGGATGTCCTTCGTGCAATTAAAGACGCATTTGATTCCTCTTTCTCCGAGCCAGTTTGAATCTATGGCGGCCCTCACATTTCCCAGCCACATGCCTGGAACAATCTCGTCGGCATTATTGGCATTCATTTCTGAATGATAAGCGGGCGCGTAATTTAAACGGGCTTTTGGTTAGAAGGGGCAATGCGTCTCGTGGGTTTTATAGCGACTCTGGCCTTGTTATTTTCCGCAAATACAGAAGCAATATACATTTCTGACACAGGCTGTTCTACACTAGTTTCATGTGGCTATATGATGAACAATGTGGATGCACTTTGTGGTCAATTCTCAAGCGGGATTGTGAATGGAGATTCTTGTAGCATTGATATGGGTCTATGCAATTATTATGACTATGTGAATACTTTGACGACGAATGTGTTGTGTGAAGGAGTAGTTGCTTCTGCAGCGACTGCTTCTTCTGAAGTAACGGCTTCTTCTCAAGTGTCGCCTTCTGGAAGCATGCAGCCTTCTGGAAGCATGCTGCCTACAACAACATGTGCAAATTATAGAACATATTCTAGCTCCGCAGATTTCTCATCAATGCAAGGCGCGAATGGCTGGTACTACGGGTATTATAGCGGCGCGACCTTCATCCAGTTCGCCAATTATGGTAACAGTATTTATACCGCCGGCTATAATTCATGGATGTATAGCACTTCTTCAAATGGCCTGATAAATGCCGTGCAATTCATGCCGAATGGCCCTGGTTCATGTAATACAGCTGCGACCGGCTATATAACCCCAGTCCTAAGATGGTATAATCCCACCAGTTCATGTTACCAAGATCTTACAATAACACTTGTCGCATATCAAGGGCATGCTGGAGGCGATGGGGTGGAGCTAAAACTTATGGTGAACGGCAGTCCAATTCTATCGCAGACAAATACGGGCGGTGGAGCATTGTCTATAAATACACAGTTGAATGCTTACTCAGTACGATCTGTTGAATTAAGTGTGAATTCAATCGTAGGCTGTGACTATGATCAGACCACCTATACTCTAATAATTGCACCAATGGGTGTATCCCCCGTGACCACATATTCTGCGAGTAGCAGCTCAACCAAGACTCTCTCTAAGACCGCAAGTGTAAGTGCGAGCTCATCCGCATCCCCTATAACATATTCCCCCCTGAGTTCCAGGTCAACGAGTGCTTCTCCTTCTTTTACAAGTTCTTCTTCAGTAAGTAAATCTGTATCTTATTCTGCAGCACCCACTGGTTCATTGATTGGGGCATTTTCTTATAATATATGTTCTTTTGCTTCTCCAGGAACACTCTCTTTACCATACTCACAAAGTTATGTGAATCTTATTACGAATGTAGATGGTATACCATATGCTAACAGCGCATCCTGTCAAATGATTGTTAGAGCAGCTTCAAATACAATATTTAACATCAGTTTCTCAAGATTTTCTACAGAAGTGTGCTGCGACTTTCTAAGAATCACAAATTCTGCTGGCGTAAACATATTTTCAGCATCTGGTGCTGTCATACCCGCAAATATAATAGCATATTCTCCCTATATCACGGTGTCATTCACATCAGATCCGTCGGTTGTATTGAACGGGGTGGCCATGCAAATTCAGTTGATTGATATGCCCAGCACTCTCACTGATTTTGCTACTGCGAGCGTGGCCAAGAGTTTTACCGCAGTAAGAAGTCCAAGTGTCACCGCCCCCCCTATACTTTCGGTAAGCTCCATGAAAACCCCCAGCTTCCATACATCAAGCAGTTCTGCGTCTGCATCGCCCTATGTATCAGAGAGCCCTTCTGCACACCCTTCTTCTTCAGCGAGCATTTCTTCATCTGCAAGTGCTTCTGTTTCCATAAGCGTCTCATCATCAGCGCAACCCACATATGCAATGACGAATACAGGAGTTATCTCACACACTGCATGCCCATCCTATACGCATACTACTCGGACAACTGCATCTCCTCGGTCCAGCTCATCCTTGAGTGGAAGTCCCACCGCTGCTCCCACTCCCAGGCGCGTCATTGCGTCCAATCAGCCGCCGCCCGCACTTCCAGCG
>Ga0214919_10003938_pt1 | contig 22011 bp, 20 predicted proteins | sample LL1503_MetaG_FD_177994 | JGI IMG/M metagenome (GOLD analysis project Ga0214919, IMG submission 177994) | Freshwater microbial communities from Lake Lanier, Atlanta, Georgia, United States - LL-1503 | ecosystem: Environmental > Aquatic > Freshwater > Lake | place: USA: Georgia | collected... | reverse complement strand
GATTGGCTTTACATCAGCCTTCTTTGCCGACTTGTAAAACTCAAAAGCACCAAAGACATTGCCATGGTCGGTCATTGCAATGGCGGGCATGCCTTGTGCTTTGACCTCGGAGATTAAATCGCCAACACGAGCGGCGCCATCGAGCATCGAGTACTCGGTATGGACGTGAAGGTGGACGAAGTTGTCTTTAGACATGATTGGCGAGATTAGTGGTTACGGCAGAACGGCGTCGGAAAGCAACGCCAGGGAGCGTGTGAGATCGGCTGGATATGGGGCGTGGAAGTTGAGCGCCTCCCCCGTCACTGGGTGGGCGAAGCGAAGCTCGGCGGCATGAAGCCAAGGTCTGGACATCTGCAAACTCTTAGCCAAGACCGGATCTGCGCCATATGTAGTGTCACCAACTAATGGATGGTGCAACGCTGAAAAGTGAACACGAATCTGATGTGTGCGGCCGGTTTCAAGTTCAATCTTGACCATTGATACACCACGGTAAAACTCGATTACCTCGTAATGGGTAATTGATTCCTTGCCCGTGGCCATCACTGCAAAACGATGATCCTCTTTTGGGTGACGATCAATGGGTGCATCAATTGTTCCAGTTGTTGGATCCATGTGACCCTGAACCATTGCATGATAAATCTTGTCAACGGTTCGATTTCTAAATGCATCCTTCAGCACATGAAAAGCTTTATCGCTCTTAGCAACAATCATTAATCCACTAGTACCAACATCTAATCGATGAACGATTCCTTGACGCTCTGCCGGACCAGAAGTTGAAATGGTGTAACCAGCTGCCATTAATGCACCAACAACAGTTGGACCTGTCCATCCTGGACTTGGGTGAGCTGCACATCCAATTGGTTTATCAATAACGACGATATCTTGATCATCAAAAACTATTGTTAAACCCTCAAGCGGAGTCAGTGGAATCGGATCTGTATTAATAGGTGCTGGCATAAGTACATCAATGATTTGTCCTGCGGTAACGCGATCTGATTTCGGCATCGCTTTTCCACCGGTTGTAATGTCACCATCTTCAAGAAGTTTGACGACAGCGGTGCGTGATAATCCCAGTACACGTGTGAGTGCGCTATCAATGCGCTCTCCCGCGACTCCTTCTGGCACCGATAAGGTGCGCAATTCGCGGTTACTCATGGTTGTGAGCCTACCTTTGTTATAGGTGGGATATTTCTGGCGGTTAAGACCATGGAAATCACCGCTGCGATAACAATTGCGGTGTCAGCGATGTTAAATACCGGCCAATTGGGCAGCTGCATCCAATCAATGACATGGCCACGTAATACGCCTGGCTCACGGAAAATTCGATCCACCATATTTCCGAGAATTCCACCGAGTACCAATCCCAAGACAACAGCCCATCCACGGGATGTAATGTGAGGTGAGTAGTACAAGATTGCGCTCATCACTATCAAACCAAAGAGAGATAAGAAGATGGTTGCACCCGCAGCAAAGGAAAAGGCAGCTCCAGAGTTACGCACAAAGGTCAATTGAAAGAACTCACCAATTACTTTGATGTTGGATTTGTAGGAAAGGTTATTAACCGCCCAAATTTTTGTTGCGAGATCTAGAACCCAAACCGCCCAGGCAACACTAAAAAGTGTGCGCCATCTGCGCACCTTTAGCGCCGTTCTTCCTTCTGCTTGCACAGCATGCAGAGAGTTGCGCGAGGGAAAACTTGTAGGCGAGCTTTACCAATAGGAGAACCACACTCTTCGCAGTTTCCGTAACTCTTATTATCGATTCGCTCAAGAGCGCGCTCGGTCTGCAGCACCATGTCACGTGCGTTAATAACGAGCGACATCTCATGTTCACGTTCAAATGTCTTTGTTCCAGCATCTGCTTGATCATCGCCGGCGCCTTCACCAGACTCTTGAATCAAGGCATCCATCTCTTGCTCAACAACTGCAAGCTCTTTACGAAGACGGTCGAGCTCCTTTGAAATTTCAGTGCGAATCGCCTTAATCTCAGCGGCTGTCCATGGAGATTCATTTTCGCTAACAACAACTGGAGTTGGCGCACCCTTGATCGGCTTCAGTGGAGCGATCTTCTTACCACTCTTTACTGGACGTGGTGGAGGCGGCATTACTAAACGACGCTCTTCAATAACCGGTGCTACAACTGGTGCAGTAATTGTTGATACAGAAACTGTTTGTGATTTCTCATCAACGGTAAGAGTTGTCTTTGATGGAAATGGCTTTCCTGGAGCTTTCTTTACTGGAATGCTCTTCACCGCAGCTTTTTTGGCAGGTGCTGCCTTCTTTGCCGCAGCTTTTTTGGCAGGTGCTTTCTTAGCTGGCGCCTTCTTTGCAACCTTCTTGGCAACCTTCTTTACAGGGGTCACCTTTTTGATCGCCTTCTTTACCGCCTTTTTGACAGCCGACTTTTTGGCCGCTTTTTTAACCGCGGCTTTCTTGACTGGCTTCTTAGGCATGTCGCGAACCTTATGCCTTGACGGCTACCGCTACCAACTTCGCCACGGTCATTTTTTGAGGATTCAATCAACTACACTAAGAGCCTCGCGTACAAGGCGTTGACGGGGCTATCACCTCACGAGCCAGCAGGAAGAAATGGGTTCACACCCATCTAGAACCAGCACGGGAGATTTCAAGTGGCACACCTCGGTGTGCAAGGCGGGTGGTACCGCGAAAGCTGTGAATGCAGCGATCGTCCCTCCAGAGATTGTTGTCTGGAGGATTTTTTAATGTCATTTCGCGCTATCCCCGCAGCTGTTGATCTGCCTGCCGTCGAACATTCAATTTTAAAGTTCTGGCGCGAAAACTCCATCTTTGAAAAAACCGTTGCCGCTCGTGAAGGTGCTGCTGCCTGGACATTTTATGAAGGTCCTCCAACTGCAAATGGAATGCCTGGCACGCACCATATTGAAGCCCGCGTATTTAAGGATTTGTTTCCACGTTTTCACACAATGAAGGGCAAGCAGGTAACTCGTAAAGCGGGTTGGGATTGTCATGGTTTGCCAGTGGAGATCGCTGTAGAAAAAGAGTTAGGTTTTTCTGGCAAGGGTGATATCGAAAAATTTGGTATCGCACCATTTAATGACAAGTGTCGCGAATCTGTACAGCGTCACGTCAGCGCATTTACAGATATGACAGATCGCATGGGCTTCTGGGTTGATTTTGATGAAGCGTATTGGACGATGTCTCCAGAGTATGTTGAATCAGTCTGGTGGTCTCTGAAAGAGATCTGGAAAAAGGGATTACTAGTACAGGATCATCGCGTTGCTCCGTACTGTCCTCGCTGCGGAACAGGATTGTCAGATCACGAGCTAGCGCAAGGGTATGAAACCGTTACCGATCCATCGGTCTTTGTTCGTTTTCCAGTGACTTCAGGTGAACTCGCGGCGTTAAATGCATCCTTGTTGGTGTGGACCACTACCCCATGGACCTTAGTTTCAAATACCGCTGTCGCTGTGCATCCAGAAGTTGAGTACGTTGCCATCGAAGTAACAGATGAAGAAAGTACCGAAGTCTTAGTTGTTGCACAGAATTTGATAGAAACCGTTAAGGGCGAGAAGAAGATTCTGAAGACAATGCTAGGTAAGGAGCTTGAGCGGGTTACATACAAGCGCCCATTTGATTACATTGAAATTCCAGATGCTCACTATGTAGTTCTTGCTACCTATGTAACAACTGAGGATGGAACTGGATTAGTTCACCAAGCACCCGCCTTTGGTGCAGATGACTTAGCTGTATGTCGTGGCTATGGACTGCCCGTTGTAAATCCCATTGCACCTGATGGACATTTCCTCGCAGATGTTCCAGTTGTTGGCGGAACCTTTTTCAAAGAGGCGGATAAGCCTTTAGTAAAGGAGCTCAAAGCAAGTGGTGCTCTGTATAAGCATCAGCAATACGAGCACACCTACCCTCATTGCTGGCGCTGTCACACAGCTTTGATGTATTACGCACAACCATCGTGGTACATCCGCACAACATCGATTAAGGATGCGCTACTGCGGGAAAATGCTGCAACAGATTGGCACCCAGAAACAATTAAAGAAGGTCGTTACGGCGATTGGCTGAACAACAATATTGACTGGGCTCTTTCACGCAACCGTTATTGGGGTACACCACTTCCGATCTGGCGCTGCGAGAACAAGCATGAAATCTGTGTTGATTCATTGAAGGAGCTTGGAGCACTTGCTGGTCAAGAGCTTTCCAATCTGGATCCACACCGACCATTTGTTGATGACATCACCTTTGCCTGTGCTGATTGTTCCCAAACAATGACACGTGTTCCAGAAGTAATCGATTGCTGGTACGACTCAGGTGCGATGCCATTTGCTCAATGGGGTTACCCGCACAAAGAAGGTTCGGTAGAAAAGTTCAAAGCCTCTTACCCTGCGGACTTTATTTGTGAAGCGATTGATCAGACACGTGGGTGGTTCTATACCTTGATGACTATTGGAACTTTGGTCTTTGATCAATCCTCGTATAAGACAGTTCTGTGCCTTGGTCACATTCTGGATAAGGATGGTCGCAAGATGAGTAAGCACCTTGGCAACGTTTTAGAGCCGATGGCATTGATGGATCAACATGGCGCAGATGCGGTTCGTTGGTACATGTTGGCAGCGGGTTCACCATGGGCTGCCCGTCGAGTAGGCCATGACAGCATTAATGAGGTTGTTCGCAAGACTTTGTTGACCTACTGGAACACCGTTTCATTCCACGCTTTGTATGCCAACGCCTCTGACTTTGAACTTTCGCAAACCCCGGCACTTTCTGATCGTCCATTGATGGATCGCTGGATCATTTCGGAGCTCAATACTTTGGTGCAAGAGGTTGATGCAGCGTTAGAGGATTTTGATTCTCAAAATGCGGGCCGCGCACTTGCACGATTTATCGATGATTTATCCAACTGGTATGTGCGTCGCTCTCGTCGACGTTTCTGGGATGGAGATGTCGCAGCGCTCGGAACTTTGCACGAGTGCTTAGTAAAGTTGACACAGCTACTTGCTCCCCTCGTTCCATTTATTACTGAACAGGTATGGCAAGAGTTAGTCATTCCGGCAGATTCTAAGCAACCAGCATCGGTTCACCTTTCTGATTGGCCAGCAGTCAACGCAGGTGCAATCGATACTGAACTTGCTTCGCAAGTTGCATTAACTCGACGCATCGTTGAATTAGGTCGTGCAACACGTGCAGAATCTGGAATCAAAATCCGCCAGCCTCTAGGTCGCGCACTGATCGCAGCGAGCGGATGGTCAACTCTTCCTGAAGCGATGCGTGAGCAGATCGCAGACGAGCTCAATGTTCAAACGCTGCAGGACATCGCAACAGCTGACGGAGATCTAGTCGACATTAGCGTTAAAGCTAACTTCAAATCTTTAGGTGCCAAGTTTGGTGGCGCGGTTCAGGAGATCGCTAAAGCAATAGCTGCAACTGATGCGACAGCGCTGGTAAAGACCCTTCGCGCATCTGGTGTTACAACCGTTGGCACATGGGAAATCGCACTTGATGACCTCGTTATTACAGAGGTTCCAAAGAGCGGCTGGAGCGTTTCATCCCATGATGGAGAAAGCGTTGCGCTAGATCTTGAGCTAACTCCTGCGCTCATTGCCGCTGGAAATGTGCGAGAAGTTATCCGATTTATTCAAGAGCGTCGCAAGAGCGATGGCCTGGATATCTCAGACCGCATCAGCGTTACTTGGAATGCAACTGATGAGATGGCCGCTGCAATAGAAACCGATCTTGCTCATATTGCAGATGAGGTTTTGGCACTATCAATCACACGTGATGCTGGATTGTCGATTAACGATACTGAGATTGGTGTTGAGGTCGTACTGGTTAAGCAGTAATTACAGACCGCGTACAAAACCCATCAACAGTTGTGTTCCGAAAAAGAGCACAATGAAACTCATATCAAGACTTACTGCGCCTAATCGAAGTGGTGGAACAAAACGACCCACAAACTTCATTGGTGGATCGGTGATTGTGTAGATCGCTTCTACAAAGTAGAGAACGATTCCTTTGGGACGCCAAGTGCGTGAAAACATCTGCACATAATCAAAGATCAATCGACCCAAAAGGGCGAGCAGAAAGAATTGAAGAATACTGGCTAGCAGTGAGCCGACGCTCAACATAATCAGCTCTGGTTGAAGAAACTTGCTTGAGCAGCTGCTGACTTATCCTCAGAGCTAACAGAAACATTTGCTGGTGACAAAAGGAACACCTTCTTTGTCACGCGCTCAATTGTTCCGTGCAAACCAAATGCGAGACCACTTGCAAAATCTACAAGGCGCTTGTGCTCTGACTCATCCATTTCAGTCAGGTTAATGATCACTGGATTTCCTTGACGGAAATGCTCACCGATCGTACGAGCCTCGTTGTAATAACGTGGGTGCAAGGTAATGATGCGATCCATTGTTGGAAGATCAAGCTGTGGCGCAACCTCTACAACTGATGACTGGCGCAATGATCCAACTGAACGAGGTTCGCGTGGTTTCACACGAACATCACCTGTTGGAGGAATTGCTGGAGTACTTGAAGTTGTTGTTTGTGGAGAATCAAACTCTGGATCATCCATCAAACCAAGGTAATTAGCGACACGGCGCATTGCATTAGACATGGTTAAAGGTTACCTGTGCGGTGAGCGGGAACCGAGGATTGATGAGCCTACGCGGACATGTGTCGCGCCATGGGAAATCGCTGTTTCATAATCCCCACTCATGCCCGCCGACAGGGATTTCGCATTCGGAAAGCGGTTCATAAACTCAGTACGGATCACTGCTAATTGTGAGTATGCCTTTTCGGGATCCATCCCCACTGGTGGAACAGACATCAACCCCGCCAATGTGTGGGTTGCAGAAGCTGAGACTTTTTCCGCTAATTGATACAGCTGATCCACCCCTGCTCCCCCGCGATGGTGGGCTCCATCTAATGAAACCTGCAAAAAGATGGACAAGGGATGAGGTGCAACTTTTTCAATCATCTCAAAGTGTCGCAGATCGTCTAGCGAATGAATGACAGATGCCCACGAGGTTATTGATTTCAACTTATTACTTTGTATCTGCCCCTGGAAGTGCCAGTTTCCACTTACTAGTTGGGATTTTTCAGCTCCTTCAGAGTCTCTATTTTCGCCAAAATCTGTAACACCTAATTGCTGCAAGATCTGAGCATCACTAACGGGAAAGGTTTTAGTAACGGCAATCAATGTGACGGGATGGGAGGCAACCGCTGCAATCTTTGATTTAACTATTTCGAGGTTGGCGGAGATTTCATCGAGGCGGCTCATAGGGATACGACTCCAGCAAATCTTCCAGTTGGATTTTGACGACGGTGTGAAAAGTACATTTCATCTTCATAGGTGCAGCTTGTAGAAGCTTCATAGGAAACACCTGCTGACACCAAATCTGCGATCAAAGCCTTTGGAAGATCCAACCCCGGTGTTCCTTTGCGGGTTGTTGCAAATGCACGTGGATGCTCTTGCATAACATCCTGCTGCATCTCAAATGGAACCTCATAACAAGCACCACAAATTGATGGTCCCAATATGGCGTGAATATCAATGGAACCTAAGGAACGCATTGTGTGAATCGCTTTCAGTGCGATGCGATTGACCAATCCTGCTCTTCCTACATGGATTGCACCCACCGCCTCTTTTGAAACAAGAAGCAATGGAATGCAATCGGCAACCATGACAGCTAAAGAGATTGCAGGCTTTGTTGTAATCAAGCCATCACAGGTTGGTACCTCTGGAGTAACAGAATCAACAATCATGATCCCATCGCCATGAACCTGATTCATAAACTGCGCCGAACCAATCTGCGCTCGATTGGAAGCAACGATCGCAGGATCATCGCCAACATGCAGGGCAAGGTTCAAAGATTCATAGACGCCAAGGCTTGAGCCTCCGCGTCGATCGGTGAAAAAGTGAGGCAAAGCCTTACTTCATGAAGTCAGGAACGTCGATCTCATCCTCTGCAACTAACTCTTCAAAGGTCACGCGACGCTTTGGAGTCTCGCTGCCAAGATCTAGAGCTACTGAGATTGGATCGTTTGATGCGATTGGATCTGCAACCCCACCAAGAGTTGCTGCATTGATTACTGGTGTTGCAACCTTCTTAGGCTCGCCGCCTTCAAAGCCTGCAGCAACAACGGTAATGCGAACCTCATCACCTAGTGCATCATCAATAGTTGTTCCAAAGATGAACTTAGCGTTGGGGTGAACCGCTGATTGAACAAGTTCGCACGCCTCGTTAACTTCAAAGAGACCTAGATCAGATCCACCTGAGACTGAGAGTAGAACTCCCATCGCTCCATCAATTGATGCTTCAAGCAATGGACTTGAAATCGCAAGTTCGGCGGCACGCAGTGCGCGGTTTTCTCCGCGAGCAGAACCGATTCCCATCAATGCAGAACCTGCACCTGACATAACAGCTTTAACATCTGCAAAATCAAGGTTAATTAATCCTGGCTGTGTGATGATCTCTGTAATTCCCTGAACACCTGAAAGCAAAACTTGATCTGCACTCTTGAATGCATCTGCCAAAGTAATGGTGCGATCAGAGATTGCAAGTAGACGATCATTTGGAATAACGATCAAGGTATCAACCTCGGCGCGTAGCGCTTCGATACCAGCATCTGCTTGTGTTGAACGAAGCTTTGCTTCAAATGAGAATGGACGAGTTACAACACCGATAGTTAATGCGCCAATATCTTTTGCAATCTTTGCAACAACTGGAGCTGCACCAGTTCCGGTTCCGCCACCTTCGCCTGCAGTTACAAAAACCATATCTGCACCGCGAAGAATTTCTTCAATGTCATCTGCGTGATCAAGTGCTGCTTCACGACCCTTATCTGGATCCATTCCTGCACCAAGTCCACGTGTTGTCTTGCGACCAATATCTAATTTCACATCTGCATCACTCATTAATAAATGTTGCGCATCTGTGTTAATCGCAATGAACTCGACGCCCTTTAATCCGACATCGATCATTCGATTAATTGCGTTAACTCCACCGCCACCAATGCCGACGACTTTGATGACCGCTAAATAATTTTGTGGTGAAGCCACTTTTTTTTCCTCCTTATGAACCATAAACCTCAACTTGAGCCTTACAATTCACTACTTTTCGATAGGGCGAACCTAAAGCGCATAAGGGTGATTATCAAACACCGACGCGATTTGTTTAACGTGTCGCAATTTTCTATTTATTTAACGATTGGTGCATGTGGTGCAGATACATCAACTCTTTTTATATTTGCATTTTCAGGAAGTGCAATCAACGCCTTATAAACCTTTAATTTCAACTCATTTTCAGAGTTAGTACCCCATCGAAGTTCAATCGTCTTACCATTGTTTTCCATAATCAAAACAAGGGCTCCGGTACTGCGAACCTTTACAACCGTCAAGGTTGAGTTGAGATCCTCTGGCAATTCTGTAAGAAAATCGACCGCTTTAATCGCATCATCAAGGGTGCCCGCCTGAATATCAATTAATCCAGATGGTCGATCCCCTTGAGGTACAAAGCTGGCCCCAGTTGAATCAATCACCTGGTTTTGAAAGGTTGCAATGGGAGTTCGTGGAGTTAGTTCGACAACAACTTTTCCATTGATCCAGTTGCGAGAAATATCTGCAGATTCGACCCAATCAAGTTTTTCTAAATTTGTTGCTACCGCCCGAGGTTCGACGCGAGCTAACTTCTGACCTTTTACGATTCCGGTGTTAATGGGTTTGGTACTTCCAATAACTTCAACCGATGAGACGGTAAAGAAGGTTGAGTACCCCAAAATATAGGTTGCACCCGCAAGGGCAACCATCGAAAATATTGCGACTAGCTTTTTATTCATCTAGCCGAAGCGCCTAGTCAAGCCATCAACGATGATCGGAGCTAATGAGCTGACATCGCCCGCTCCTAAGGTCATGATGACATCTCCGGGTTGAGCATCTGCAACCACAGAATCTGTCACTTCAACAAAGTTTGGAATGTACTCGCCGTGATTCATCAGTGAAGTGATCATCTTGGAGGTAACACCATCGATCGGTTGTTCACTCGCAGCATAGACTTCTAGAAGGATGGCTCTGTCGGCTGTACTTAGCTCGTGAGCAAACTGTGGCGCAAATGCCTTTGTTCGTGAGTATCGATGTGGTTGGAAAATTACAATCAATCGACCAGCGTCTGCGTAGCGACGAGCCGCTTCGAGGGTTACATGAATCTCGGTCGGATGGTGACCATAATCATCAATAACTCGAACTCCATGAACAGTTCCCTTAAGTTCAAATCGTCGACCTGTTCCTCTAAAGGTTGCTAAACCTGTCAGCAATTCAGCGACAGGAAAGCCTAATTTCAGGCCTGTAGCAAGGACTCCGGCCGCGTTCAAAAGATTATGGTGGCCAGGCACCTGTAATTCGATGTGACCGACGCTTCGGCCCTTCCAAATCGCGCGAGCTCGTGATCCCATCGTCAAAAGTTCAATCTGATCAATGTGTAAATCAGCGGACTCATTGATGCCATAAGAGATTAACTCAATTGATTCAACGTTCTTTGAAAGCGCAACAGCACCCGCATCATCTGCACAGTATGTTAAAAAGCCACCTGGCTTAATCGTTGCTGCAAAATCTCGAAATGCTTGAGCAACCGCTTCAGGTGTTTCAAAAAAATCTACATGGTCATGCTCAACATTTGTGACAATCGCACCAAATGGGTGGTACTCGATAAAGGAGCCATCTGATTCATCAGCCTCTGCCACAAAAATCTCACCGGTGCCTCTGTGAGCATTAGAACCTGAGGCAGTGATCGTTCCACCGATTGCAAAGGATGGATCTGCGGCACATGCTTGCAGAGCAACGGCAAGCATTGATGATGTTGTTGTCTTTCCATGTGTTCCGGCAACGGCCACACTCTTTGACTCTGACATCAAGATGGCAAGTGCTGCGGCGCGAGTAAGGATCGGAAGCGCTAACTCTTGTGCGCGAACTCGTTCGGGGTTGCTCTGTGAAATCGCATTGGAGTACACAACTAAATCTGCGCCATCAACATTTTCTGCCGTATGCGATGTTGACACCGTCGCACCTAAAGCTGACAGAGCAGTTACGACAGATGAATCCTTTGCATCAGAGCCGCTAACAGTAATTCCGTGCGATAAAGCGATACGTGCCAGCCCGCTCATTCCGGCTCCACCAATACCGATAAAGTGAATGCGTTTTCCGACTAAAGCTGAAAGTTGTGGCTTCATGAGTTCATCGCAAACTCAGCAAGTGCCACAATCTTTTCAGCGGCGTGAAGATCCTGGGGATCTCCCGCAATAGGGGCATGTGATGCCTTTTCTAGCACAGAGTTTAAGTTGGTTGAAAGGTATTGAGCAGTGAACTCTTTTTGAGTGATCACTTGTGCGCGATCGGCCGCAACCAAGGAGGCAGCGTTTACAAACTGTTCTCCATTTCCGATTGGTAGCGGCACAAAAAGAGCGTATCGGCCCAGCGCACGAAACTCGCTACAGGTCACCGCGCCGCTGCGGGCAATGATTACATCGGCAGCTAAATAGGCATCTGCCATTGCATCGATATAGGCAACGGGCTTATATCCCCCAGTGGCATTGGGTAGGGCGTTAAGTTTTCCTACTGAATGCAGAACAGAAATACCCTTGTCATTAAAGGTTGAAACGCTGTCGGCAATGACGGCATTGATTGAAACTGAGCCTTGAGATCCGCCCATGATCACAACCAGTGGAGCATCGGAAGGAAAACCTAATCGTGACTTGGCAGCAATACGTGCCTTACTCCAGTCAGCTGCTGATTCTGTGCAACCTTGAGCAACATCAGATCGCAGCGGTAATCCAGCAAGTAAAGCTTTAGAAAAACTACCCTCTTCAACTGGATGAGCAACCGCTAAATGGTGGGTAAATACTGCACCAACCCGATTAGCCCAACCTGGTTTTGCATTAGCCTCATGAATAACTATTGGAGTTCGGGTAATTGCAGCTGCTAAGTATGCAGGTGCGCTGACATAGCCACCAAAACCAATTACGACATCAGCGTTTTTTACAACGGTGATGGAGGCTGCAATTGATGCAATGAGATCAAATGGGATTCGCAGCCATGAAGGCGATGGGGTGCGGGAGATTTTTACCTTAGGAATTGTACACAATTGAAATCCTGCAGGTGGCACTAACGAGTTTTCAAGTCCACTCTTAGTTCCCAGAAAAATGCAGGTGTCTGTGGGATGGGATTTCATCCATTGACGTGCAACAGCTAATGCTGGCTCGACATGCCCTGCAGTGCCACCACCTGCAAGAACTACCGTAGCCATTTAATTCCCGTCTCTTGTAACCCTTTATAGATTACTGGGTCTCTACGAGCGGCACCTAAAACAAAGCCTATTCCCATATATGTCGCGATCAGTGCGGAACCTCCATAAGAGACCAGCGGTAATGTGACTCCAACAACTGGAAGAACGCTAATCGCAGACCCAATGTTAAGAATTGTTTGAATTGCAATCCAACAACCAATTCCTGCTGCTACATAACGCACCATTGGATCATGTGCACGTAAAGCTAATTTAAATATAGAAAACAGAAGCAATGTAAGCAACAGCAAAGTCGCTAAGGTCCCAAATAATCCAAGTTCTTCACCGATAACAGCAAAGATGAAATCAGTATGTGCTTCAGCTAAATTACCCCACTTTTGCCGGCTTGCTCCTAGCCCCACACCAAAGAGTCCTCCGCTCGCAAGCCCCAAGAGACTATGTGCAGGCTGCCATCCAGAGAATTTGTATTGATCCTCTGCAAAAGGGTTGAGAATTACTGCAAAGCGTTCCATGCGATACGGGTTGGTCAAGATGAGAACAGCCAATGCAGCAGCACCAGCAGCAAGTCCAATTCCAAAAACACCAAGTCGCAAACCTGAGACCCATAAAAGGCCCGCCAAAATAAAGGCGAAAACAGAGGCTGTGCCTAAATCTCGACCCGCCATAATTAAAATCATGCACAAAACAAATGCCGGCCCGATTAAAACCAACACATTGCTGTGAATCGCACCAGCTTTTTCCCGCTTAGCAAGCATGAATCCGGCCCACAAAATCATTAAAAACTTAGCGACTTCGCTTGGTTGAATATCAACAAATCCAAGGCTAATCCAGTTGTGATTACCATTAACGCTCTTTCCAATTACCTGAACAATCAGTAAGAGGACTACAGATATCAAAACTCCAAATCGAGCTAAGACTTTCCATTGGCGTAGCGAAAGACGGGAAAGTACCCACGCCATAGGTAAAGAGATTACAAGAAAGATAAATTGACGTAAAACGATTCCGTATGTGGTTCCACGAGAGCCCAGTGAATAAATAGATGATGCGGAGAAAACCATAACCAGTCCAAGAAGACTTAGAGCCAGAGTGCTACCCAAGAGCATGTAATACAGATTGACGGGCTTTGTAAAAAAGGTTTCCTCACGCTTCATGAGCGACAACCTTTCGCACAGCTGCTGCAAATCTATCTCCGCGATCTGCATAAGAAACAAATTGATCCATAGAGGCACAGGCTGGTGCTAGTAAAACCGCATCGCCGGATTGAGCAACAGCGACTGCGGCGGTCACGATTGATTCCATTAAGGAATTGGAAGCTCCCCCACGTACATAATCGCTGGGAGCATCAATAAGGATTCGCGGAAGCTCTGGTGCATGTTTAATCAAAGCCGCTTCAATAAGTGCGCGATCTGTACCAATCAGAATCGCAGCTTTCATGCGAGGTGCACATCGTTCAACCATCGCATCCATATCGGCACCCTTTGCCAAGCCTCCAGCAATCCATACAACTGATAGATGTGACATCAGTGATGCAGCTGCAGCATGCGGGTTAGTAGCTTTTGAGTCATCAACCCAGGTAATTCCAGCTGATTCATGCACTGTTTCGATGCGATGGCGACCCGGGCGGAAATCATGCAACGCCCTTTGAATAGCCTCGTGAGGCACGTTAATTGCGCGAGCTAAAGCTGCAGCAGCTAATGCATTGGAAACATTGTGTGGAACCGTTGGAACAATGTCAGCTAGCTCGCAAATCATCGAAGCCTGTTGAGGATCTGCCACAAAAGCACGATCGACAAGAAGCTCCTCGACTACTCCTATTTCGCCAGGGGCGGGAGTATCTAGAGAGAAGAAAACCTTGCGACCTGTAAAACGATTAGCACGGGTGACGACAGGTGCATCATCGGCGTTGAGAATTGCAATCTCTGCGCGATCTAAGATCGAAAACTTTGCATCGGCGTAGGCATCAAAACTTCCGTGCCAATCCAAGTGATCATCGGCAATATTGAGAATCGCTGCCGCCTCGAAATGTGCCTGACGCGCCCAGTGCAGTTGGAAGCTGGAGAGTTCTACAACAAGAACATCGTATGCATCATCGCGATCCACGGCATCTATAACTGTGTCACCAACATTTCCACAAGCAACCGCTTTGATACCAGCGGCTTGCAAAATCGCCGCTGTCATTTCAACAGTTGTTGTCTTGCCATTTGTGCCGGTGAGTGCGATCCACTTTTGACTTGGAGCACGCTCTGCCCGCAAACTCCACGCGATATCTATCTCATTCAGCATTTCAATGGAGCTGCTAAGAATCTGCGCAACCAGTGGGTGATCCTGTCGCCAGCCTGGAGAAATTACTACCGCATCAAAATCCTTAAGGTTTACTTCACTTGGCTTAACTGCGCCTTCTGAATTGTCATCTGTCAATGTGACTTGTGCACCACGAGATTGAAGGAAACGTGCAACTGATGTACCAGTTACGCCAGCTCCTAGAACCAGAATATTTTTGTGGGCAAAATCTGTACTCATGAATTATTTGACGACCCATTGGGCGTAGAAGAGGCCAAGGCCAGTTGCTACGCAAAGTCCTGCGATGATCCAGAAGCGAATGACGATTGTGATCTGTTCCCAACCCACTAATTCGAAGTGATGGTGAAGTGGAGCCATCTTAAAGACCCGCTTTCCACCGCTGACTTTGAAGTAAAGGGTTTGGATTAATACAGACATAGTGATGATTACAAACAAACCGCCTAGTGGAATAAGAAGTAGTTCCACACGAAGGGTTGCCGCAAGTCCTGCGATTGCACCACCAAGTGCAAGTGAACCTGTGTCCCCCATAAAGATCTTTGCAGGCGCTGTGTTCCACCACAAGAAACCTGTACATCCACCTGCAAAGGCTGCAGCCAATACCGCAAGATCTAGCGGATCGCGAACCGCATAACATCCTGCAGCAGCGTTAAGTGCACAGCTTTGTCCAAACTCCCAAACACCGATCAGTACAAAAGCTAAGAAGGTCATGATGGATGCACCGGTTGCAAGTCCATCGAGACCATCGGTTAAATTCACACCATTACTAGCTGACATCACCATCACGATGATGAAAATAATGACTAGCGCTGGACCTAAATAAATTGTTGTTTCGCGGACTCCAGACAAATAATTTGAAATCGGAGTCAGAGAATCCTTGTCGGCATATTGAAGACCAAGGTAACCAAAGATTCCTGCTGAGATCGCTTGTCCTAATAGCTTGAAACGACCAGGTAATCCGCGTGAATTCTGACGAGAAACTTTTAGCCAATCATCGAGAAAACCTATGAAGCCCAATGCAACTACTAATCCCATTACTAAAAGCGCAGAGGCGGTAACTGAGTTACCTGTTACAAGGTGAGCGGCTAGGTATCCAAGAATTGCTGCGAGAATAAAGATGATTCCACCCATAGTTGGTGTTCCACGCTTGATGTGGTGGGTACTTGGACCATCATCACGAATGATTTGGCCATAACCCTTGCTCGCAAGAGCGCGAATCAATAGGCGAGTTCCGAAGAGTGAAAACATTAAGGCAAAAGCGCCAGCGATAAGGATCTGTCTCAACTTTCAACTCCGCTCTTGTCTAGCCACAAACTTTCCAACTTCTGTGCCAACACTTCAAAACCCTCTGAACGAGATGCCTTTACTAAAACAACATCGCCAGCAGAGAAATGTTCCGTCATCGATACACACTCATCAATACTTGCGTAGTGATGGACAACCATCTGCCCCTGAGAAACTCCGTATTCAGGTGCTGCGATAGCTACTAAGTGATCAATACCTATCTCCTGAGCAAGGGTGCCAATGGCGGCGTGATGGGCAGCGCTTGACTCGCCGAGTTCATGCATTTTTCCTAAGAAGGCCCACGATTGTCCCCCGCGCTCCTGCGCAAAGAGAACTAAGGAGCGAAGTGCGGCAGCCATGGATTCGGGGTTGGCGTTATACGAATCATTAATAAGCAAGAGTCCGAAGAGATCATGGATCTCCATACGCCACTTGCTTGTATTTTCTGCGGTCGAAAGCGAACTTGCAATTAATTCGATCGGTAAAGCTAAAGCGGTTCCAACTGCTGCTACAGCTAAAGCGTTTGCGATGTGATGTTCGCCGACGATTCTCATGCCAACAGCTTCGCGTCCAGCAGGTGTTACTAGATCAAAGTGTGGACGGCCTTCGCGGATTTCAATATCCGTAGCACGAACTTCGCATCCGTCTCCAAAGTTGATTACCCGTCCTGAGTGCAGAGATGCCATAGCCGGTGTGTACTTGTCGTAACTACCCAGAACTGCGATTCCATCTGGTTGCAGAGTTTGAATGAGTTCGGATTTTGTCTGAGCAATAGCTTCTACCGAACCAAACTCGCCAAGGTGTGCGGTACCGACTGTTAGTACAACGCCAATATTTGGTTGGGCAATTCCACAAAGTCGCGCAATATCACCTTTGTGACGAGCTCCCATTTCTAAAATACAAAACTTGGTTTTCTCATCACATTCCAGCAAAGTAATTGGCAACCCAAGATCATTATTGAAGGAGCCTGCAGGTGAAACTGTTGGTCCCGCAACCGACAACATATGTGTCATGAGATCTTTAGTGCTGGTTTTTCCTTGTGAACCGGTAATACCGATGACAGTTAAGTTAGTTAAACGTTTGCGAACAAAGGCTGCCAGAATAGAAAGTGCTTCAAGAACATCCTTCACAACGATGCACGGTCCATCGATGCGTCGAGTTGTGAGTGAAAACATCGCACCAGCGCGATAAGCATCTGCTGCGAAATCATGTCCATCGACAACCTCTCCCTTTAACGCCAAGAAGATGCAGCCTGGTGTTGCTTTACGGGAATCAAAGACTGGTGCTTTTGAAACGAGTAGATCCTTGTCGCAATGGACATCGCCACCTACTAATAGGCCAATCTCACCTGCGGTTAATGTGATCACTTCTTGTCCTCGATTGCTCGGGCAAGCTCAACGCGATCATCAAATGGATGCACTGTTCCGTTAATCTCTTGACCCTTTTCATGTCCCTTACCTAGAACAATTACTAGATCGCCATCCTTGGCCTCGTTAACGGCGGTTCTGATCGCTTGTGATCGATCTTCAATAACCGCACTTGGCTCTTGGATATCTAAACCTAAAGTCATCTGCACCAAAATTGCATCTGCTTTTTCAGAGCGAGGGTTATCGCTAGTAAAGATCGCAACATCTGCGCCTTCATGTAACGCCTTGCCCATCAGCGCTCTCTTTGAGGTATCGCGATCTCCGCCACACCCAAGAACTGCGATGACACGACCATCACTAATTTCATGGGCGGTTTCAAGAACGCGAGCAACCGCATCTGGTGAGTGTGCGTAATCAACAAGTGCTGTGAAGTTTTGTCCTAAACGTACAGATTCAAGACGGCCCGCAGCACCTGTTAGCTGAGGCAGTATCGCTGCGATATCAATGGGGTCGATACCGCTTTCAGTTGCAATAGCAACAGCCATCAATAGATTGTCAAAATTGTATCCACCATGCAGGTGAACCTTTCCTTCGATCAAAATTCCACCACTACCTCTGATGGCAACATGTGCGCCAACATAATCCTTGGAAATTGATTCAAAGTGCCAGGTTGCGCTTTGATCATGACGAGAAACTGTCATAACTGGAAGCTCTGTCTGCTCTGCAAGCTTTACACCATAAGCATCATCAATATTGATGACAGCAAGATCTGCAAATTCAAAGGTAAATAACTTTGCCTTGGCCTCGAAGTACGCCTGCATTGTTTTGTGAAAATCTAAGTGATCTTGAGACAAGTTGGTAAAAGCGACAACTGCGAAGTGGCTACCGCGGACTCTTTCCAGAACGATTGCATGGCTGGAAACCTCCATGACTAAATTGCGCATATGGCGCTCACGCATAACCGCTGATAACGCCTGCAAATCGCTGCTTTCGGGGGTTGTGCGCTTGCTCGCAATAACTTCATCGCCAATACGGGTTTCAACAGTTCCGATGAGTCCGCTTTCGCGTCCTGCGGCGGACATTATTTGGTGGAGCAAAGTTGTAACAGTTGTCTTTCCATTTGTTCCCGTTACGCCAACGCTGTAAAGATCTCGCATTGGCTCGCTATAAAACCAGGCACTAATTACTCCAGCGGCTCGACGCGGGTTAGCGCTGATAATGACAGGAACACCATTGATCTTTGCTGCGCCAACCGCATCTGTAAGCACTGCAACCGCACCAAGTGAAATTGCCTCTGCCGCAAAATCTGCGCCGTGGGATTTTTCCCCAGGCAGCGCGATGAACAGGTCACCTTCTTGTACCCCTTTACTTGAAAGAGTAAGTCCCGTAATGATCGTTGCAGAATCACCAACTAATTGTGCATTAGCTATCGCTGCGACAGATTCAGCGGTTCTCTTGAACTCTTCAATTGGTCTTGACACTTGCTGCCTTCTTATCTGCGATCAACTTTCTTTCAGCAAGAAGTTGCTTTTCAGTCAATGCAATTGGATCAACCTTTGTTCCAGTTGGTGCAATTCCCTTTGACTGTAAAACAAATGACATAACCTTCTTAAATACTGGACCACCTAGGTAGCCACCCCAGTGCATTCCCTTTGGATCTTGAATGGTTACCGAGATGACATACGCAGGATTGTCAGCTGGTGCAAAACCGATAAATGAGGCTGTGTAGCCGCGATAGCAGCCGCAGGTGTCATCAATACGTTGTGCTGTACCTGTCTTACCAGCAACGCGGTATCCAGGAATCGCAGCAGAAGGCGCAGTTCCATTGGCTGAAACAACGCTCTCCATCATTAAACGCATCTGCGCCGCTGTTTCTGCGCTGATGACTCGAACACTTTCTCGGGTTGCAGATGGTGTGTAATTTCCACTGGAATCACTTGTTCCAGCGATAACAGTTGGAGATACGCGAACACCATCATTGGCAATCGTGGCAAAGACGCTTGTCGCCTGCATTGCTGTTACCGAATAACCCTGACCGAAAGCAATGGTTGGAGCTGATGTACCTGACCATTCTGCAACCTTCGGAAGAATGCCTCGTGACTCACCCGGAAGTCCTGAACCAGTCTTTGATCCAATTCCGAACTTAGTGAGGTACTCATACAACTTGTCATTGGAAAGCATCTCGCCGATCTGGATTGAACCTGTATTACTGGAAACTGCAAGAACGCCAGCTGTCGTTAATCGCTGAGTTGGATGTGGCTCGTGATCATGGAAAGTCTTTACTGAACGTTTTAATGCGTAAGGGATTGTTAAAACAGTTTCTGGGGTAATTTTCTTTTCTTCGATCGCTGCAGCAAGGGTCATAACCTTGCCGGTAGAGCCTGGTTCGTACACATCAAGTACAGATGGGTTGCGCATCGCAACTAAAGAAACTTTGGTTGTGTCATTGGGATCAAATGTTGGAGCGGTTGCATGAGCCAAGATCTGACCTGTCTTTGGATCCATAACAATGACGGTGCCGCTGAGAGCACGTGAGCTTTTTACAGCATCGGCAATCGCTTTTGATGCTACCCATTGAATATCGCGATCTACCGTTAAGCGGATTGAAGTTCCAGATTGAGCTGGAATGATCTCTGATTGTGAACCTGGAATTTCAGCCTTGTAACCATTGGCATATGAGTACTTGCCATCAATACCTTTGATCGTCGAGTTCATGCTGGACTCAAGTCCAGTTGCTCCAACGCCATCATGATTGACGAAACCAATTAATGAAGCAATCAGGCTTCCTGATGGATATTCGCGCACATAACTACGTTCTGGGAAAAATCCAATAATTCGATCTGGGCTCATCGCCTTAAATTGAGAGTTGTACTGATCAATTGCCGCTGAAAGCTTTAACCAGGTTGCTGGCTTTGCATTGCGAAAAACCATGTTCCATTTACGAGTACCGGTCAGCGCCTCTTGGACATCTTGAACCTTCATACCGATGATGGGAGCTACAAATGCTGCAACCTTTGCAGGGTTTGTAATCTGGGTTTGATCAACGACGATGCTTGTTGCGGCAACGCTGCGCGCAAAAGGAACTCCGTTGATATCGGTGATATCTCCACGTGGTGCTTGAAGAGTCTTTACCTTTTCCATCTCATTAACTGCGCGAGAGCGGTAGTCCCCTGCCTGCAACGCCTGAACTTGAACAAGTCGAAGTCCAAACATGAACATGACTATCGCAAGGAAGAGAACCAGAACTCTGATTCTGTTATGCGCTAATGAGAAATTACCCACTCTTCACCGGAACCTCAATAACCGGCTTGTCTAGCGACAAGAAAGTTGGATTTTCAGAAGGCTTCATGCCTAATGCTGTTGCAGATTTTGCAAGAGCATCTGGGGAGGAGATCTTGTCGATCTGACGTGCAATTGCTTCTCGTTCATCACTTACTAACTTCGCCTCAAGTTTCAGGCTAGTAAGTTCAAATGCATCTTGAGCTAGCAAGGTATTGATCAGGAGAAGGAGCATGAGACCAATACCACCAACAATAGATACAAAGATTGCGAAGAACTTACGATCAGCTTGCTTTCCGTCGGATAGATCAGGCACAAGCTTGAGTGCAACTTGTGAAGTCTTCTCGGCGAAAATTTCTTTTGAGCGAGTAATCGCTGGAGCTAGTGCAGTCATTGCCATTACGCGGCCACCCTTTCGATAGCGCGAAGACGCACTGATTGAGAACGTGAGTTCTCTTCTAGCTCGGCATCGGTTGGTGTCTCGCTACCGCGAGTGATCATTGAAAACTTGGCGGCAAATTCAGGAAGATCAAATGGAAGATCGCGTGGAGTCCCAGATGTTGTGGATGCAACAAAGAGCTGCTTAACGATGCGATCTTCTAGAGATTGGAATGACATAACAACTAAACGAGCGCCAACATTGAGTAGCTCTAACGCTGCAGGAAGTGCGCGGGTAATTGTGCCTAGCTCGTCATTTGTTTCGATGCGAAGTGCTTGGAAGGTGCGCTTTGCAGGGTTTCCACCAGTACGACGAGTTGCTGCTGGAATCGCCTCTTTTACAAGGCTTGCAAGCTGAGCTGTCGAATTCATGGGAGCGATTGCGCGCTGCTTAACAATTGATTCGACGATGCGTGTAGCAAACTTTTCTTCACCATAGGTGCGAAGGATTCGTACTAATTGGCCTGGTTCGTAGGTATTGATGATCTCTGCCGCTGTTAGCGATTGGGTCCGATCCATGCGCATATCCAGTGGTGCATCTTGTGAATATGAAAAACCACGCTCTACCTGATCTAGTTGCATAGATGAAACACCGAGGTCAAACAAGGCCCCATCAATGTTTTTGTAACCAAAGCTGGCAACTACATCTGCGATGCCATCAAAGGTTGAATGTGCAGTCTTTAAACGATCTGCAAATGGTGCAAGGCGCTCTGTGGCCTTTGCAATGGCATCAAGGTCGCGATCGATTCCGATAACAGTTAATTGTGGGAACTTTTGAAGTAATGCTTCTGTGTGGCCACCGAGGCCCAATGTTGCATCAACAACAACAGGATTACTTGACGCTGCAATCGCCGGGGACAAGAGATCGACACAGCGATCACGCATTACAGATATGTGCTCTGTTGTACTTGTCATCTCTCCCCCTTTACTTCTAGTAGTTGATGTACCGCTTACTTCTGGTCTTACTTCTTTCCTAGCGACTCTCATCTCTGGTCACTGCCGGCCGACGGATCTTTGTGTTGCAACGGCGCCGGGGAAGGGGCGTCGCTACGTTCGAAGGGT
>Ga0214919_10003937_pt1 | contig 22012 bp, 21 predicted proteins | sample LL1503_MetaG_FD_177994 | JGI IMG/M metagenome (GOLD analysis project Ga0214919, IMG submission 177994) | Freshwater microbial communities from Lake Lanier, Atlanta, Georgia, United States - LL-1503 | ecosystem: Environmental > Aquatic > Freshwater > Lake | place: USA: Georgia | collected... | reverse complement strand
GAAATAACTTTATATTGCTCTGGCTATAAACCTAATGCTGGTCGGGTTTTGTAAACCCGACCTTGTTGTTTGCTAAAATTTTAATTTTTCTAACTTTTATAATTTTAATAAACATAAGTCGGCATTACAAATGCCCGCTAGCATTGCAGGTATTCATCACAACCACCAAAATACTTGAACAAATGATGACAAAAAAAATCCCCTTCACAAAAATGAGTGGCGCAGGAAATGATTTTATCATTTTCGATGCTCGTAAACAAGAAGTAAATCTTTCCACTTCCCAAGTCTCTAAACTTTCCAACCGCAAAAATATTGGCTGTGACCAATTGATAATCATAAAAAATTCTTCAGAAGCGGACTGCTTTATGGAAATTTATAATTCCGACGGATCTTTATCTGGCGCTTGTGGAAATGCCACTCGCTGTGTTGCTGCAATTTTAATGAATTTACTTTCTAACAATTTACCAAAAATAAATGAAGTAAAAATAGAAACCGCTGCAGGAATTCTAAAATGTTGGCAAGATGGTAATTTTATTTCAGTTGATATGGGAATTCCAAATTTCAATTGGCAAAAAATTCCTTTATCCAAGGAAAGAAATAGTCAAAAAATTTCTCTTCATAATTTTGAATTTTCTTGTGTCAATGTTGGAAATCCTCATGCTGTAACCTTCATAAATAAACCTTTGGCTGATAAAGATTTTTTTGAAATTGGATCTAAAGTTGAAAATGATTCTATATTTCCAGAAAGAACGAATGTTGAATTTGCCAAAATTTTATCTGACGATTTAATTGAGGTAAGAGTTTGGGAGCGTGGCGCCTCAGAAACTTTAGCTTGCGGCACAGGAGCTTGCGCGGTAGGAATTTTAGCAATCAAAAATAATTTGGTAAAATCAAAAAAAATTATAACTCGCTTTAAAGGCGGAGATTTAATTATTCAGTGGAACGGCGAAAATTCTGCCGTTATAATGACTGGCGGCTATGAAAAAACTTTTGATGGAATTGTAGAAATTTAACCAATGAAATTATTTCTTAAAATCACAGCATTTTTATTATTTTTCTTATTATTTTTCTCTGGTAATTCTTTTGCCCTATCCCCTGAAACTCATCTTGCTGACGAAGCCCAAGAACAAAGAGCCAGAAACTTATTCTTAGAAGTGCGCTGCCTTGTTTGCGAAGGTCAAGTAATTGAAAGCTCTGCAACAGAATTTTCTTTTGAAATAAGAAAATTAATCAGAAAAAAAATAACCGAAGGAAAAAGTGATAAAGAAATTAAAACTGAACTTGTGGCAGAATTTGGCGAAGATATTTTAACTTCAACTGATTTTGGCAAAAATAATTTTATGCTTTGGTTTTTGCCGCTTTTATTTGCGGTGTTTTTATTAGTTAAAATTTTCCGTAATTATTTCCTAACATCTAACAAATCTTAAAATGCATGGAACTCATCATGCAACGGGATGATAACTGGTAAATACTTATACCATTTTAACCTGAAAACACCCATTTTCTTCAAAAAAATTATGAGCAGAAATTGCGACGAAAAGCATAAGCTGTATCAGGTGATACAGCGTTGCTTGCCGAGCAATTTATGCCAGAATTTTGCAGAAGAAAATGGGTGTTTTCAGGTTAAAATGGTATTATACCATTTTAACCTGAAAACACTTAAGAATTTAAATTCGTGTGCGCAAGTTTTCTGCTAATCTTTTAACCACAGGATTTTCAATTGAACTTTTTGGAATTGATTCTTTAGCGTAACTCATCACCTTATTTAGATCATCTATTTTTGTTGCATCAAAAACATAATCTTGAGAATTAATTCTAAGATCCGCTTTTTGAGTAGGTTGTGACTCTTTATATAGTGATTGAAAATCTATTTTCACATCATTATTTTGATTGTAGTAATCAACCAAAACTCTTCTATCTAAAGTTGTTAAATTTTTCCAAGCTCCTTCATTATTTAAATCTTTTAGAGATTGTCTTAAGAGATTCAAAGCTTTCACAAGTTTATTAGAAAAAATTTTTTTATCTTTATCTAAACCTTGACCAAAAGATATTTTTGATTGATTAAATTTTGCTAAATTTAATTCATCGACTTTAAATTCTTTTCTTAATTTTTCTAAATTTTCTTGACTAACATTTTTTTCAATTACTTTTTTAAGACCCTCTTTTTCCTTATCAGTATTTGCAGTTAAACCTTTTCTTTCAGCTTCATAATTATTGGTTGGAATTAAAGCCTGAACACCGTAACTTGTATCTCCATCACGCCATTTTACATGAGAATTTATACCATCATCTCTTAACTTTTTTACCTTCTTCTCAGCCTCAGATTTATTAAATCCCATAGTTACCAAATTTGTCAAACCTCGTCTACCTTGAGTATCAATAGCTCTAGGATCTATTTCTAAACCAAGACTTTGCATCTGTGACAAGTTATTGCCTCCGCCTTGCACCTTATTTGGTTGCGATATTATAGTTTTGTAAAGCTGGTTCTGCACTGGTTTTTGAACTGGAATTGATGCTGGAGCATTTTTATCGAATTCTCTTACATCATTTTGACTTGCGAAACGAACATGTTTTCCTTGATCAGGACGACCAACATTAACTTTAGGAGAATGCACATCTACTCTTCTTTGATCTTGCAAAGGTGGTCTTGGCTTTTCCACACCTTTCTCTTTCTCAAAAGAAGTAAAAGAGCCAGCAAAAGCAACCGCAGCATTTGCCCAGCAAGTATTGCCAAGATTCACCGCCCCCACTCTTTCATCATCACTTCTTTGCGGTAGAGGAATTTCTTCTCTTTCATTTTGAGTAGAATATTTGACTATATAAGCCTGCTTTTTGCGTAATTCCAAAAAAGATACCCGCTTTTCTGGATCTAATCCCATAGCTTTACTCACATTAATTCCAACCGATTCCCGCGGAATACAATTTTTATTTTCTGATATTTTTCTTACTTTATGATCATCATATTCATACCAAGATACATTACCTTTCTCGTCTTTTTCTTTAACATAAGCTAAATAATGCCCACCTCCAAACTCACCACTATGCACTACAAAAGCAGTTGGTTCAAATTTGACTTTTTTGCCACTGTTATCACCTGTTATTGGCAATTCAATATCGTCTAATTTTATTGCATTATGAATTTTAGTTCTATTTCCGCGATCGTCTTGCTTAAAGCGCTTTGCGCTTACTACAATTTCTGTTGCACCTTTTTCAATTGATAAAGAGAGTTTTTTGTTAGATTTTAGAGGATCATTCCCAGATTCATCACTACCTTCAATACCAGAGCCTTTGACATATTTAGGCAATTCACTTTGATTCATTGCTTCTTCTTTCTGAAAATTACCAAGAAGAACTGACATAGATTCACCATTGCCAATTTCTAATTCAATCGTCTTTTTTGGATCAGATTTTTCTGGTTTGGTTTTATATTCATCAGATTTTTCTAAAAGAGTTATTCGACTTATTTCTGTTAACGGAGATTTATCATATAACTCATCAAAAAGAGGAATTAAAAACTCTGAAGCATCTTCCTGCCGTCTTCCACCGGCTTTATATTCCAACCCAGCAACAATAGTATTACTTTTTGCAAGAGTATCTTTTAATATTCCAATCCTCTTTTGTTTCTCTTGAGGAGTTCTTGCGTCATTGACTGAAGATAATTCGAGCTTCACTGTCATAAAAATTTTATTTAAAATTTATTCAAATTAACATCATTAACAGAACTGTAGCACACTTTGAAATTCAACACAACTTAAAAAAATGGGACGGCTTTAAAAAAGCACGCCCCATTTATCAATCAAGAACAAAAAATAATTTATTCAGCAATCTCATAACCAGCAAAGAAAAATGCGATTTCGTTTTTAGCATTTTCTAAACTGTCAGAACCGTGAACTGAATTAGCTTCAATTGAAAGAGCGAATTCTTTGCGGATGGTTCCAGCATCAGCATTAGCTGGGTTTGTGGCACCCATGATTTCACGGTTTTTTGCAACAGCATTTTCACCTTTTAAAGCTTGAACCACAACTGGACCAGAAGTCATGAATTTTACTAAATCATTGTAAAATGGTCTTTCTTTGTGAACTGCGTAAAATTCACCAGCTGTTTTTTCAGAAAGTTGCAATCTTTTTTGAGCAACAATTTTAAGGCCCGCAGCTTCAAATTTAGAATTGATTGCGCCAGTAAGGTTTCTTTCGGTAGCATCAGGTTTGATGATTGATAGAGTAGTTTCGATAGCCATTGTTAATTTTAATTTATTTTTATGAATTTTGGTGGAGTTGAATCCATCAAGAGGGCTGTAGAGTAAAGTTGGAGAGATTTTTGTCAAGTAGCTAATGCCATTAAAACTTAAATGCTAAAACTTTTTTAGCTTTTTAAATCACCCGCTTCAATCACTGGTGCGATTGATCCTCACTCTTTTTCAAAGAAGGCTAAAAGTGGTAATACCAACTATCACAATTAAATATACATTTGAGCGAAAGATTTTTGAGGATAAAATTTAGAAGAAAAACCGCCTGTATCAGGATATACAGAAGGTTTTTTTTCTAAATTTTAGACCAAAAAGATGAAGCTCAAATGTATATTTAATTGTGATAATTGGTATAAGCCCTCTTTGAAAAAGATTTGGATGGCTGCGAAGCAGTCAAACGGGTGATTTAATTTAATAAAAGCTTTGTCACTTGCATTTAAGCCTTTGATTACTAAATTTTAATCTTCTTCTTTAAAAAACTTTTACTAAAAATGTCCAAAACACTTAGTCTTGATGAGCTATTTTCTTTGATCAAAAATAAAATTGCCGCTAAAGAAAAAAATTCCTACACCTATGAAATTGCTAAAGGTGGAGCGGAAAAAATTACTCGAAAAGTTGGTGAAGAAGCTGTGGAAGTTGTGATTGCAGCTTTTATGAATGAGCAAAAAAATAATAAAGAAACTCGCCAAGATTTAATTGGAGAAGTTAGTGATTTATTTTATCATACTTTGGTTTTACTTGCTTCACAAAATATTGAACTTGATGAAATTTTGCAGGAATTAAATAAAAGAAATCAATCTAAAAAATAATGTCAATAACACTTACCAAGTCAGCAATTGAAAGAGTTAAAGAGATTAGACAAAAAGAATCTAATCAAGGAAAGTTTTTGCGCGTTGGAGTTTCTGGTGGAGGCTGTAGTGGTTTTCAATATTTATTTGATTTAGACAATAAATTGGAAGAAGAAGATATTAAAATTTATGAAGAAGGTTCTGAAATATTGGCTTTAACTGACGAAACTTCTTTACAATTTTTAGATGGATGTGAGATTGAGTTTGTTAGAGAATTGGGAGCGTCTTATTTTAAAGTGATTAATCCTAATGCTAAGGCTAGTTGTGGTTGTGGGTCTTCTTTTAGTGTTTAAGAGTAGTAACTGAACGCGTTTATCTACCGCCCCTAACCCCTCCTTATCAAGGAGGGGAACTGCTCCGAGTTCTTTGCTAAATCATCCCCTCCTTGATAAGGAGGGAGTTTTAAATTCTCCCCTCCTTGATAAGGAGGAAGTTTTAAATTCTCCCCTCCTTGATAAGGAGGGGTGGGGGGCGGTAGATAAAACACATTCGGTTTACATAAATTTTTACAATTCAAGCATGATATCATTTCAAGAAATTATTTTTAGATTACAAAAATTCTGGTCAGATCAAGGTTGTGCTATCTTACAGCCGCTTGATATTGAAGTTGGTGCTGGCACTTTGCACCCTGCCACTGTTTTAAGAGCTTTAGGGAAAAAACCTTGGAAAGTTGCTTATGCTCAAGGCTGTAGAAGACCCACTGACGCTAGATATGCCAAGAATCCTAATCGTCTTAGCCATTATTACCAATTTCAAACTTTGTTAAAACCAGCGCCACATAATCTTAAAGAGCTTTACATGCAAAGCCTTGATTTGATTGGAATTGATACCAAAGCTAATGATATTAGATTTGTTGAAGATGATTGGGAAAATCCTTCTGTTGGAGCTTCTGGACTTGGCTGGGAAGTTTGGTTTAATGGTATGGAAGTTACTCAATTTACTTACATGCAACAAGTTGGTGGCATTGAATGTGAAATAATTCCTGGAGAAATTACTTATGGTTTAGAGCGTCTTGCCATACATATTCAGGGCGTTGATAATATTTTTGATATTAATTGGAATGGTGGCGAAGGTAATGATAAAATTACTTATGGGGATATTTTTAAACAAAGCGAAATTGAGAATTCTGAATTTATTTTAGAGCATTCTGATACAAATGAGTTGTTTCGTCATTTTGAAGATGCTAAAAATCAGTCAGAATTCTTATCACAAAAAAATTTACCTATTCCCGCTTATGAGCATGCTTTAAAGGCAAGTCATTTGTTGAATTTGTTAGATGCTAGAGGGGCAGTTTCTGCTACTCAGAGTGCATTTTATATTGGTTGTATTCGGGGATTGGTGAAGGCAGCTTGTGAGTTGGTGGTTAATAAAGAATAAGAGTTTTTTATATTGCGCGTGAACCTTGTAAAAAAAGTTGTCATGTTTGAGCGTAAGCGAAATATCTTATGAGATTGAAGGAGATCCTTCACTTCACTCAGGATGACAAGAGAGTAATAAGCTAATAATAATTCAAATATTAATTATGACAAATTTTGACCCAGTTGCAATTCTTGATAAAGTTATTGATCTACTAACTCAAATTCCAAATGTTGGCTTGATAACATTGGTATTACTGATATTTTATGCCTATCGAGGTTTCTCAATTTATTCTCATTTAGTTGTTCTAACCTTATATCTTCTGACTTGCGATCTTGGTCAGGCCTTCTGGAATACCTACACTTTTGCTGTAGCGTTTTTCACAATTCCTTTGATGAGACAAACATTCATCACCAGACCAATAATTCTATTAATTACCAAACTTGGTCTTTTACCAAAAATTTCTGAAACCGAAAAAATCGCCCTTACCTCTGGTACAATTTGGGTTGATGGTGAATTATTTTCTGGAAAACCGAATTTCAAATGGATCTTCTCTCAAAAATATCCAAAACTTACTCGTGAAGAAGAAAGCTTCTTAAATAATGAAGTTGAAGAACTTTGTAAAATTTGTTCTGACTATCAAGTTCAAATAGAAAGAGACTTGCCACAAAATGTTTGGCAGTTTTTGAGAGATAAAAAATTCTTTGGCATGATTATTCCTAAGGAATATGGCGGGCTTGAATTTTCAGCTTATGCCCATAGTTGCGTAATTCAAAAATTAGCTTCCCGTTCGGTAACTTTAGCAATTAGCGTTATGGTTCCTAACTCTTTAGGGCCTGCAGAATTACTTTTACATTATGGCAATAAAGAACAACGCGATCATTATTTACCTCGCCTTGCTGATGGCCGTGATTTACCATGCTTCGCACTTACTGAAACAACAGCAGGAAGCGATGCGACTTCAATTATTTCTGAAGGCGTTTTATTTAAAGACATGTATGGCGAAACCAAAATTCGGTTAAATTGGAATAAACGCTACATAACTCTTGGCGCTTATGCCACTCTAATTGGCGTGGCTTTTCAGCTTCGTGATCCTGATAAAATTTTATTTGATAAAGAAGATATTGGTATTACTTGCGCTTTAATTCCAAGCAATACTCCGGGTGTAAGGCAAGGCAGAAGACATGATCCTTTGGCAACGCCATTTGTGAATTCTCCTCTAAATGGCGATAGTGTTGTAGTTGGATTAGATGCTGTAATTGGCGGACAAACAGGTCTTGGAAAAGGCTGGAAAATGTTGATGGAATGTTTAGCAGCTGGAAGAGGAATTTCTTTACCATCAACCAGTTGCGGCGGTTCAAAACTTGTTGCCCGAGTTACCAGCGCTTACTCGAGCATTAGACAACAATTTGGTTTGCCAATTGGAAAATTTGAAGGTGTGGAAGAAGTTTTAGCAAGAATTGTAGGTAGAACTTATATTTCAGAAGCTATGCGCAGCTTTACTGCTGCTGCGGTTGATTCTGGTTCTAAACCAGCAGTAATTACCGCAATTGCTAAATATCATGCTACTGAAATTTTCCGTCAAAATATTAATGATGGCATGGATATTGTTGGTGGCAGCGGAATTATTCGTGGTCCAAGAAATCTTTTGGCAAACCCTTATTTTTCAACGCCAATTTCAATTACAGTTGAAGGTGCAAATATCATGACGCGCAGTTTGATTCACTTTGGACAAGGCGCCATAATGTGTCACCCTTTTGCTTACAAAGAAATTGTGGCTTTGGAAGAAGGTGATTTAAAAGCTTTTGATAAAGCATTTTTTGGACATATAAAACATTTGATCAGAAATCTTACTCGTTCAGTTACTCTATCTCTAACTCGTGGTTATTTGGGAATTTCCACAAAAGAAGGGCTTATTGGTAAGTATGAATGCAAAATTTCTTGGGCTTCTGCCACTTTTGCTTTGCTTGCTGACATTGCCATGGCAAGGTTTGGCGGCAATTTAAAACGCAAAGAAAAACTTAATGGTCGTTTTGGAGATATTTTATCGGCAATGTATATGGCAACTTGTGTGCTGAGAAAATTTGAGGCCGATGGTCGCAAAAAGTCTGATGTTCCTGTTGTTCATTATGCCATGAAAAAACTTTTGAATGATATGCAAATTGCTTTTGATGGGCTTTATCAAAATCTTTTTGGTGGTTCAAAAAATTCTGTTGCTAAGTTTTTATCTCCATCTTTTTGGATCATGTTACCTTTTACAACTTGGAGTCGCTTCAATCGTTTAGGAAGTTTAGCTAATGATAATCTTAGTCATAAAGTTGTAAAAGATTTTATCAAAAATGGTAAATTCCGCGATTCTTTAACTGAAGGAATTTTTGTTCCTCATGACGAAAATGAAGCTTTAGGAAGATTGGAAAATGCTATGAGACTTGTTGAAGAATCAAAAGAAGCTTCTGATAAAGTTAAAGAAGCTATTAGAAATAAAATTTTGCCAAAAGGAAGGATTGAAGATTGTCTTAATTTAGCTCAAGAAAAATCGGTGATTTCTTTTGAGGAGATGTATTTATTGCGTAAGACTTTTGAGGTGGTTTTAGATGCTGTGCAGGTTGATGAATACAGCCTTGAGGAGTATAAGAATATTTAGCTCTTGGTCACTGCCCGCGAAGGTGGGAATCCAGAAGGTGTAACAAAAACTGAATTCCTGCCTTCGTGGTCAGTGCAGTGACAACTGGGAAAGTAGAACGACAAAAGCAAATAAGAAAAAGAAATAGCAATAACATGATCCTATTAATCGACAATTACGACAGCTTCACTTACAACCTTTACCATTACTTAATTGAAGCTGGCACAAAAGCTAAAAAGGAAGAAGTTTTAGTAAAAAGAAACGACAAAATCTCCATTCAGGAAATTAAAGATTTAAATCCATCAGCAATTATTTTATCCCCAGGTCCTTGTACACCAAATGAAGCGGGGATTTGTTTGGAAGTGATTGAAAAATTTAAAGGTGTATATCCAATTTTAGGTGTATGTTTGGGGCATCAAGCAATTGGTCAAGCCTTTGGTGGTAATGTGGTAAAAACTTATCCAATGCATGGAAAAATTAGCGAAATTTTTCATCAGGGCAAAAATCTTTTTAAAGGTCTGCCCTCACCTTTTAAAGCCACTCGTTATCATTCACTAATTATTGAAAAAGAAACTTGTCCCAAAAATCTTGAAATTACTGCTACAACTCAAGATGGAATAATTATGGGCATTGCCGACGAGAAGTTAAAAATTTTTGGCGTGCAATTTCATCCAGAATCAATTGCTTCAGAACATGGGCATCAAATTATTGAGAATTTTTTAGGAAGTTTTTAAGCTGAGAATAAAAAATTAAATGAACCTACAAAAAACCTCTTCACAACAATTCGAAAAAATATTCTCTGCTATTTTAGATCAGAAAATTTCTGCCGCACAAACAAGAGAAATTCTTATCTCATTAAATAAAAAAGGTTACAGCAAAGAAAGCTTTATTGGCGCAGTTGTGGCTTTAAAAAAACGCATGGTAAAAATTTCTGCACCAGAAAATTCAATTGATGTTTGTGGAACTGGCGGCGACAAACTTCACACCTTAAATATTTCTACTGCTGTTTGTTTTGTGGTTGCTGCAGCTGGAATTCCTGTGGCTAAACATGGCAATAAAGCAGTTTCTTCTTTGTCGGGTTCGGCTGATATTTTTTCTGAATTGGGTGTAAAAATTTCTTCTGATATTTCTGAAATTGAAAAAAATTTGAATGAGAAAAAATTATGTTTTTTATTTGCGCCGTTTTTTCATGAATCACTGAAAAATTTGGCGGAAATTAGAAAGAGTTTTGCTGCAGAATTTAATCAGCCAACGATTTTTAATTTTTTAGGGCCGCTTTTAAATCCAGCGAATACTAGGTTTCAGCTGATTGGGACTTCGAGGAAGGATAGTATGAGAAATATGTTGGAAGTGGCGTCCAGCTGTTATGTTGAAGGCAGTGATACATCTCATGAGATCCTTCGTTTCGCTCAGGATGAAAGAATGGAAAATCAGAATGACAAAAGGGAGAATCAGGATGATTTGAAAGAGATTCAAGATGACAAAGGAAAAAGAATTTACATCGCCCACGGTTTTGACGGCATGGATGAAATTACGCTTTGCGCTAATTCTTATCTTTTGCGTTTTGAGAATGGAAAATTTTTTGAAGAAGAAATTATCAATCCAGAAAAATTTGGTTTTAAAAAAGTTGGAATTGAGGCTTTGAAAGGTCAAGATGCTAAATATAACGCTCAAAGGCTTATTGCGCTTTTGGAGGGAGAAAAATCTGTCTATCGTGATATTGTAATTCTAAACGCCGCTTTTGCTTTCAAGGTTGCAGGGAAAGTTTTAAAAATTGAAGATGGAGTGGAATTGGCAGTTGAGATGATTGATAAAGGAAATGGAAAGCAAGTTCTAAAATCTTTATAAATTTTTTATACCAAGGAAGCTTTTCATCTAAAAACCCTAAGTTTCAAGAGGCTATTTTATATTTAAATGAATCTTTTGATGCCATAACACCTCTTATTAGCATTAAAATCTCACTCGGACAAATAGTTACCATAGAAAATCTTAGAACTTTACATCAAAAGAAAGTTGAGGAAGTTGATCCTATAGCATACTAAAGAAGTTATCCCATTTATCACAATTAAATATACATTTGAGCAAAAGATTTTTGAGGATAAAATTTAGAAGAAAAACCGCCTGTATCAGGATATACAGAAGGTTTTTTTTCTAAATTTTAGACCAAAAAGATGAAGCTCAAATGTATAGTTAATTGTGATAATTGGTATTACGCCAATCTTTCAAAAAAGATTAATAGGAAGAATGATGGGAGACGCGCCACCACAGAGCAATTGATCTGCTAATTAAACAAACCCCTAACATCATTAAATGTTGTCAATAACATCAATGCCATCACCAAACTAAACCCAAGTTGAAAACCAATTTGTTGGGCTTTTTGTGGTAAAGGTTTTCTAAAAATTACTTCGCATAAATAATAGAATAAATGCCCGCCATCAAGCACAGGAACTGGCAATAAATTCATTACACCTAAATTCACTGAAATCATCGCCATGAACCATAATACTGCCACAATTCCCATATCAACAGTTTTGCCAGTGTAAGTGGCGATTTTGATTGGACCGCCAAGTTCTTCAAGGCTTCTTCTTCCAGTAACTAATTCACCAATTGCTTTAAAAATTGCGATGGATACTCGGTAAGTTTCTTTATTAGCGTGAATGAAACTTTGCCCAAAATTTAATTCTTGATAAGAAACCGCTGACGAAGCAACGCCAAGCATGCCAACTTTTATTTCATCACCAAATAAATCTTTGGTAACTTTGAATTTAGGGGTTACTTCAACATTAATAACTTCTTCATTTCTTAGAATTTTAAGCTGCAATTTTTTATCAGCGCTTTGTGAAACAATTTCTCTAATTTCTTCAAAATCAGCAATTTCTTTAGCATCAACTGACAAAACTTTGTCGCCTTTTTGCAAGCCAGCTTCAGCAGCCGCACTATTTTCTACAACTTCGCTAATCACTGGAATAACAGTGCTAACACCATTTACTTGAAATAAAAATGTGAAAATTGTGATGGCTAATAAGAAATTGGCAATTGGCCCTGCACTTACAATTGCAATGCGTTGATAAACATTTTTAAAGATAAAAGATTTTTTCTTTTCTTCTTCTGGCATGTTTTTTAATGTTTCTAAATCTGGCATTGAAGCGCCATTTTTATCGCCGTACATTTTTACATATCCGCCAAGTGGAATTAAGCAGAATTTCCAACGAGTGCCTTTTTTGTCATTAAAGCCGATGAGTTCTTTACCAAAACCCAGAGCAAATTCGTCAATCTGCACCCCACATAAACGCGCCACATAAAAGTGACCGAATTCATGGATGAAGACGATGATTGAGATTATGAAGATGAAGGAAAAGAAGTTTTGTAGGATTAGCTGGATTAATGCCATATTTTAGTCTTAGATTGTTGAAATTTTGAACAAGACAGAAGATAAGTTTGGTTTAAAAAAAGGCAATCTTAAAAATTATTGTTTCGATGGATTTACCACTGCTGGTCTGGTTTTGTAAACCAAACCTTTTGTTTGTTAAAAATTTAAATCTCCAATTGTAATAACTTTTAACAAACAAAAGGTCGTGGTTACAAACCCCCGACCAGCATGGGATTTGCAACAGGCTCTTAATTTAATTTTTTGACTTGAGAGAAATTGCCTAATTGCGATTGATTAATTTTAAAATTAAAAATCCTTAGCCAAATTTCTTGCCTCTTGATCAAACTCAAGAACTTCAGCAATTGAATTAACTCTTTTATGCAAAATTCTTGTTAAAGTTTTTTCAACAACTTCACTAATTTTATCAAAAGAAATCTCACCCTTTAAAAATCTTTCCACAGCAACTTCATTTGCAGCATTCAAAACTGCAGGCGCTGAACCATCAACTTCCATCACCTCACGACAAATTCTTAAAGCAGGGAATTTTTTTTCATCTGGCTCAAAAAAACTTAAATTTTGTAACTTAGCCAAATCCATTTTATCATGTTTAATTTTCATTCTTTTCGGGTAAGAAAGTGCGTAAGAAATTGGAACTTTCATATCGGGATTACTCAACATTGCCAAAGTTGAGCCATCAGAATAATCAACCAAGCCATGAATTATTGATTGCGGATGAACTACAATTTTAATCTGTTCTTTTTTTATTGGAAAAAGATGAAAGGCTTCAATCACTTCCAAGCCTTTATTCATCATTGTTGCTGAATCAATTGAGATTTTTGCACCCATTGACCAATTTGGATGTTTTAATGCTTGCTCAACGGTAATTTTTGAAAAATCTAAATCTTTATTAAAAAATGGACCGCCTGAAGCAGTAAGCGTGATTGAATCAATTGCTTCTAAATTTTCATTTTCAAAAATTTGGAAAATGGCGTTATGTTCTGAATCAACTGGAATAATTTTGGCGCCACTTTTCTTCGCCGCTGCGACTAAAAAACTTCCTGCACAAACTAAAGATTCTTTATTAGCTAAAGCAATTTCAGAGCCCGCTTCAATTGCCGCCAAAGTTGGCAACATTCCCGCAGCGCCAACAATTGCTGAAATGAATAAATCACATTTGATTTTTGCTACATTCAAAATCTCTTCTTTACCGCATAAAATTTGGCAATTTTTTAAGGAAGATAATGCTGATTTTAATTCTGAAAAATGAGTTTTATTTTCAATTGCAACGAAAGAGGGTTTTATTTGTAAGGCTTGAGAGATAAGAGTTTTTACATCATTGCCAGCAACTAAAGCAATAACCTCAAAATTTTCTGGGGAGTTTTTTATTACCTCAATGGTATTTTTCCCAATTGAACCAGTTGAGCCAAAGATGGAGATTTTCTTTTTTGATTTCATTATTTTGGCTTTTGATTTTTTAGACTTTGATTTTAGACCCAACGCGCCTTATCTACCGCCCCTAACCCCTCCTTATCAAGGAGGGGTACTAAACCCAAACTCAGAGCAGTTCCCTCCTTGATAAGGAGGATATTTTAAATTCTCCCCTCCTTAATAAGGAGGGGTGGGGGGCGGTAGATAACACAAACTCGCATTAACTTTTCTTCTTACCACCCCTCTTAGGCTTTTCCTTCACTTCACTAAAATTCTTCGCCTCTTGTGCAATCAACGCCTCCAAACTCAAAGCCTTATCCTGCGTTCTATCTAAAATAAACACAATTTCAGGCACCACGCGCGACACAATTCTCTTCGCCAATTGATGGCGAAAATGCGGCGCCATCTCATTTAATTTTTTCACAATTTTACTGTGAATTGGTTCATTACCAAAAATATCAATGTAAACTTTTACATTCTTAGCATCAGGGCTAACATCCGCTTCAAGAACGGTTATGTAACTTCCGGGAACTGTCAAAATATCATCTCTCAAAAAAATCTCCGAGATATTTCTTTTAATATTTTCTCCAATTTGTAGCTGTCTTTGACTTTTCATTTTAACTAAATTGATTTTAAAAAAATCGCGCTGTAGCAAAGCGTAAGCGGATTAGAAACTTTTATATTGATGCGTACCACGCATTGTAATATCAAATGTACAAAGCTTAATGGAATTTGGATTTAAAATATCTGAATTAACAACCTTTGCCGTTAAAATTTTTCTTTCATCTTCATCATAAGCCAAATATTGATAATCCGTAGCATTGTAAGGATGATCTTCAAAATACATTTCAGCTTCAATTTTGCCAAATTTTTGATGATAAATATTCATGTTAATGTGTGGCGCTCTACCGGGGTTTGCTCCGGGCATGATTGTAATAAAGTGATAATTACCAAGATTATCCGTAATTGCACGACCCGACATGTTAAAATATTCATCAACATATTCACTATCAGGCTCAAGCAAAGTATGATATTTTCCTGCCGCATTAGTTTGCCAAACTTCAATTACCGCACCTTCAATTGGCACTCCAAAAGAATCTACAACTGCACCTTGTAAAAAAATTATTTCACCAAAAGCACGATAAAATGAACCAACTTTTTTAGCTAAATTATTACTGGTAACAAAAGTTTCTGGCATTGAAATATCTGCCGCAAAAAATCTTGTTGGAGTTATTTTTCTTGGATTAAAGACTGATAATTTTTGACCCTGTTGAGCATCTTGCGCTAAAGAGTTTTGACTGAAAGTGCTGAAGAGAAATAAAATTAGTAATAAATTTTTAATCATATTTTTTGAATAAACGCATTTGTCATTCCCACCTTTCCTTGCCCATCTTTCTTTGTCATTTCCACGAAGGCGGGAATCCATTACTAACTTTACTAAAAGCTGGATTCCCGCCTTCGCGGAAATGACAAAGAGAAGAGATGATGACAGGAATCAAACCTTTGGCAGCGTAACCCCAACCTGACCCATATATTTTCCATTCCTTTTATCATAAGAAATTTCACAAGGCACATCACCTTTAAAAAACAAAAACTGACAAGCTCCTTCAAAAGCATAAATCTTAGCAGGAAGCGGCGTGGTATTAGAAAATTCTAAAGTAACATGACCTTCCCAACCGGGTTCTAATGGTGTTACATTAACAATAATACCACATCTGGCATAAGTAGATTTACCAACACAAACCACCAAAACATCTTTTGGGATACGAAAATATTCCACAGTGCGCGCAAGAGCAAAACTATTTGGCGGAATGATACAAACATCTGTAGTACGATTTACAAAACTATTATCAGAAAAGTTTTTTGGATCAACAATTGCTGAATCGATATTAGTAAAAATTTTGAATTCATTAGAAACTCTAGCATCATAGCCATAAGAAGAATTTCCGTAAGAAATTATTTTTTCTCCTTTTTCGTCAAATTTAACTTGTTGTTCAACGAATGGCTCAATCATGTTTCGATTCTTTGCCAATGCGGCAATAGATTTATCTGATAAAATTGTCATTTATTTATTATTTATTGAATCGCGTGAAAAGTTGCTTGCGTGTAAGAAAGACGCAGTTTATAAACCCAAAATCTCAATTGCAATTTAAAAAATTCTTTTTGCAAATTTCCCTAAAATTATATTTAATAAAAATGCACGACATCAGCTATCTACGCGATATCTTAATTCTATTATTTGCCTCTGTTGCAATCGTAGTTATTTTTAGACAATTTGGCTTAAGTCCTGCTCTTGGTTATTTAGTTGCTGGTGCAGCAATTGGCCCTTTTGGATTTGGCGTTTTAACCAGTGGAGAAACTACAAAATCCATTGCTGAACTTGGTATTGTTTTTCTGCTTTTTGCTATCGGATTAGAATTAACTTTTGGTCGTTTAATGGCGATGCGAAAATATGTTTTGGGATTTGGTAGTTTGCAGGTTATACTTACTTCAGGTCTTGTTTCATATGTTTGTTACAGATTTTTTGCTCTCTCCCCTGAAGCCTCTTTGATTATTGGTAGCGCACTTTCTCTTTCTTCTACCGCAATTGTATTACAAGTAATTGCCGAAAATAGTGAAGAAACAACTCGCGTTGGTCGCTTATCTTTTTCAATTTTGCTTATGCAAGATTTAGCAGTAATTCCAATTTTGGTATTACTTCCGGTTTTAGCGAAAGAAAATGTTAACCTATTTCCAGCCCTTGGCACAGCCTTCATGGATGCAATCATCGCCATGGTTATTATTTTTGTTGTTGGGCGATCTTTACTGCGACCAGTTTATCGCGTTATCGCTGAATCAAAAAACGATGTTTTATTTTTAAGCTTCACCTTAATTGTAATTTTAGGATCAGCCTATTTAAGCAATTATATGGGCCTATCTTTTGCACTTGGCGCCTTCATTGCTGGTTTAATGGTTGCAGAAACAGAATATAAATATCGCGTTGAAGAAGAAATTCTCTCTCTCAAATCACTTTTGATGGGCCTGTTTTTCATGACAATAGGCATGTCTTTTGACTTTGATTTACTTATTCAAAGTTTTCCTATGATTGTTGCAGCCTCAGTTGCTCTAATCATAGCCAAATCCTCCATTATCATACTTTTATGTAAAATTTTCCGCTTCCCATTAGCACCCTCAATTCATGCTGGATTACTTTTATCACAAGGTGGTGAATTTGCTTTCGTAGTTTTTGTAATGGCTGTTCAACAGAAATTCATGGAACCCGATGTATCTCAGTTCCTCATGACCGTAGTCACATTAACTATGGCTCTAACGCCTTTACTTGCAAGTATTGGTCGCCAAATTAAAAGTCGTCTTTATGTTAAAGCTGTACTTCATGACAATAAAATTAAAAGAGAAGTTGGTGACATTTCTAAACATATCATCGTTATCGGCTTCACTAAAGTTGGTCGCATTGTTTCTTACATTTTACGCAAAAGAGGTCTTAATTACCTAATCATCGATAATAATCATCGCTTAGTGCGCATAGAGAAAAATAACGGCTACAATATTTATTACGGCGATGCCATGAATATTGACATTCTGCGCCATCTTGGAATTGAAAGATCTGAATCAGTTATTGTGGCAATGGAAGATGAAATTGCTTGTTTAAAAATCACTCGCTTCATTCATGAAAACTTTCCCAATGTTTCAATAATAGCTAAATCAGAAAATATTAATAATGCCGAAAGATTTAAAAAAGTTGGAGCAAGTTTAGTGGTTTCTAAAAATCTTGAAACTGGCTTACAACTTACCAAAGCAGCCATGCTTGCAACTGGAATCAACAATAGCGAGATTGATAGCACAATCGATTCTTTCAGAGATATTCATTCTGAAATAATTAGAGATGTAATTCTTCACAGCGAAATTGGAGGTGAAAGTCATAAAAAACCTTCAGAAGAAGAAACGGAACTCGCAGCAAAAGCAGAAGTGGAATCAGATTTAACAACCACCACCACTATTTAAAGTGTGCTTACATTGTTTCCAATGTGGTAAAAATTCATCCATGTGAGCAAAAAACTTTTTACTGTGGTTGTGTTCCAACAAATGCACCATTTCATGCACCACAATATATTCCAAACAACTGATTGGCTTTTTTGCTAACTCCAAATTAAGCCAAATTCTTTGAGCTGCAGGGTTACAAGTTCCCCATCTAGTTTTCATTTTTTTCACACCAAACTCTTTAACTCTAACCTGCATTTTTGGCTCAAATTCAGCAATATATTTTGGGATTATTTTCTTTAATTCTTTGCGATACCAACTCTCAATAACTTTTTTTCTAAGATTGATTGTTGAACCTTTTTTAATTTTTAGAAAAATAGTTTTATCCTTTAAAATAACTGCTGAAGAAGATTTTTCTTCAAGAATTTCCAACACATATTCTTCACCAAAAAAATAATGCTTTTCTCCCGCTAAATATTTTTGAGGAATTTTTTTCTGATAATTGTGACCAATAAATTTTTCTCGTTTTTCTTTAACCCAATTTATTTTTGAACTAATAAATTTAGTAATTTCAGATAGACTCATGCGCAGAGGCGCACTTACTCTCACTTCTCTTGAAGGATAAACTACTAAACGAATGGATTTGATTTTTTTCTGAATTAAAGTGATTGGAATATCTGAAATATTGATCTGCATAATCAGATATTACACTTAGCATGAAGTGGCAAATAAATGCCAAAAAAATGGTCGGGGCGGAGAGATTCGAACTCCCGACCCTCTGGTCCCAAACCAGATGCGCTACCAGACTGCGCTACGCCCCGACAGAGGAAAAGCCTAAAAAAACTTTGTAGAAAAATAAATAAAAAAGTAATTTTTACTTGATTTATTGTGAAGGGTCGGCAATAAAAAGTCATTTTCATCAAAAGTCAACTTGTTTCTTATGAAGAACTTAAAATTTCCACCAAAAATTTTATTATTTTTAACTTTATTATCTTTAGAATTAGGCTTGAATCAAACTCAATCATTAGCTTGGGATGGCATTGATCAAGAAAGAAATTCTATAATCGAAATACCTTTTGGAAATTTAGTAAGAGAAGGTTTGGTAATAGAATTTTATGATAATGACGATCTACATATGGGAAGAATAACCAGTATGACAACTATTGCCAGCGGTACTGAGTTGATAGTTGAAGATTTCAATGAAGATAAGCAAGAAAGAACACTTATTATGGGAGAATGATTTCAGTCCTCCTCCTTATTAAGGAAGTGTTAGAGGAGATACTCGTCACAACTTTAAAACTAATTTTAACAAGAAAATTACAATAAATGAAAAACATTCTAATAACAGGTGCAGCAGGCTTCATCGGCAGCTGTTTCGCCATCAAAATGATAAAACTAGGTCACAAAGTAATTGTCATCGACAAATTAACTTATGCAGGAAATTTAGAAAATTTATCAGAAATTTCCCAAAATAAAAATTTCAAATTCGTCAAAGGCGATATTTTAGATAAAGCTCTAATAGCCGATTTATTATCCAAAAATGATATTAATTTTTTGGTAAATTTTGCCGCCGAATCTCATGTTGATAATTCAATTTCATCACCTGAAGTTTTCATCGACACCAATGTTAAAGGAACTTTTAACTTATTATCTGAATCTCTTAACCATTGGGGGAAGCTTCCAACTGATAAAAAAAATAATTTCCGTTTTTTACATATTTCCACTGATGAAGTTTTTGGTTCTTTAAATTTAGACGATCCAAAATTCACTGAAGAAAGCCTTTACAAACCAAATTCCCCTTATTCAGCCTCAAAAGCCGCTTCCGACCACTTGGTTCGCGCTTGGTTTGAAACTTATGGACTGCCATGCATCACCACAAATTGTTCAAATAATTACGGCCCCAGACAAAATGGTGAAAAATTAATTCCTACAATTATTCGCAATTCCACTAATGACAAAATAATTCCAATTTATGGCAATGGCAGAAATATTCGTGATTGGATTTTTGTTGAAGACCATTGCGACGGAATTTATTTAGCTTTATCCAAAGGCAAACTTGGTGACAGCTATTGTTTTGGCGGCAATTGTGAAAAAGAAAATATCAATCTTGCCAAAACCATCTGCAATATTTTAGATAAAATTAAACCAAGAAAAGATGGCAAATCTTACAATGATCAAATAACTTTTGTTGAAGACAGACTTGGTCACGATAAAAGATATGCAATTGATGACAGCAAAGCTAGAAATGAGCTTGGCTTTGTTACCGCAAAATCTTTTGAAGAAAGAATTGCTGAAACGATAAATTGGTACTTATCCTAAAATTGTGTCTCTTACTTTAATTTGTCATTCCCGCTAGTTTGTCATTCCCACGAAGGCGGGAATCCAGTGTTAGTATAAAACTGGATTCCCGCCTTCGCGGGAATGACAAATTTTAGTCTGGAATGACAATTTGCAATAATTACTAAAAATAACTAAAAACATGAAAGGAATAATCCTAGCAGGTGGTTCAGGCACAAGACTTGCACCACTTACAAACATCATCAGCAAACAATTATTGCCAGTTTACGACAAGCCAATGATTTGTTACCCCCTTGCCTCTCTTATGAGTCTTGGCATTAAAGAAATTCTAATAATTTCAACTCCCCAAGACACCCCAAATATCGAAAAATTCTTAGGAAACGGCTCTGATTACGGCATCAAACTTTCTTACGCAATTCAAGATCAGCCAAAAGGAATTGCCGAAGCATTCCTAATTGGCGAAAAATTCATTGGCGACAGCAATGTTTGTCTAATTCTAGGAGATAATATTTTCTACGGATCAGAAATTAGCAGATTAAATCTGCAAGATAAAATTGATCAATTAGAGAAAAAAGAAATTGGTGGATTTGTTTTCGCCTATCATGTCTCTGACCCTGAAAGATATGGGGTTGTTGATTTCAGCAAAAATGATGAAAATATCGCAACTTCAATTGAAGAAAAACCTCTAAAGCCAAAATCAAATTGGGCAGTTACAGGAATTTATATTTATGATAATAGCGTTATTGAAATTTCAAAAAATATCAAACCCTCCGCTCGTGGAGAACTTGAAATTACTGATGTGAATAATGCTTATCTTTCACAAAATAGATTGGGAGTTGTAAAATTAAGAAGAGGCTTTGCTTGGCTTGACGCTGGCACACCAGACTCTCTTTTAGAAGCATCACAATTCATTCACACCATTGAAAAGCGCCAAGGTCTTAAAATTGCATGCTTAGAAGAAATGGCGCTTAGAAAAGAATTTATCGATAAAGAAAAATTTCAATTATTGGTTTTAAAATATAAAAAGGATTCTCCTTACAGAAATTACTTAGAAAGCCTTATTGCGAATTAATTATTTAGTGCAATGCAAAATTCAAACTTAAAATCTTCAAAACTTTACCGAAAACTCAAGCTTTTAAGTGCGCATTTTTTTTATAAAAAGCACCTAAAAGCAATAGCTGATTTAAAAGTAGCAGTTCATCTACATCTATATTACATTGATTTACTTGATGAATTTATCGAAAATCTAAAAAATATTCCCATCCCTTTCGACCTTTACATAACTTTAGTTGAAAGACCAGCTTCTGACATAAAAAAAATCTTTCAAACTTTTCCAAATGCTAAAATCTTCACACTTCCAAATCAACGCAATGATATTGGAGCGTTCGTTGAAGTAATTAATAATATTAACCTAAATTCTTATGATGCTTTAATTAAAATTCATTCCAAAAAATCTCTTCACACAGAGGCAGAACAAAAAAAATGGCGTCAAAGATTGGTAAAATCATTGATTGGAAGCCCTAAACAAGCCACAGCAGTTTTATATGAATTTTGTAATAAGAAAACTGGCATGGTTGGAGGCTACGAAGATTTATGTTTTGCAGAATATGAAGATAAACAAGTTTTTACAGATTTATGTGAAAAGCTTGAAGTTGATGCAGACAATATTTTTTTGGCTCTTTCTAAAAACCAGTGGGTAAACTAAAAACTTTACATAAAATAAATGATTCAATTCACAATGAGTCTGTCGCAAATCCCACCCAGAAATTCATCGAAATTTCTTTAATTTTTCTGAATTATTTTCTTGCTAATGATGCTTGTTAGAGCTAGTGTTTTCTAGTGCTTGTGACTGATTCGTTTCTTGC
>Ga0214919_10003936_pt1 | contig 22026 bp, 12 predicted proteins | sample LL1503_MetaG_FD_177994 | JGI IMG/M metagenome (GOLD analysis project Ga0214919, IMG submission 177994) | Freshwater microbial communities from Lake Lanier, Atlanta, Georgia, United States - LL-1503 | ecosystem: Environmental > Aquatic > Freshwater > Lake | place: USA: Georgia | collected... | reverse complement strand
TAACTCGGCCATAAGGTTTGAAACAAAAAGCTGAAGAGAATCAGAGAGCTGCAGAGTCTTTGACAACCCTTTTGAAAAACAGAGGACTCTGGAGAAGAGGTAGAGTCAGTGTCTTTGTCAGGAGAGGGGGAGGAAGAGTTAGAAGGTAGCTTTGAACGCTGAGAAGAGGGCTTTAAAGGGGGCAGTGAGACCATGGCACAGGGTTTTCCTAAAGGATTACTACGCTAAGGCCTTCGTCAATTGAATGCCGGTTTAAAGCCACACCATTCATAAAAAACAACCTAATTCTCTCAACTGTCTACCCCCCCCCTCAACTTTTTCAAGGGGAAAAAGGAGATGGCTTTCTCCTAAAGAGAAAACCTTATATGGCGACAATGAGTTTTAAGGCCAAAAACTCTGTTTAACAAAACGACCTCTTTTGTGTAACATATAGCGCAATATGTATAACTTTTCCAAGAGATTGTTCAATAATGGTAGCAAAGATCAAAAAACACGCCCCCGCTGAAAATATCTGGGCAGTTCGCGGGGTCACTCATGAAGCGCGTAACGCAGCTAAGATGACTTCAGGGAAAGTTAAGGAATCTATGGGTCTATGGCTCTCTAGAATCATTTTAGAGGCCGCTCATTTAGAATTAAAGGGAGACCAAAAGCAGATAGCCCGACAAGAAGACGTGTTGAACATTTTAGAGAATTTGTCAAACAAGCTTGAAAAAGAAGTTTCTGATCTTCGCCTTGAATTAAATCAATCTAAAGCTCAAAAAAAGTCATGGATACAAATTGTTTTTAACAAGCCTTCTTAGGGGGTTTATCTCGGTATTTCTCCGGATGCCAGCCTTCTTTAATCGCTGTTTCTAACATAGCCTTGGGATTCTTTGCTTTTCCCTTTTGAACCTGAAGATCAACTGCCTTAATGGCATTAGCCACATTGCTTTCTTGGTTGTTCTTAAGAATTCTATTCGCTGCTATCTTTGAAAATCCATATTCCATCAGCTCGTCAACCAAAACGTTTTTTGATCGTAGCTCTTTAGTGATGAGCTCTGCTTTTTCAGCTTGGCCTTTTTCAAAATGAGTCTTGCCATAATTTGGATTGAGCTTGATTGAAAATTGAATCGCAGTCACTTTGCGAGAAGTTTTGATTTCTTTGTAGTTGATCAACAGGTCAGTTTTTTCGTTGATTTCCCTCTTGGATATTTCGAGAACCTTCCTTTTAAAATTGGCATATAAACAATATTGATCCTGTGAAATACCACAATATTCACGTAAATCATTCAGTTCGATTTTTCTGTTGCCTATCGATTCATATTGTTTGAGCAGTTCCAAGATTCTCATTGCATATACACTCTTTAAACCAATTAAATCTCCAATATTTATTTGAGTAAATCGTTCTTTTATATCTAAAAGATAAGGTTTGAGTTTTTGGTTAAAGGTTAACTGTATTAATCCTTGGCCGTGCCAATATTTGGCATAAGTTAACCACGATATTTTTGTGGTTGAGTTCTCAATTTCATTTCTAATGATTAAAACTCTGGTAAAAAGTTTAGAAACAACGGCATCAATTTCTTTGTAAATATTTCTATTATTAAGCTCTAGAAAATTAGAAAGTTCTTGAATTGAAAAAGTATAAGTTTGAAATTCCTTATCTTCCTTTTTGATTCTTGACGACATCAACACTACAAGCCTTTTTTCCTGCAATGTCAGATGATATTTGGCTTCAATCAAATGATTGTGCTGAATGACTAATTCATTCCCGCCTTTTTGCTTTTTTCTGGTCTTACGTGACAATCTCAATAAACCCAATGAATAATTTTGAATTTAGAAAAATTATTCACATATTACCTAAAAAATCAAGTAATAGTTAACCCTGAAAAGGTAATAGTTAACCCTGAAAAGGTAATAGTTAACCCTGAAAAGGTAATAGTTAACCGTTCCGACTCTAATCCGCATAAGGTCTCAGAGGCCCCCTAAAATACTTAAAACATTTAAAATGTTAAAAACTAAGCAAAAAGAAAACGAAAGTATGATCACTTTGTTGTGGATAAGTGAGAGGATGGCAAGAACAGAAATAACTCATACCCAACACCCTGAATGATCGAAGAGATTTCTCGGCAAGGAAATACAGGAAACTGGATTGAGATTAGGATTTTTAAAATAAGCATAGGAACTGCCATAGAGAGATTAAAAAACCAAAAACCATTTTGAGTCTTTAGGTAAACCACAGATATCAGTTTCTTTTCCTATCAAGCTGTTCGTCTTTGAAGCCCTTAAGCTTGATCATCAGAAGAGGCTAAGAGTTAATCCTCAAGGCATAGAGTCCCCAAGGAATACAGACTCTACATCCTTCAGGAAATATCTTTGGTTATGATTGGCTTCGCCAAACTTTGAGGACTGGAGGGATAAAAGCAAGAGTTGAGACAACCGCCAGCGATTGTCTCAAGCATAGGAATCCAATCCATTATTTTTTCTTTGGGGTCGAAGCTGTTGTTTGGGCTGGCTTCTTTTGATTAGCCTTCTGCTCTTGTGCAGGGATGGGGATAGAGGACTCAACTCCGTTCACAGCTTCTTTGAGCATCTTGCCGGCGCTAAAGCGAATCCTTTTGGTTGCTTTGATCGTCATAGGCTTGCCTGTTCGGGGATTGACTCCTTGTCGTTCAGGAACGGATTTCACGGTCAAGGAGCCAAACCCCACAAGACGGATCGAGTCGCCTTTTGTGAGTCCCTGTTGGATGGCTGATAAAACCCCTTCGACAGCAAGTTTGCCTTTTTCAAAGCTTTGCCTGGAGGCTTCTGCTGTTTTGACTCCGTTCACAGCAAAGACGGTCTCAGCAACGGTTTTAATTAAATCACTTGTGCTTATCATAGAAAATCCTTCTTGAGAGGTGATACTTTCCGCCAAATCCTAACCGATACGGCTGACCGGAGCAAGAAAGGAACACCTGATTTTGAGGCTGAACTGGGTATATAAGCGGGTTTTATGGCTCTTTGCTGAAAAAAAGCAAAGGCTGGAAGCGGAGGGGAAGGGGTCTCTGCTCCCCTTCCAGCCCTTTTTTTAAACACTTTCAGGCAAGAGGGCAAGACAATAAACTTTTTGAGGTATTTGTAAACCGAAGACGACAGTTGCCGAATAATACCCTCCGTAATGGGCCAAAAATACCTCGGTAGGGATGATCTGAGATGAGAATGATAAATTGGTAGGGTTTTTGAGAAGGGGCACTGGCGGGCTTTAAAACGGCCTTACAATCGATGTCTAAAAATGGGGGGTGTTTTTGAAGGGGAAACTGATTTCGTTGTGGCAACCCTTCCTAAAACCACTATACTCACCTCAAACAAATTCCACAAGAGATTTTCAACCATGAAAATAACCCCTCTTGCCCGTCACTTTCCTTGCCTTCAATGCGAGCAGCCTATTTCCTACGAGAGGTTTCGATCGCGCTTTTGCTCACAGGCCTGTGAATCGGTGTTTGAGCAGGATAGCAAAACCCGCTGCCAAACCTGCGGCGATTGGAAAACACCGCCAAAACCAGAGAAATCTTCTGGGCAGCGGCTTTGTTTTGATTGCGCTAAAAATCTTTTGGATAGAAACTTCTGCTGTGTGGCAGGGCAAGCAACCTATCTCTTTGAGCTTTACAATGATCGTTATGAATCGAAGCTGAGCACCCTTGAATGGGAACAAAAAGAAATGGATGCTTTGGGCTATACGCTGCGCTCTTTCATCAAAAAATCTCTCAAAGAAAAACATCAAATCGAAGCGCGGCTCAGTTGGTTGTCCTTTCGCAAAGAAAACCACACCTGCGAGGAAAGGGCGTGAGGCTTTTGGGGACAAATGCCCCTCTCCCTTCATGATCATGGGGTGATCATTAAAAATCACCCTAGACAATCGGATAAGCATAAGATGATCATAATCAACACCCCCAAAAATCAGGGCCCAAAGCCCCCCTATGAGCCCCTTACTCCACTACAAAGTAAGCTTAGGCGTATAGTTAGGTACAAATATGTTGCGTATTAGGCCTATGCACACTTTAAAAAAGGACTGTAAAGCTCGTTGTCCAAGCTTGAATAAGCTGAGATCACATCGATATTCAGAAGAGACTTTTTTTTAATTCTGTGATTTTTGGCAACTAAAAACTCACCCAAAATTACTGTTAAAACTTGAGCTACGCAGACACCAAAAAGCAGGCGCTTAAGACGATCATATTTCCTAATTTTTGATGCTTCTATATTAAAACCAGAACTTTTCTGGTCTTGGAAACACTTCTCTATACCAAAACGCTGTTTGTACAAATTTATAATTGTTTCTTGAGGGTGTGTAAGGTTAGTTATTATGATCCAGCTTTCTTGGTCTTTCACACAGCCAACAAAGCGATGTAACTCTTTCCACGGCCTCACGTGCGCACTTATATCAAAATTTGATCCAGCATAATCTTCCAGGTTACATCTATTGTTATCAACAACGAGGCCCAAGCTATTGTTCATTCTGATCACATATCCAAAATCATTATCAGCACACAAAGCGGCAAAACGCTGCAGCCCAAAGCCCCTGTCAGCGACAATCACATAGGAATAGTGCTTGGACAAAATGTGTTTCAAGCTTCTGATAAAAGCTGCTTCCATCTTTTTTTGATCCATCATGCCTTTGCGTTTGGGGTATCTACGCATAGAAAAAAATAAGGGGATTGATCTTCCGTTAAAATCAATGCTTGCTGTCAAAATTAAGAAATCATCTGTAGAGGAAGTGTAGTCAACTTTTATAAGAATACTGCTACCTTTTTTAATAAGGTTGCGCTCCTTCAGCGCATCAAAAACAAGATTTATGTGACAGCGCCAAAGCTTATCATCAATTTGGAACTCTTGGCATTTTAAAAGTCTATATAGGCGCATGGAATTTGCTTTAAACGATTCCTTGGTGTCATGGCCCATGGCAGCAGCAAGCATGCTTGTGTTGCTACTTCCGGTTCGTAGCATACTAGAACACAGAAGGCTTAAATTATAAGAAAATGTTGAATCACATTTGTGAAAATAGGTTGAAATTATTTCGTCCATAAACAAAGCACGTCTACTGTTAAGATTGTTGACGAACTATATCATAAACTTTGTAGTGGAGTAAGCTATGAGCCCCTAGCCAATCCTGGGATAAAACGGCGGCATGACAATCGGATTGCCGTTTTCATCAAAGGGTTGATTGAGATAGGTGGTCAGCACTTCGGTAATCACAGACGTGAGGGTGTGACACCGGCCCTTCTTTTGGGCGTGGGCTTTCAGGTGTTGATGCAGACTTAAAGGAATCAGGGTATTCAAGCGTTTTGTTTCTTCTTTGGCGGTTGCTTGTTCTGTTTCGATCATAGGCTGTCTCCTTTCGGTTGGGGGGGGTGTTGATTATGATCATAGTCTGCTCATCAAAACCTCTCGGTTCATTTGCAATGATCATACTATGCTCATGATGAGAGAGGGGCTTATTTTTTATGATCATACGATGATCATAACGATTGATCGACGGATTGACAATGAGCATAAGATGCTCATATTAGGGGATGACCATGGAGGCGGCCATCAAGGAGGCGGGCCGGTGTCTCAACCCCCCTCTTCACGCCTTTGTTTCTGCGGGGTTTGCCGCTGTCTTCCAGGCAGGCTGGCTCGATCCCGATGCCTTTATCCATACCAGAGGACGGGGTGTTTGAGCGGAGAGGATCCGCTACCGCCGCCGCCCCCAGGTCTAAAGTCACATCAGTATAGGTATTGTTAGAGTAAGTTCAGGAAGACTCTTTCTCTCCCCTAATACTCAAAACCATTAGTTTTCCTTGGTTTCTGAGTGCATATCGGCCTGGCTTAGAGATGACCGTAAGATTACTTATCTTCTGGTCTTATGGGTATAAGCCAATTAAATGCTTAATAACAATCTCCAACTTTCATCAAGTTTACCGCAATCCTACCAGTTGACCGCTCCAGACCTCTCAAAATAGCCCCTGATTTGCCTGATCAAAACAGAAAGAACAGGAGCCCCCGCGGCCTCTTTCCTCTCTGTTTTGCAAAGAGGATGCACCTCTATGGTTATCCATGTTAAATAACCATCATAATCATAGCCCCGCGGGGTATTCGATTCTGTTTTAGACCCATACACTGGGTTCCTAGGGTTAGAGTCCTCTCAAAATCATTGGAATCATCCCCATCGCGGGGATTTTGACGGAGAATCGATGAAAAAACCAGTCTTTATGCCAATGACCGGCACTCATCAAAACTGTATGCGTCATGGTTGCCTGGACTGGTTTGATTATGAATCTAGATCCTCAGACTTTATGTCATCAATTTCAGCTGCAGATAATCCCGTGGCTTTTACAATCTGATCCGTTGGTATCTTAAGTTTCTTCATCCCAAGGGCAGCCACTAAAAGACCTTCCTTTTTTCCTTTTTCTACGGCTTTTTCTTCAATATCCACGATGGTTGTATTGTAATAATGGATGGAGCGCATATAACGATCCCTAACCTCATGTGGTAAATTCTTTACATCAATGCGTTCAATAAATTCCCTAATACCAGGGTTTCTATTCGCGATCAATTCTATATCTTCAAGTTCTTTTGTTTCTGGTATTTTTTCTACACCCGATCTCAAAGCCCGATCCTTAAAAACATAAGCCCAATCTTCAATAGGGGTCTTTAATTCAGAAGCGGGTTTGTTCAGGTGATTCAACATCAAAAGGACGATCCTATTGGGTACATCTCCGTAACGACGCTCCAGTTGTTCCGTATGGCGTAGCTCATAAGGATTGACAAGCAAAGGTTCCATCGCTTTTTCAGAGGGATAAGCAAGTTTCATCCTTTTGGAATCAAAAACCTTATTTGTAATAACGATCGTGTAAATACCTTGAATGCCCTTCCAAAAATGAGTGGCATCTTTCTTGTTTTTTTCTGCCCTTTTGTCTTTATCCTCCATGGTTTGATCTGTGTCTAACAGGCTTAACATGCGGGAGTGTTCTATAAGGGCTTTCAGATGATAGTCGTCCCGAAAATCATTTTGCATTTCCACTAAGAAATGGTGCCCTTCTTTTGTTCGGCACCTCACATCAACAGTGAAATGATATCCCAATGGAGAGGATGGGTCAGCTGTTGGCATATTTTTTTTGATGTGCTCAACGTTCTGTATCTCTTTTTCCCCTTTAAAATCAAGGGCTGCATTTAAGAAATTAGTAAGAGCAATATGGCTTTCAAACCCATATTGAAAAATACCATCAACGCAAGGATGATATATTTTCCTAGAGTGAGAGTCTAGGGATTGAGAGCCAAAAAGACGCCTTGGGGTCTCAAAAATAGAGGGGACTGCAGAACGGTTTGGCCGAAGCGTCACAATCCCATGAGAAAAGCTGACGGGCCTCACATCTTGAGTCAGACTCGTTGAATACCGAGCAACAGACGGAGGTAGAAAAGACAGGGCCCTTTTGATGCCATTCATGAGCTCAGGCTCAAGCATCGTTAGCCGTGAAGCCGAAAAGCCGTCTGTTTGCAGGAGGGCTAAAACAATTAAAACTTTGGCAATAAATTTCATGGCATCCTCTTCGTCGATTCTGAACATTGATTTTAAGGCTCATTCTAACACAAAAGCGAAAAAAGATAGGATGCTTATACAACAGGGGCCCGTTAAAAGCCCGTTAAAACAGGTTATTGACTGTATCCTGTTCTTTCTTGTTCGTCTAACCCTGCTTTTTCGGTTTAAAGACAAACCGTTTCTTCTTTCGAAGCGACTGAATTGTTTCAATCGCTAAAGCAGCGCGGGCCTTTTGAGCTGGAGTTATTTCTTCAACGGCATTTCCTTTCAAATCAAGGCGATGGGTTTGTTCTAAAATGGCGAGGTGATAGTTGATGCCGCGAGTATACCATTGCAGGGCTTGCCTTAAAGCGAATGCTGATAAGATCCCCTCCCCTGTCATGATAGCGAGAATGTCTTTATGAATACCCACCTTGACCGGCTTCCGATCGGTCATCCTAAACGTCTTTGGAAAACGCTCACAGAGCTTTATCATCAAAGGCGGGGGAGGTGCGCCTGCTGTTGAGGCTTTGTTATCAGCCTCTTGCGCTTGTTCTTCTCTTTGTTCCTCTTCTGGATTGTTGGGATGATCTTGTACAACCCTTGGTTTTGCTTGAACAACCGGGTTCTTTAACGTCAGGATGGGACGCATCATAGCAAGCCTTCCTATCAGTTTGGTCTCTGTCATGGGGTTGATTATGAAAAGTTTTAATAAAAGATCAAAGAAGCAAAAGAGAAGGATTTTATCATCCTTTCCCCCTAGCCGTGTTTTTTGTCTACTTTTTTGGGTTTCTCATAAAAACCAAGACAATTTATGGATTCAAATTATTGTATTGTTGCGATGCTGATGGTAAATTAATCGGTAGATTTTGAGTCAAAAAAAGCCACACAAAGTATCTTCATGCAGCTTGTTTTCGATCTTTAATTTTAGGTTAAAGAGGCCCCGTCCACCTCTTATACTAAAGTGAACATCTCCATTCTGCAAGAAAATTTAAAAAGGATGTTCTTGGTGCAACCCACAAAAATCATCGAAAAAACAGAAACCACCAGAGGGGAAAAATCCCCCCTGCTTTTGTGTGTCTCGTTCTCACAACAAACAGGAGGGGTTTCAATGTATTAAAAATACATAAACAAAGCAGGGTTTACCCTTTGTTGAGAAGGTTTCATCAATCCAAATTTGAAACCTTCTGTAAACGTTTTGCTCAAAGGAACGTTCACGTCATCCACCAAGAAGACATTCATTCCTTTAGCAAAAAATAACAGCTAACAAAAGCTATTTTTGTTGTTTTTCTACTTATTTGTTTAAGGAATTTTTTTATGTCCCTCAATTTTTCTTCAACCAACACCCGTTATGATATTGAATCGATCGCCAAAGCATTAGGCAAAGCGTCTCCCTCTGGCAGCGGCTACGCTTGTTTGTGCCCTGCCCATGATGATCATAATCCCAGTTTATCGATCTCTCTAGGAAACGATGGAAAACTTCTTTTAAAATGTTTTGCCGGCTGTTCTTTTGAGAACATCCTCCAAACCTTACACCATCAGAACCTATTACCGGATTCGTCCTATAACACCCTATCGGCCCCTCAGGCTTCTAACAAAAATACCAGACAGACTGGACAAGGAAGCGGGCCCCAATCCTCTCCCCTTCCCGTTGTCAAGAAAACTCTCAAAGAGCAATACAAGGCGATAATCCCTGTGCCTGAAGAGGCGCCAGCCTTTTGTGAAAGCACCTGTGAGGGCTATAACAAAAAGTTTGCCTGTTATCCTTCAGCTATTTATCCCTATTACACGGCTGACGGCGGTATTGCCCAATATATGGTTCGCTGGGATGGTATTCTTCAAAAAGACGGAACCGCCAAAAAAGAAACCAGGCCTTATGTGTACGTCCAAAATGATAAAGGCAGGAAATTTTGGATATCCATGGGAATGCCGGCCCTCTATCCTCTTTATAACTTGCCGGAGATTCTCAAAAGATCTGGCGATACTGTGTTGGTTGTCGAGGGTGAAAAGACCGCGGAAAGGGTTAAAAGTCTTTTTCCAGAATATGTGGTCACCACCTCAATGTATGGCGGTAAATCACCTCATCAAACAGACTGGTCTCCCTTAAAAGGCAGGAACATTGTTATTTGCCCTGATTTTGATGAGGTTGGGCAACAGTACGGCGATACGGTCTATCAACTCTGTGAAGGGAAATCGATCCACTCTTTGCCCATTCAAAAAATTGCCAAAGACCTCTTAGGCATAATGGACATACCGCCAGGATATGATCTGGCTGATGCTATAGAGGATGGATTAAAAGAGGTACTGGATCCAAACACATGCCTCGATCATTACCTCTTTCCCTATATTCGCCAAATTGACAAAGAAGCCCAGTCTCTTCCCAAAAACTTTCGTTTTGATGACAGACAAAATGTCCAATTTATGGTTAAGGAAAAAAACAAAGAAACCGGTGAGTGGGAAGAAAAATGGAAATTCCTGTGTAGCTATTTGGTTGTGACTCACTGCATGAGGGATGGTAAAAGTGATGACTGGGCAAGAATCTTAAAAATATTAGATCAAGACGGGGTTCAAAAGGAATTGAGAATGCCGATGTCGTTACTGGCCGGCGATGGAAGTGTCTTAAAAGAAAAATTGCTCTCTTTGGGGGTTATTCTTAATTTTGCAGCCACCCATATCCTAAAACAATACATTGGGCTCTGCCAACCGAAAGCAAGAGCCAGGGCCTTTGATAAAACAGGATGGGATGGAAACTGTTACATTCTCTCGGAACACAAAATCTATAGTCCGGATGATAAAAACAGCCAAAAGAAAGAACGCTTGATCCTCAATATTGAAGGATACACTCCGACCTTTGAACAAAAAGGCACGCTCAAAGAGTGGCAACAAACCCTTGGCAATTATGCCATTGGCAACAGCCGCATTCAGTTTTCTATAATAGCGGCTTTAGCAGCGCCCCTGCTTAGAGTCTTTGATGAAGATAACTTTGGCATTCATTATTTTGGTAGCTCTTCTATTGGTAAAAGCATCACGCTTCAGGTTGCCAACTCTATCTGGGGTAAAAAAGTCCACACCTGGAGAACAACAGACAATGCGGCAGAGTCTTTAGCGAGGAGCTCTAATGATGGATTGTTGATTTTGGATGAACTGAGCCAAGTCGGCGCTGATGCCGCCGATGCCTTAGCTTATATGCTGGGTAATGGTTCCGGTAAAGCGCGGGCTAACAAAAAAGGAGAAGCCAGACCCATCTCAGAGTTCAGGTTAATCTTTCTCAGTTCAGGAGAAATAGGATTAGAATCGAAACTGTCTGAAAGCAAAGGTAGAAAAAAGATTAAGGCCGGTCAAACCGTTCGATTCATTGAAATTCCTGCCGATGCTGGGAAAGGCATGGGGGTCTTTGAAAATATTCATGGGTTTGATCATCCAGGAAAGTTTGCAGAGGTTTTGAAAGAGGCTTCCCTTCAGTATCGCGGCTCTCTGATTGATGCCTGGTTAGGCTTGATAACAGAGAACCAAGAGACGGTTGTCTCACAGATCAAAGACCTGCGTCAGCGCTGGATTTATGATCATCCCCCCTTAAAAAAAGAGGGTCAGGTTGAACGCGTCAGACTCAAAATGGCTCTGTTAGCAGCTGTTGGTGAATATGCCGTTACCAATGGATTGTTGCCATGGCAAGACGGTGAGCCATCAAGGATCTGTCGTCAAATATTGGAGGCATGGTTAGGACAACGAGGGGGATTAGAGTCTCATGAGGTTCTAGAGGTGGAAAATCGTTTGATAAGATTTATGGAGGCCCATGGCAGTTCTCGATTTGAACATGTTGAAAGCAAAATAGAAAAAGAACTGTGGCAAGAGGTTAGTCTTCGTAAAAATGAAAATACCTATGCCGCTCAAGATCGAGTCCATACCTTAAAAAATACAGTTACTCATAATCGAGTTGGCTTTAGGCGCTGGGCGTCTCTGTCTGAACACAATAAAGAAAAAATAATAGAGCAAGCCTTACGAGAAGAAACCCCCTCTCTGTCCGGCGTCGTTTGGGAATATTTCTTTCTCACCAAGTCTTTCGACGTAGAGATCATCAACGGGTTAAGTGATAAGGAGTGCAAATCACACCTCGTATCTAAAGGCTATCTGATCCCAACACTCAAAGACGGGAAAATTGTCAGCTACTCAAGAAGCACTTACATTTCTGGTTATGGTCAAAACAAACTTTATCACGTTCGCGTTCATGGTGATGACCAAGAATAAAAACAAATAGAAAACACCCTTGTTTTATGGTGTCAAAAAAAGCTTTTCAATTATTGAGAAACTCAAGCCTATCAATGAGTTTCTCAATTTATTTCTAAAGACAAAAATCTTCCCCTTATATCAAAAATTAATTTTAAGAACCCAGACATAAAAAACACTGGTTTTACTGGTTTGATGGTTTTATTCTCTCAAGAGCCGCAGTTTGATTGGTGTTTTATCAAACCATTTTTGAAAGTACCAACTGGTTTGATCGTTTTAATTGACTGGTTTGATTTTTCTTTCCGTTTTTTGTCAAACCAGTCAATCAATTATCAAACCATTAAGGTGGTTTGATAATTTGTTCATTAAGTCCTTTCTATAAAAGGATTGTTTTGAGTTTCAAACCACCAAACCAGTAAAACCAGTAAAAATTTTTTCCGGCAAAATTAGAATTTAAAACCTCCCTCTTTTGGTGAGGATGGCCCGCTTGACAACACCTTCTTTGTGATAATATTGTAATTACAGTCTGTTTGGATGAAGGAGTAAAAATAATGCGTATAGATATTATAACAATCGGACACTCTCAGGGGATTAGACTACCTAAATCTTTGTTAACGCATTGTGGGTTTCACAAATCTGTAGAACTGGAGATCAAAAACGGCGAGATGATTTTAAGAAAACCGCTTCATCCTCGTATGGGTTGGAAAGATGCCTTTGCCGCTGAGTCTCCCGTGATAGATCAAGACTGGTTAAGGGTTTCTTCCAACCACAGTGATGAGGAATGGGTATGGTAGAACCCGACCCAAAGATATGTTCTGACCCGTGTCGGTTTGATATCTTTTTAGTCGCCCTTGATCCAACCAAAGGATCAGAGATTAAGAAAACCCGTCCTTGTGTTATTATTTCTCCCGATGAGATGAACCACAGCTTATCAACAATCCTTGTTGCTCCGATGACAACGACCCTTCGGTCTTACCCAACCCGTGTGTTCTTAACCTTCAATGACAAAAAGGGACAGATTGCTCTTGATCAGATGAGAACCCTTGATAAAAGTCGGCTTATCAAAAAATTAGGAAGAGTTTCAAAGTCTATCCAAAAAAAGATTTTACAAACACTTCTCTGTGTGTTTTCAGAATAACAACAAAATCCCTTTTCTTTTGTGTCTGGGTTTTTAAATGATTTGTCCCCAATTTCTGTGAATAACTTGTTTGGGCTGGGGTGGTTTTAAATATCAGACCCCAGCTTCTTTTGAGAGGGGATACCCTTTGCTTAAAAAATGAGCAACCCTTGTTCTGTTGAGAAAGTCAGAGAGGGGAAAGATAACAGAGGTTATACCCCATAACATTGACACCTGAACGCTTCTGTTTCTTTTTGATATGGAGATGTCTACGAATTAAGAATACCTATAAAAAAAACAGTAAGAAGCAGCAGGACAATCATTATTCTTAGAAAACGAGATTCTAAAGAATGAGGTCCTTTTCTCTCTATTGTCTTTGGTGAGATTTGTATCTCACCATATTCGTTTACCTCTTGGAATTTTGAATGGTTTCTTTCATGTGTCAGCTTTTGATTCCTTTGAGGGTTTTTCAGTTGCAGTATTTTCCTCTTCTTTTTTCCAAAATTCTTTTAGGTCAAGTCCGTATTTTTTATTATTTTTTATTATAAGATCGTAAGCCTCTTGAGAGGCTGATACGACATCATCCCATAATGGAGAATTGATGTAGGCTTCGTCAGGCTGCTGCATATCAATTTCGTCATAAACTTTTTTAATTGCTAGAACAACTTTCATCACAGCATCGGTTTCTTCTTCATTAAAAAGAGTCATTCCTTCTTGAAAATTTTTAGAATATCTCCCATCTAAAACTCCATCAAAACATAAATCATCGATACTATGAAGGCTCGGCAACGCATTCCACCAGAAAGCATGATTATTATTTGGATTAATCCATTCTTTTAGTTGTGTGTTTTTATCTTTTAAACTATCCAAAGCACCCATTAAATAATGTCTCATGGTTGGATATTCTAGAGTTATATTCATTTTTCTACCCAATCAATTTTAATATCTCAGCTACATTTGGAAACTCAGATAATGGGATATGAGCTTCTGGTGCATCTCCTGGTTTTGGACAACTTTGTGTAGCTTTTATTTCTTGTCCATTACGACCAATAACCTTTCCATTATGGGTTATTTTTACGTAATCAACTCGTTGGCTTGGGTGATCTGCTGAAGGATTAGATTTTTGCATACGGATAACATCCTTTCCTTTTTCTCCATTAGACCATTTTATACCTTGCCCCTTATCTACAGGCACTCCTCTTCCCAAATTCTGAGGAACCTTATCCAAAGCTTCTTTTGGTGGTTTCCAGCTACCTTTAGGCATATTTGTTGGAAGTCTTGGATGTGGAGCACTTTTGATGAGCTTATCAAGAGTTTTGCCTAAAAAGTGTTTGAGGCCTGGATTTTTCGCTATAACAGCTGTAAGAGCCGCTCCTGCAGTTGGATAAATAATGTTTCCGACGCAGTATCCTGTTATAGCGCCAACGACAATATAAATGCCCAGCTTCTGTAAGGCCGCTTCTGCTCCATGCTCTTGATATTCACAAGTGACATCATAAGCCGTCCAGGCTAAACCAGCAGCCATCTGCACACCCCAAAAAGCAAAAACTAAATAGTTATTTTCAAGGGCATTGGTTGCTGTGTGCAGTCCTGTCTGAATATCTTTTTGAGCCAGAAGCAGGCTTGTCGCTGCGACGATCTTTGACCAATCGGCTGTATCTTTGATCTTTTCCCCGTATGCCTTCAGTTCCGCTGCGTAGAGCTCTTGATGCTCTTCTTTGGTGAGGCGACGGCCTCTTTCTTTTTCAAGCGCTTTGATTTTGTCATTCGGCTTATCCGGCTGGTTTATATCAGCAAACGTTTCCGCAACAAAAGCGCCCATAGCCCCGGGAATGATTCCTTGCTTTAAGTCAGGATTGAGAATCGCTCCGCTCATACCCCCTAAGAAAGCATGAGCCAGTTTATGCGTCACAGGATCGATTGTTTGGTCTTTGTAGAAGAGGCCAATTTGATTGGCCATTATTCCAGACAAACTGTTGGCAGCTATGGCTCTGGTTAGCATCGCTAAAGCCTTTTCAAACCCTTCGCCTGTCGCAAGGTTAAAGCCCGTTTCCACTGTCCCTGTAACAAGCGCCTTTCTAAAATGATCAACAAAGGTCGGGTCACGGCCAAGAGACGCCTTGTCAAGATCAAGCGGCACACCAAGATGATTGGCAATGCCTGCGGTAACGCCGGCTGCAGCCACATTGAGGGCGATCGCCTTAAGCGTTTTGCTATTGGCTAAGTGCTGAGCCGCCTGTCCAATATCGCCTTTCGAACAAACCAAAGCAACAGCTGCCTGGGAGGATAAAGAAGCCACAAGCGCAAGAGACATCTTGGAAACAACCGCTGCCGTCATGCCTGTAGCTCCTGTTGCGGTTAGCATCGTGCCGGAGAGCCAGCTCCCTGCTCCATAAGTGGCAATGCTAGCCGAAAGGGCAATAACCGCACATAAAGCTTGCGTCGGCCCTTCTGCGCTTTGTTTATCGTATTTGTGAATCTCTTGTCTCAGAACAGACTCAATTCCTTTCTTCTTCGCTTCTCCCTTTAGTTCAAGCCGATCAAGCCATTCAAGGGTGGTCTGCTTCATAACGGTTGCAGTTAAACTATCTTTAAAACGTGCCGCAAAACTTGAATCGCCTGAATCTTGTCTGACCTCTTTAGCGCCAACCTGTTCGACAACAACTCGTTTCGCCTCAGCAATCACCTTCCCAGAAAACTGAGACGGATTGAAGGTACTGTGCTCTTCCATAACCGAAGAGAATCTCTGCCACCATAAGTCTTCAATCTGCTCTGACCTTGAAAACCCCCTGAAGGTCGTCCCCAGTGCAAAGGTGATGGTGCCATTTTCAGCTTTGGTATAGAAGGTTGGCGTTAAGGCATTGATATTGACAAGCGTAACATCCTCTTGATAAGAGATGGCTTTTATCTCCCCTGCCAAAGCCCCCAATTGAGCGCCTTGCCCTTGAACCTCATAACCTTTCTTTTGAACCGTGCCGCTTGTTGTGCACAAAAAACCTTTTTTCTTTGTTTCAAGGGTTTCCTCAAAGGTATGAGAATCATGCGCTTCAAGAATCCGAAGCGCATGAACCGACTCAAACAAAATATCACCCAGCAAAACCCTGATATGAGGCGCTACTTGGATTTGATTCCCCTCTGTAAAGAAGCGGTATAGATGTTTATGAACATGATGCGAGGAGCTATTGTGCACATGTGTCTTGATCGTCTTTCTTCCAGGTCCCTGTTCTTTTTCTCTTGAATGCAGTTCAAGCGGACGATCAATGCCGTTGCCTTTGGCATAGACAGTCATCATGTCTGCGTAGGTTTCAATCCCGACAAACTCCGTATCGCGGCCTGAATAGGTATTGATAAAGCCTTTGGAGCCTAAAATAGCCGCCAACTTTTCTTCGCGGTAGGTCTCAAGCCCGCCTCTGCGCTGGGCAATTGAGCGAACGGTTAAATCTTGAAGGGCTTTCAGAGAAGTGCTGATTGTTGAGTAAACCGCTCCGCCTTCAATATCAATGGTATTGCTGGCCTTAATCGTTAAAAGATCACCAACAACAGAGCCCCCATCTTCAGTATAAGGCATGATGTCCTCATAAGAGGCTAACAGATGCAGCACCGAGTAAAGCTGGCCGCCCATCTCTTCTATGCTTTGCACCAAACAGCTTTTGTTAAAAGACTTTAAATCCTCCCATGTCAGCGGTCTTCCGGCTTTGGCTAGTCTCCTTTCAACCTCAAGGCCATTATCAACAAACTGATCAAACAGACGATCGCCTGAATCGCCCTTAACGTTTAAGCTGCCAAGGGTTTTGATCAGAGCCTCCATAAAGACAAGGCGGGTGACTTCAGGACTCATAACAAAACGAGGCGATTTATGAAGAGGGGTTCCTCCCATCCTTACAACGTCATGATAGCGCGCCAAACCCCTCTCTTTGCCAATGCCGTCCAGGCTCACGCCCTTTCCTGCTTGAATATCATCTTTAAAAAGTGGATGACCGGGTAATAAGTTGGCTAAAACCTCACTCAGGTGAATAAGAATGGTGTGGCTTGGAAGATCCGCTCTTTTCTTGCCGTTTTTGTTGTGTAACAAGAAATTATTAACAGAAAAGCTGACAATCGGCGCACCCATAGTGCCTGTAATCAGCATATCATCGATCTCAACGTTTAACTGCTGACCGCCAAAGCCAAGGGCTTTATAGGTCTGGTGAACCCACTCGTCTTTTCCGTTGACAACCAGATAGTTCAAACCAAATTCCCAGGCGTTACGGGTGGTTTTAAGCGCCACATCTTCATGGTCAAAAGAGGATTCATAAGCATAACGGTCGTAGAGAGGTGGCACTTGGTGGACAAAACTGCCGTTGCAGGTAACATGTCCGGTCGATGAGTCATAGCTAAAGGAATTGTAGCCAATTTTCTGGCGAATTGCTTCGATCTCACTGCTCATAACGGTAAGCAGATTTGGATAGACCGGAAGCCATTTCTTAGGACCTTTATGGGTGATTGTTAGCGTGTTTGCAGCTAACATCACACTGCCTCTGTTGACTCCCTTATTGACCTTCACTTCAATTGTACTACCGGTTGTTTTGATCTCAGCCGGATCAGACCGGACACCCTCAACGTATTCTGTATCGCTATAACAAGGGGTGTGATCTCTTCCCCCTTGACGCCATCTATGACTGACCGTGTGGGTAACCCCTGGCACGACATAAACATCGCCAATCAGATTCTCCAGCTCCTCGGCTTCAAAGACCATCTTTGAGCTTCCATAGATTTTGCCGGATTGGTTTTTAATCTTTTGAAGCGCTTTAAACAAGGCAAGCCCTTCGGAATAAACCCCGCCAAAGCTGGTGGTGATGTTTTGCGACAAAATCTCAAGGCCGCCTCTTTGGACAGCGATCTTAGCCCCATTCCTCATCAGCTTATGAGGCCCGCCTTGAACCGCAGCGCCTCCATAAAAGTCACCAAGAGTTTTAAACTGTGTTTGGCCGAGCGTTCTGATCACCCCCCACCCGTTATCAATATCCCAAGGAACATCAACCGTTAAAGGGCCATAGACATTCAGCTCGCCCAACTTTCCCGTAACCCCAACCCGAAAGCCGCCGCCAGACTCTCTGCCAAAGACAGAGAGCGGGCCTGTCTCCATTGTGCTCTGGTTATCAAACAGGGCTTTGAGTCTCAGTATCCAAACGCCTAAAAGAGTTAAGGGGCTATGATTGGTAAATCGGTTACCTTCAACCGTAACGCCGTGTTCTGCTAAGAGATCATGAGCGTGCAAAACATCGGCTGCATCCTGGTCATCGCTGAGCTTTAGCAAAAGCTCTCCCTTGACTCTGACGCTACCAAGATGAGCCGCTCCACCCTCTTGACGATGGTCAAGCTGATGAGGGCCTGTTGATTGAATCTCTCCTCTATTGTTTAGATCAGCATACCAAAGGTTCTGACCGGCAAGCGCTCTTTGAATGCCCTGATTTTCAAAAAGCTGCTTGATGTGATAGGTGCCGCTGCCAAAGGCAATGGTACCATAATTGACAAAGCCGCCAAAAGCAAAGCCGTCTTTCTTGGGGCTTCGTCCAAGCTTGGCCCAAGAAGACCCATCGGTTGTGCCGGTGTTTTCAAACAAAAGAATCGCCTTCGCGTTCTCTTTGTCTTTCTGTTTACCTTTTTGGCCGTTGATAACCCGTCGCTGCTCTTGTCCTAAAGACTGCAGATTGGATAGCCTTAAGCGTCCTTCATTCACAAACGGCTCAAAGGCGCTGCCCTCTAAAGGCTTAATAAGGGGCGAAGGGGATTCTTCAAGCGTCAAGCCGCTTAAATCAGCGTCGCCCTCAGAAGTGTTATGAAACCGCCCGCGAATCCAGGTTGTCTCGGTGCTCACAATCTGGCCGCGATTGATCAGAGCAAAAGAAGCGGGAGAGAACTGAGAACCCATTGGGTTTTTATAAATCAACTTTTTGGCCCGGATCAAACCTTGGTGGATATAGTCGTTTTTGCTGAAAAGGTAAAACGCACTGTCTGCTATCATCTCTGCCTTTTGACCGGAGGTGATCTCATCGACATCAAGCAGCAAAGCCCCCGCTCCGATAAAATCCTGATGATTTAAAAAAGAAGAGCGTATATCAAGAGAGGCGCTGAAGGCTTTTTCTGCTCTATCAATTGTGCCTAAGTTAAAAAGTTTCAGAGCCTCTAAAGTGGTTTGCGAGTCTTTACCATCTGTTCCATGGCGAAGAATTCCCTCATGCTGCATCTCTTTGGTTTTAAGATGAAGGCTATGAACGTATAAGTGGCTGTCCTTACCGGTGGTGATTATTTCAGAGATGTCTAAAACGCTCTCTTGACCGAGCGTGCTGCCAATAAGCTTGCCTTGGTTATCAAGATGTTTTGCCGAGAGGGTAAACCCTGCTTCTGCTTGAACGTGACCTCTATTATCAATCCTCTCCTGAAAGCCAAGCGTTAAGCGATCTGAAGTGAGGACTTTACCTGTATTAGCAAAGTCTTGCCCCTTTAAATTAACCTCCTGATTGGCCTGAAGGAAATGCTGATTATCAAAGGAGTGTGCCTCTCCTGTTACAGAACCAAGAACCTTCATTGTGTCTGTATTAACAAAAGACTCAGCGCCCAAACACATCTCTTGAAGAGTCATCTGCCGATGATTGACCCAATGCTTGAATTCCTTAAACAGAGGCTGATCTGAAACAGTCATTTGGGGGACATAAGAGATAACCGTATTTACAATGCCTCGGTTTTCAAGGGTGTCTTGTTGAAAGGTTTCTCTTCTATCATAGCAAAAAGGCAGAGCTCCTTTCTTTTCTAAGGCATCGGTTCTCTCCATCAGACCCATGTTGAGCAGATGAGAGGCTTTGTGGACATTGTGTGTCCACAAAAACAAGGCATGGTTAATCAGTTGGCTTTGAGCCTCGATTTGATTATCAAACACAGTGAAGGTACCGCGGTTATGCAGTCTATCCCCTCTCCAATCAAAAACACTTCCCCCTCTCAAGACGCTTTTGACGGCATTGACTAAGGTTTCGCCTTTGAGCCAGACGTCGCCTTCAAGACTAAAAAAATTGCTGTTAAACAGGCGTTGAACAGAGCCTGTGGTTTGACCTTTGATTGTGACACTGCCGTCATTCAAAAAATCATACAAGTTAAGATCAGCATCCCCCAAAACCTCAAGCGTGGCTTGCTTCCTATTAAAAAAAGAAGAGTCAGGGTTTTGAGTGTTCAGTTGGCTTTGAACCGTCAGCGTGCCGTTGTTAGAAAAAGCGCTGTCTTTAGCGCCTTGAAGGGTGAGGGTATGAACGTCCCACACAGACTCTGTGTCGTCTTCACTCATCGTTTTGGGGTCTTTGCTGAGGTCCCAGGTTTCAACATGAGGGCCCAGAACAACATCTTGATACCGGTGGAACCTACCTGAGGTTTCTTGAAAGGACTTGTTATCAAGGATTAAGTGCTTGGCTTGTAAAACGGCTTCTTGCAGAAACGTCCCTGTCCATTTGGTATGAAGCTCCTCCATAATCTCAAACAGGCCGGGGGGTTTTAAGACGCGTCCCTCGATATCCATCAGGCCGGCTTGATTGATAAACCTCTCAGAAAGACTGAAGGTTAAGCACTTTGATTGAATCAGACCCGCGTTATAGCCCTTTTGTATACGCAAGGTCCGAAGGCCCTGAATCCTGCCGCGGTTTTCTAAGGTTTGGGCATCAATTGTATAAGCGTCCTCCCCCCTTAGCCCGCCTATCAGCCCATCATATCTGTTGTCTAGGGTCTGGACGTTTTTTAAGGCTGCGCCCCCGCCAAGAGCAATGTCTTGGTAATTGATCAAAGCATGATCCCTACAGTCCAAAAAGCCTTTTTCTGCAACCAAGAGGTGTCCTCTGTTTTCAAGGGAGCCTTGATGAAGAATGATCTGTGCAGAAGAGAGAGTTTTGCCGCTTTCATTAAACAAGTGACCTGCCCTGCCATCTTTTCCTGTCGCCCAAACCTCAAGCGTATCAATCGAGGTGACCGCTCCCGTATGGATCAGGCTATCGGCTTTTGCTAAGAGATGGGTGATTGTTAAATCCTGATCAAGATTCAAAAACCCATTCGGGTTGTAAATCCGAAGGGTCCCCCTCTTTAAAGCAATGAGGGCAGGATCGCCCGTAACCGACAGCTCACCATTGTCTTTGAGGGTGAAGTGAAAGCCATAGGACGACCACAAAAGCGCATCAACGCCGCCTGAGGTTCCTCTCGATAAATCGGCATACAAATCAGCATACAGTTTATGACCCCGCAAATCGTGTTTCAGCCTTTGAAAGGCTGTTTCTTCTTTGAGATCTCTTAAGGCGGGAAGGGTAGGCAAGCTTAAGCGAAACGAGCTAAAGTCTTCGGGGGTCTCATCGATAAAGGGCAGAGATAATCGCCCCAGTTTTAAGTCTTCTTCCTCCGCCAGCAAAGCCGCTTGACGCAAAGATAAGCTGAGACCCTCCTGTTTTTTATAAATAACCTGAGTTAAGACGTCACTGGACCAGCTATAACTCGGCCATAAGGTTTGAAACAAAAAGCTGAAGAGAATCAGAGAGCTGCAGAGTCTTTGACAACCCTTTTGAAAAACAGAGGACTCTGGAGAAGAGGTAGAGTCAGTGTCTTTGTCAGGAGAGGAAGGGGAAGAGTTAGAAGGGGACGTTGAACCAGGCTTTGAAGAGGACATGAATACCATCGCACATACCTTTTTAGGACATTGCTAAGCTAAGGTCTTCGTCAATTTAATATGGCAAAAAAAGGTGCTATATTCATAAAGAACGACCTGATTTTCTCAACTGTCTACCCCCCCCTCACTCTTTTCAAGGGGAAAAAGGAGGCTGTTTTCACCTTGAAAGAAGATCTTGCTTTTTCAGGGCCTTTTCGGTTGGCTTATTCTCCTGGTTTTTCTGAATCTCTCCCAGTTCTTGAGTCAGAATGTTAGACGATTTACCGGTTGTCTCCTTGATCAGAGTCTCGAGTTTCTTGGCTATTGATTCACTCGGCTCTTTGGCATAACGGTGAGCCAGATTGATAAACCGTTTGCTGGTTAAAAGCTTTGTCCCAGCCTCTGTTGCCGCTAAAAGAGCGGTTGTATAGGCAGGCGCTGCATAAAGACCGCCGGCAATCGAAGCTAAAGCGCCAACCCATCCCGAGCCTGAGGGATTTTGATTGTTTCGCTTAATGCTTTCCA
>Ga0214919_10003935_pt1 | contig 22027 bp, 17 predicted proteins | sample LL1503_MetaG_FD_177994 | JGI IMG/M metagenome (GOLD analysis project Ga0214919, IMG submission 177994) | Freshwater microbial communities from Lake Lanier, Atlanta, Georgia, United States - LL-1503 | ecosystem: Environmental > Aquatic > Freshwater > Lake | place: USA: Georgia | collected... | reverse complement strand
CATATCGGACTTCTTGTCTTTAATGCACTTCGCGCTTGTGACGAAGTGATCATTCCGATCGAAACGGGATACTTCGCATTTCGTGCAGCTGAACGGCAAGTGTCAACAATCCGAGCCGTCGCAGACAAACTTCAGAGGACAATTGCAATTCGAGTTCTCCCAACGTTAGTGCGTCAAGAATCCCGTATTTCACAGGACATTTTAGCGGCTATCGACCGTACCTTTGGAGAAAATGTGGTGCCAACGATGATCCGCGAACATGATGTTCTGCGCGAAGCTGCGGGATTTGGTCAACCCGTGACTGAATATGCGCCAACATCTGATGCGCGTAAAGATTTCGAGAAGCTTGCTGATTGGATGGTCTCCCAGAACATCACTCCGCAGCGAGCAGGAGGAGTCGCAGCTGGAAGCGACTTATCGAATCCAGATGCAGCAGTGTTCGCTCAACTTTCTGCGCCGCGGACAAACACGCGTTCAGTCGAGCCGCCGCTTGTCGAAATCGAAATGCAAAGTCCAGCACCATCTGTTGGCGAGGGTCGAATGGGAGAGGTTGCCGAGCGATTACGCGCGACGAAATTGGATCAAGCCATATGAGCCGCGCCCCCGACGACTTTGATGGAATCACTTCAGCATTTCTTGGCGGAGGTTCAAACATTTCCAAGCAGTCTGGATTTGTAAAAGGTTCTCCGTCGAGTTTTCCGCATGGGCAGCCGATGCCAACATTGTTGATCGTGGGAAATGTTCCAACACTCGCAGGAATTTGGATTGCTCAGTACGCAGACCAACACGCTCGAACATCTGGTCCGGTGGCTTTGATCCGTCTCGATGGCGCAGCAAGTCGTGGCGAGGTCTATCGCGCTCAAGGTCGCGCTCTTCCAACTGATGGTGGTGCATGGATGGAACGCGCGAGCATCTTTGCGCGTTCGTGGATTGTCTGCACAGATTGCCAAACCGATGCATCGGCGATCGCGCTTTCTGGATGTTCGTTGGTATTGCTCAGCGGAACAGATGAAACTGCGCTTGCTGCAGCAAAAAAGACAATTGAAGCAGTTGTGCAAGCTGGGAAAGTGGGGGGCGCAGAGCCGTGCGAAATTGCACTCGCATTTGTTGGATCCCCAGAAACATCAGCGCAAGCAGCATGCAATTCTTTGATTGCATGGGCAGCGGAACGAACGATCGCTGTTCGCTTGTCGCTTGGCGCACATTCTCCTCGAGTCGATCGAGTCGAATCATCGGGTCCTGTTCCGCTTGCGATGTTGAGCTCGCTCGATGTCGCGGCTGCTCTTGAATTTATTGGAATTGCAATGAATGGAAATCCAGATCGATTTTCGGATCGTGAGCGACCGATGGCGCGCCCTGAGATCGCATCGCTGCAAGCGCACATGGCACAACCGCAAACTCCAACAGACTTTGCGCCCAAAGATGTTACGCCTTCGATTGCTGCGCCGTTGCCAATAACTTCTCAGCAACAATCATCCGCAACAAGCAGTGGAGTTGTGCGTGATTATTTCCCAGAGTTCACAGCTCTCGAATTCAATTGCCCAGATGCGACAACTGTTCAATTGGCATCGGATGAATTTTCAGCGCTGCACTTGATTCAATCGAACAATGGCACAAATGGCCTTCGAATTGCGGCTGGTTGGGCGCGTGCGAATTGGAAATTGCTCTGCGCTGCTTGTCCGCAGCTCAATTCCCCAAATGCGCGAATCATCGAACACATCTTGCTCGATGACGCACGCGATGCAGCGCTTCTGCACCGAACTGGCGTGTTGCTTCACGCTCGCATCGATGTTGCGGTCATGGGTACAGTTGTTCGCCGTCGAGTCGATCTGAATTCTTCAGAAACCGCATGATTCCAGAGGTTTATCGCCGCTCAGCGAGCGCGGCATTCCAGACTCGAAGCCAATTTTGATGCGCAAATTTTGAGCATGCACTCGCGCTCCAGCCTCGTGAGGTCAACGCATCTGTCAGAGTGACAAAGTGCTCTGGTCCGCGCAATCCCTCTGGCACCGACGCTGGTCCAAACCCACCATCGAGATCAGATCCAAGAACGCAAACATCTTCGCACCGAGACAGCGTGGCAATATGCTCAACATGATCAAGCGCATCATTCAAAGTGGCGGGCCGATCGACCGCCAGGAACTTGCCGTACAAATTCAAACCTACCACTCCGCCGCGCCGATTGATTTCGCGCACTTGGTCGTCGCGGATATGGCGTTGATTCGATCCCATGAAAGTGCGAGCGTTGGAATGCGATGCCACGATTGGTCGAGCCGTTGCGTCGACGAGATCATCGAACGCAGCATCCGAAAGATGACTTGCATCATGAAGTATGCCAAGCGAATCGAATGCTGCAACCACATCGCGACCAGCTGAAGTCAATCCTCCGCCAGTCGAGTTCCCGCCTGCGAATCGCGAACCAAGCGCCCAAGTCAATCCACACATTCGCACGCCGCGTTGATGCCACCGAGCGACATCGTCGGCATCTTGAATGGGATCAGCGCCTTCCATCAGAATCAGCAAACGCGTTTTGCTTTCATCGGCGAGATCTTCACGCGTGTGAATTATGCGTACAAGTCCTTCACTTTCGAGAGTTTCGTAATAAGACATTTGCAATTCGGCCGCGCGATTTGCACCAGTCCAATCGTGTTCATCTCGATATCCCCACGACTTCCCAGCAACTTCAGAACCTTTTTCCACAAAAATCGTTGCAGCGATTACGCCGACATTTCCACGTCGGAGTGCGGGAAGACTGACGCAGCGATCTTCACCAACTGTGGGTTCTCTGCGAATATCACCGCTCTGCATTGCGATGTATGCGAGATCAAGATGGCCATCGATCCATGCGAGTGACATCACATCAGACTAGTCGTTTCGCATCTTGATCGACTACGATGGATATTCAATGAGTATTGCATCATCTTCCTCGCCAGTGGCAACTCGACAAAGAGCGCATCTTTCAATCCGAGAGCGTTTGGTTGTCGCTGCGCTTTCGCTCTGCCCGATCACACTCTTGTCCGTGGCGGCGTGGCTTCAGCCTGCTTCTGCAGGTATGGGAACACACACTCAACTGGGAATTCCAGCGTGCTCATGGCCCGCAACGGTTGGCTTGCCCTGTCCAAGTTGTGGAATGACAACGGCATTCGCTCTCGCTGCAGATGGCCGATTCTTTGATTCTTTTCGAGCGCAACCGATGGGTTTTTTGCTTGCACTTTCCACAGCTGGTTTTGCAGTCGTATCGTTATACGCCGCGCTCACAGGCTCTCGAATGCTCAGTGCGATCACCGATAAAATCGGCGGAAAATTTTGGTGGTTCTTTGGCGCCGCAATTCTGTTGTCGTGGGGCTATAAGATGCTGACCTTTAAAGGATTGATCGCATGACTAAACGCATGGACAATATTCAACGAGTGCGAACGTCTTCTTGCGTGACAGCACGCATCTGTTGCCTTCTGGCGATTGCATCGTTGCTTCCGCTGAGTGGCTGCATTCTGGCGGGACTGAGTTCTGCAATCGGAGCAAATATTGAAAAGCAAAAACAAATCGAAGTGCTTGCAAAATATCGCGGACTTGAAAATAAATCTGTTGCCGTTCTCGCGCATTCGGATCAAGCGACGGCGTATGAGTTTCCAACGGCGATTCCAAATATCGTCGGAAATGTGGTTCTGATCTTGGACAAGAATGTTCCTGGAGTACGAGTGCTTGATCCACGCTATTCGGTGACATGGATGCATCAGACGCCAGGTTGGCCGACACTCCCACTCGCTGATCTTGCCAAAGAATTGGATGTGGATCGCGTGATCGTGATCGATATCTTCGAATACCGCTTAAATCCAGAAGGAAACAGTTTTCTTTGGGATGGGGTCGCAGGAGCGAATGTCAGCGTCGTGGAGCGAGATGGAATTGATCCAGATTCATTCGCTGAAGAATTCCAGGTCATTTCGAAATTCCCAGACATGGAAGGAATCGGCAAAGCGCAGGCAGGACCACGCGAAATTGAAATTGGTCTGCAGAAAACATTTGTTGATCAAGTGGGATTTCTTTTCTATGACCATGCCGAAGAAAAATATCCTGATCGTGGAATCAAGCGCAAATGAATCGATTTCGTCTTGAAATTTTTTCAACACAATGCCGCCGAATAGCAATTTTTGTGATGTCTGCTGCTGTTTTGTTGGTCGCTGGATGTAATTACCTTCTTCCCGCCGACTACATCCTTGAAGGTCCGCCCAAAGCACCTGCTGCGTTCGAGCTTCCATCCAAGCGAACAGTCGTCATTGTGGATGACAAAATAAATCGAATGCCTCGCGTTGCGCTGCGGGTTGGTATTGGCGATTCTGTCGGCACGCATTTGCTGGAAAACAATGTTGTTCCAGAAACAATCACCACGCGAGATGCGGTCGCATTGATTCGACGAATGGACACTGCATCCAAGCCGATTTCGATCCAACGGATATGTGAATCGCTCGGCGCGGAGCAAGTTGTCTATGTCGAAATCGACGAATTTAATTTGTCGGGCGGTCGTGATGAGGGCGGACCAGAAGCAGTGGCTTTAATAAAGGTCCTCGACATTACAAACGGATCTCGTCTCTGGCCCACGGCTGGGTCTGAAGCTGTCCAGAGTTCTTTGCAAGACATCAATCCGTCCCTGATCGCAACAAGTGCAGGACGAAGAGAAGTTGAAGATAAACTTGCGGAAAAGTTGGGCGAAGATATTGCCAAACTCTTCTACGCCCACGAACGACGCGAACTTGGCGGCCGCCTCGGTGTGAAGAAGTGATTGGGCGTTTGAGGTTGAGTCATTTGCCACGCGCGGGAATCTTGCACCTTGTGCAAACAACTGGTGATGTCGGTTGGACTGCAGGAGCGATGACTGGCGATTCGATCGCGGATATGCGGGTCGCAGTCGGACCTTCTGGTGTCAGTCATTCCAGTCGAGTGATGACGGTTCCATTCACCAGCATTCTGACCGCGCCACTTGGCATCGAACGATTACTGACACGCCGTTTGCAAGCTTGGATTGAGCGACATGGAACTTGCCCACAAAAAATCATGGCTTATGGCGCCGCTGCTGGAGATCTTGCTCATGCATCGCTTCCTGGTGTTGATCGGGTCGTTCATCTCGAACCTCCGGCGCAGGCACAAAGAAATTGTGCGCAAGCTGCGATCGAATATTGGAAACGAACTGCAGAGTTGCAGCGGGATCAAGTGCGAAGAAGTCTTGGGATTTCTGCAAGTTCAGTTGTAATTTTGGCTGTTGGTGATCGTGCGGATTCGATCGATGCTCGAGCAGCATTTGCTGCAAGTGGTCGAGCAGTATTAGGCGGTGCCAATGTTGTGCTGATCGTTCCGACGCGGGCTCAATGGGTTTTGGAAACGAAGCGGCATGCGCGAATTTCACGAATGGAAGAGCAATTTATGGCGATCGATGGAGCTGAGATTCCAAGTTCACTTTGGCTTGCAGCAGATGCAATGTTATTGCAAGCCCGAGGAGATGATTCGCAGAGTCGATGGTGGGGATGGTGTCGATGGTGGGCGCTCGCTGCAGGAATTGGTGTGATCCACGAATCATGCATCGAACAGTGCGAGGGAACTCTTGCTTTTACACGCGGTGATCGCGATGAACTTGTGCGGCTTTTCATCAAGATTGCTGACGATTGTGGGGCGGGTGGAAGCATGTTGCGAGCCTTATCTGAGGGCGCGATTCGAAGCGCACAAGCAGCGGCGAAATAGAGCCACGGAAACAGCCACGGAAACAGCCACGGAAACAGCCATGGCCATGCATAAGTGGTCAGCCGTGAAAAGTCCTCTCGGGGCTCAGACAGTCCTCGGCGACCGACACGATCTGGTTTGCGAAATTTTATTGCAAGTGCCGTCGGGGGGCCTGCGGAACTCGCCCGAGAGAACTTTCCCGCGGCCTGGCACGCAAGCGGATGCGCGATCGAATTGAAAAACGTTCGAGCGAGAATTTGATTCGCTGCACACCACTGCATTTCAAAATTCTCGTTGCGCTATGCCAGAATCTGTTTGATCACGTCACCCTTGACGTCGGTCAGTCGATAGTCGCGCCCTTGCGCGCGATAAACAAGCCGTTTGTGATCCATCCCAAGCAAGTGCAACATGGTCGCGTGTAAATCGTGGACTTCCACGGGGTTTTCGACGATGTTGTACGAATAATCGTCGGTCTTTCCATACGAGATTCCAGGCTTTACTCCACCGCCTGCAAGCCAAAGACTGAAGCAGCGCGGATGATGATCGCGACCATAATTTGTTTTCGTCAACATGCCTTGGCTGTATGCGGTTCGTCCGAATTCGCCAGACCAGAGAACAAGCGTTTCGTCCAGAAGTCCCAGTCGCTTGAGATCCTTGATCAGCGCAGCTTGTGGTTGATCAACATCTTTGCACTGCGCGCGCAATTCGTTTGGAAGATTTCCATGCTGATCCCATCCGCGCATATAAAGCTGAATGAATCGCACATCGCGCTGAGCAAGTCGTCGCGCCATCAAACAATTTGCGGCGAAACTTCCAGGGGTGCGAACATCGGGTCCATACATTTCGAGTGTCTGCGCGGACTCGTCGCTGAAGTCGGTCAATTCTGGAACAGACATCTGCATCCGATACGCCATTTCAAATTGCGAAATGCGAGCCTGCACTTCGGGATCAAGACTCGTTGCAAATTCTTCTTGATTGATTTCTCCAACGAGATCAAGCATGCGTCGGCGATCTTCGCGCGTGACTCCATCGGGATCGCGCAGATACAACACCGCATCACGCCCAGCACGAAGTCTGCATCCTTGATGTTCACTTGGAAGAAATCCACTTCCCCAAAAACGCGCAGAAAGAGCCTGCATATTGCCTTTTCCTTGCGTGATCATGACCACGAAAGAAGGCATATTTTTATTCCCGCTCCCCAAGCCATAACTCATCCACGAACCGAATGATGGACGTCCTGGTTGTTCGCTGCCAGTTTGGAAAAAGGTAATGCCGGGTTCGTGATTGATCGCCTGCGTGTGCATCGAGTGGATGAAGCAGATTTCCTTTGCAACCGAACCGGTATACGGCAGCAGTTCCGAAAGCATCATGCCACCTTCGTTATTTTCATGTCGATCGAATCGAAAGACAGTTGGGGCAACTGGAAAGCTTGTTTGGCCACTTGTCATCGTGGTGATGCGTTGTCCATTGCGAATCGAAGATGGAAGTTCTTTATTGAATTGATCAACGAGATGTGGTTTATAGTCATACAAATCAAGTTGGCTCGGTGCACCTTCCATATGCATATAGATGACGCGTTTCGCCTTTGGCGCATAGTGCGGCAAGTTTGCAAGGACACTTTTCGCATCCGTTGCAATAGGTGCGGCACTTGCAGCGCGTGAGCCCATCAACTGTGCGAGTGCAACTCCACCTAAGCCAGCACCGAGTGATCCAGCGACAGAACCAAAGAATCTCCGTCGTGTGAGATTGAGAAGATATTCTTCGAGCGCATCTGCGGATCCTTCGCGCGCTGCTGGATTGTGTGGTCGTGGGCTCATGTGGTTCAGTCCTTTACTAATGTCGCATCACTTGAAAGTATGGCATTGGCGAGCAAAGTCCATGCGGCAAGTTCGCGAGAATCTATGTTTTCAGGCTGTGGAGAAATGCCAACCGAGACGAATTTGGTTGCATCATCTTTGGAATTTTCATATCGAGTTCGGTTTGCTTGTAATACGCTGTTCAATCGCGCAAATGTCGCGGCGGATGGAATCTGCCCAGTGCATCTTTCGAATAGATCGTTCAAGCGTTCAATATCCGTCGGGCGTTCACGAATGACCCGCATCGCAACATTACGCGCTGCTTCCACAAACTGCTCATCGTTCCACAACACGAGCGCTTGCAGTGGCGTATTCGTTGTCGTCCGACGCGTGACGCAATACTCCCGTGTCGGCGCATCGAATGTCAACAAGGAAGGCGGGGGAACCGCGCGCTTCCAATATGTGTAAAGACTGCGTCGCCATAATTCATCATTCTTTCCTCGAACATATTCGCGAGTATTTGACGATGGCATCGCAACTTCTTGCCAAAGCCCACCAGGCTGATACGACTTGACGCTTGGTCCTCCGACGCGTTCATCAAGCAAGCCGCTGACATAGAGGGCTTGATCACGAATCTGTTCTGCGCCGAGGCGTTGTCTTGGATACCACGAAAGAAGTCGATCATCTGGATCGAACGCTGCGACTTCTGGGCGGACATGCGAGGACTGTGCATAGGCCTGGGTGTTGAGCATTAGACGAATCATGTGCTGAATATCCCAACCACTCTCGCGAAATTCGACAGCGAGCCAATCGAGCAATTCAGGATTTGTTGGCCACTCGCCTTGAAATCCAAAATCGTTTTCGGTTCGAACGATTCCGCGTCCAAAGAATTGTTCCCAGAGTCGATTGATGGCAACGCGCGAAGTGAGCGTGTTTTGCGATGAAACCAACCACTGCGCTAATCCAAGCCGATTCTTGGGTTGATCTTCACTCAAGGATCCGAACACTTTCGGAATCGCCCGAGTCACTGGACGATTGCGATCGACTTGGTCGTAGATGCCACGCTTGAGTACGAAAGTTTCTCGCCCCATCGGCTTTTCCTTCATCACCATCGTGTGCGGGATCTGCGACTTGATGATCTCTTGAGATTTCGTAGCAGCATCTAACTTGGTGGTGATTTCTCGAAAGCGCGGTGAGGTTGTCATCCGCCAAGCATCACGAGCAACAGCAAGACTTTCTGGGCGAACGGAAGATGCGGGCAAGAGCAACGGAACCATTGCGCGTGCAAGAATTCCATCCTTCGCAAGTGCACGGTGATAGAACCCTCCAGGCCCTCCAGTATTGACGATCTTGCACACAAGAACATTTTCGCCAGCGCGAAGAGGAATCTTGACGCGTTCCTGATCCGCTCCAATGGATCGATCAATGCGAGCTTCGTGGACTTTCACTCCGTTGACATAGACCACAATCCCGTCATCGCTGCCCAGTGAGAGTTCGAGTTCGCGGGCTGTTGGAGAATAGATCTGGCGAGAAAGAAATTCGCTACCAGCACCTTGCGCAAGTCCAATCTTTTCTGCTTCAACAATTCCTGGTCCATAGCGCCAGCTGTATTCACCCCATTTTTCATTGCGATTAAAGATCGTCGAAGATTCAGGACCTCGAATGACCTCGTATGGGTTCTCAGCCACTTCAGTCGGCCATGGTCCTGCGATGTACCACGCACTTGTGGTATCAGGAAGCTTTGAGATGAACGAATCGCTTGCCTTGGCCAGAGAAATTGCCACATGTCCAAACGAATGTTGGGCATACGGAGATTCATAACCTAGCGTGATTCGAAGTTGCGTTCCTCCTGCAAATCCAAATGGTTCTGTCGATGCGAAAAGTGCAACACGCGCTCCAGGTTGATTGTGCGCATCGACTGCCCAGACGCGACCGTCTTTGGCAGTGAGCGCATTGGTCACGCGATAATCTCCATCGGGTTGTTCGATATCCGCCCACGCCCAATCAAGTTTCACCTTACGAGTTTGTGTCGGATCAATTTTTGAAATCGCTTCGACTTCGATCGAATCCAAGATTGCATTTCCATTTTGTGCGCGGCCGACTCGACCGTGTGGAAGTGATGCATCAACCATCGCATTCAGTGCAACCAATCGAAGATCGGTAGCGTCAGTTTCCAAGGTCAGGATGTGTTGATCGTCGGGGGGAGTGATGCCGCTAGCAAGCACCGAACCGTCTGGTTGAATCGTCATTGTCGATCCGTGTGTCGACTCCGCGGCAACGATGGGCGCCGTCACCCATTCAAGATCTTTTGGAGAGATAAATGTGGCTCGATAATTTTCGAATTCTTGTGTTTCCTCTGGAGTTGCTTGATCTCGTTCTGCAGTCAACGCCACAAGAGTTTGTTTGACATCTTCAAGTTGCTTGGTCTGTTCTGGTGTCGGCACATCGATCGAAGGCTCGAGTGATCGATATGCATCTGTCGACTGCGCATAGATGCCAGGCTCTTCATTGGAATTGAAGAACGCAATCATTCCGTAAAAATCTTCGCTGGTGATCGGATCGAATTTGTGATCGTGGCATCTTGCGCATTGCACGCTGAGTCCCATGAATGCAGCGCCCGTGGTTGCAACTCGATCGACGGCGTATTCCAATAAATATTCTTCGTTGATGGCGCCGCCTTCATCGCTTGTGACATGATTGCGATTGAATCCGCTGGCAATGATTTGGGCGGAAGTCGCGCTTGGGATCAAATCACCCGCAAGTTGTTCAATAATGAATTGGTCATATGGCTTGTTGTCTTTGAAAGCATTGATAACCCAATCTCTCCAAAGCCAAATCGATCTTCCTGCATCCATATGAATGCCGCTTGTGTCTGCATATCTTGCAATATCGAGCCACGGCACGGCCATGCGTTCTGCGTATCGCGAGCGATAGGGTTCCTGCGACATCAATCGATCGATCAACTTTGCGCGCGCGTCTGGGCTTGCATCACTCACGAACGATTGGATTTCCTCAGGCGTCGGTGGCAGACCGGTGAGATCAAGAAAAATTCTCCGAACAAGAGTTGTGCGTTCGGCGGGGGGGCTTGGGTCAACGCCTGCTTTTTCCATGCGCGCAAGCAAGAATCGATCAATTTCGTTTGCTGACCACTGCGTATTCTTTGGAGTCGCAGGCATCGGTCGTGTTGGTGCCGTGAATGCCCAGTGTGATTCATATTGAGCGCCATCATCAATCCAGCGACGAAGGATTTCCCGTTGAGCATTGTCGAGCGAATGCTTCGTGCTGTCGGGAGGGGGCATCATGAACTTTGGATCATCGGAAGTGATTCGCTGCAATAGATTGCTCGCTTGCGCATTGCCCGCAACGATTGCAGCTCCTTCAGGCCGTGCCTTGGTCGCTTCCTCAAAGCTGTCGAGTCTCAAGTCCGCATGTCGCTTTTCTTTGTCGGGACCATGGCAGATGAAGCACCGATCTGAAAGAATCGGGCGAACATCTCTTCCGTATCGAATGGGCTCAAGAGGCACAGCGCTCAGCGGCGTAGGCAGAGTAAAAATTGCGAGAACGATCCCCGCAACAACCAATCCAAAGATGGTCAAGCGATTTCGCAACATCCGATAAAAGTATATGAGCGAAGCCCAGAATTTTCGGTGCCAAGTTGGGTTTTTAGAGTCGGCTGGAGGATTCAGTGCGGTTCAGTGACTCGCGCATCAAAGTATGCGCGCTCTGTGAATAAAATCCTTTCAGAATTTCATTTGGAAGCGCAATTCCTCGAAGGAGAGGCGAATCTTTGGGAGTGAAGGCCACAGGATCGACCATTGCCAAGTCGGGATCTGCGATTGGGCTCGGACCGGACCAGTTTGTTTCCCAAAGGGTTCTGAGTGCCCAATATCTGCTTGCATAGAGGTCAAATGCGCTCTGTGCGGAATTGGCTTTCGCATCCATTTCGAATTTTGTTGATTCATCCACTAAGTGTGCATCGCTTGTGACGATGTCGGATCCGAACAATAATCTTCCAGTCCATCGCTGAAAAAAAGAAAGAATATCTTCGCGTGGATGCTTCGAGATTTCTCGCACGATCCATTTTGTCGCGCTTGTGTCGAGCGAAAGATTCGGATGTCGCGTCAGCAAGCCAGAGAGAAATTCCAGATCCTCTGGCCATCCACCCATGTGCGCGGCGATCCATCGAGTTGGAAAACGATCAAGCATTCGTTCGAGGGGTTCGTATTGCGAAGCCTTCGTTCCATATTTGGAGTGATCTGAATAGCGCGTTGCAAACCATGTGTCTGGATCGGCAACATGCACCATGAATGTCATGCCCAAGTCGTACGCCATTTGCATCGCAGCGATTCGATTTGGATTATCGAGTTTCATAAGATTTGGTTCGCCAACTTCTGTGCCGATGTCAACGCCGCGCGGAGCTGCCCAGAACTTTGCTATGCGTGCCCCTCGCGCGTAAAATTCTTCGATGCGCTTTGCATAGCCAACGCCATGCGTTTGTTTGGGATCTTTGTCTCGCCAATTTGGGACGGCTATAAATTGAATGCGCTCTTGAAAAATGTTGCGCAATCCATCGATCTGCTCGATGGTTGATGTCATGCTCCAAATCTCTGCAATTCCATAGCAATCCATCGCTTCTCGAAGAATGGGCGCGGCGTTCAGTCCGCCAACATGCGAATGCGCATCGATGATTGGCACGATGGGCGCGCCGAGCTTGGCAGCTTCTATGCGATAATCAAGATCGAAAAGATTCGAGTCATTCATCACAGGACAATGTTAGTCCTTCAGCGGCCCGAAGGACGGCGGCTCTTCGAAGTGTCGCGTTGACGAATCGGACCACTTGGCTTGGGACTCGTTGCAGTCGTCTTCATGCTGCGCTTTCGCGCTTTCAGATGTGCACGAACAACTCCAGATCGCGGCGACTTTAATTTTGGTTGTTCAACCAAACCTGCATGATGCACCATGCCGATATAGACTTCATAATCTGCTTCGATATCAAGATGTCGAACGAGTTCGCATGCGATATATCCAAGCGCGCGCAGTGGCACAGGAGATCCACCGGGCACGACAAGATTTGGAATCGTTAAAAAAGCATCAATACCTTGATCGGGCGATGTTGCAAAAATTTTCGTTGTCACGCGATCATCTTTTGCAAGAACGCAGATCGCAAAGTTTCGACTGTCGCGAATAATTGGAGAAAGTGGTTGACCTTTTTCCATTGCAACGAGCAACATTGGTGGATGCATTGCAACTTGTTGAACGCATCGAACGATGACGCCACTTCGAAGTTCGCCAAATGCTGATGTCAGTAAAAATGAAGTTGCAGGAACAAGATTGAGTACGTGTTCGACGGTAAGACGATTTGCGGCCGGTCGGTCAGTCTGCATAAGTTTGTCTCAATTCCAAAATAATTTACGCCTCGACCAAACTATACGACCAAATTTGCGTTTGTCCACAAATCTTTGCTTATCAATGCTTTACATCATAAAATATTGGACGACAAAAGTTCTCGGACCTTAAAACAGAGATCGTTGTGTCGCCAAAAACATTAATTTTGTCGAAAAGTGTTGCATTGTGGGGCATTGTGGGTATATTAATTGCATCTTCCACATGGACCAAACTCATGCTCTTCCTCGGCGAATACGAACACAGTCTCGACTCAAAGCAGCGCCTCGCAATTCCCAGCGAATTGCGAGAAGTCCTGAATCCTGCAGTGAACGGAGACTCGTTCGTCGCAGTGCCTGGACCCGACGAGGTCCTCACACTTTGGCCGAATCAAACATTCGAGAAACTCGCAATGGGACATGGCGGGTCATTGATCGGAGACGAAGTTCTTCGGCGTTTCGAACAAGAATTCTTCAGCCAAGCTGCACGATGTCCGCTGGATTCAGCTGGAAGAGTGCGCATTCCGGATCGACTCTTGACGAGATTCGGATTGGCTGGAGCAGTTGTCATCTTGGGAGTTCGAGATCACTTGGAATTGATTGCATCAGCGACATGGAAGGCTCAACAGAAGCAACGGAATTCTTCTGCGAGCGAACTGTGGCGTCAAGCCAATCAACTCATGAATGCACGGTCGAGTGGAACAAGGTGATGGATCGCCTGAACCACTTTTCAATCGCTACGACACGGATGTTGTAGCGCACGGACAAATCTCGATTCGCGCATGGATGCGCGAGCCGAGCGAAAAAACGGGTCATGGATGATCCGCAAGGGTCGTACGGTTTAGCCAGGATGGCACTTCCGTACGAATAGTCGAGTTGGATTCGTTCAACTCGCTTATTATCGTCGCCCCCCGCGTCACTGGCCCGACGCGGGGGCTTTTTTTTGCTCCGATAACGGTGTTTTTTTTCATTTTGTGAATTGAAGATAGGAAAGCGTCCGAACGGGATATACCCTTCATGAAGGTCAGACGCTTGGTCGATGAAAGTCATCCAAGGATTCGCATGGAGAACGCACGGTGCGTTCGAGGCGAGCTGAGCAAGTCGGTGGGTGAATCCCACCGTTGATGGGCAGGAGGTCCGCGCACTATGTTGGTCATTACACGACGTGAAGGTGAAGAAGTCGTTATCGGGAACCCAGCGTCCCCGATAGGAATTGTTCGCATTGCTTCGATCAAAGGTGATCGTGTGCGCATTGCATTTGAGTTCCCGCGCGAGGTCGCTGTCCACCGCAAAGAAGTTGCAGAGCAAATTCTCGCTGGAGCCGTTGATCCGACTAAGAATGTCATCGGAAAGATTCGCCCGGCTGAGGGCGGAGCGTAATTTTTGTTTCCACGCTGAAACTATTTTTGTGAACGAACGATTCACTTCAAAGCGCGAACTTCAGTTCAGAGCACGAACTTCTAGGATTTCAGGAATGCGCTCTCGCAATTGTTTGGCGATTCCGGATTGCAAAGTCATGTTGCTCGAAGGGCAACCGACGCAGGCTCCATGAAAGCGAACATCGACAATTCCATCATGCACTGCCACTACTTCTACATCGCCTCCGTCTGCTTGAATATCAGGGCGAATGAGATCGACAACGGCTCGAACTTGAAAAAGCAGGTCATTCGATGAATGAACCTCTTTCTTGTTGTTTGAATTGTTGTTTGAAATTCGGGGTTCGGTCACTCGTTCAGTCTATTCGACTTTTTCTATGATGAGCCTATGAAACGCGCTGATCCATGCCGTCTCCGCCGAGTGAATGCGACGCCTGGAATTGCCTGCGTTTCTCTGTCGATCGTCGTAGCAATTGGTGGTTGCGCCGCGACGCCTGCGGGCGACCCGCTGAAGTCTCTCAGTCGCACAGATCTTGTTCCAGCTCGCCAGGTTGCGGCGATGGAAATTCTTGATTCGAACCCGACGAACCCTGAATATCTGAAGGCGCTGAGAAAAATTCTGGTCCAGACCGGCTTTGTGCGCGAGTTGCGGGACGAAGCATGGAATCGTTTGATGAAGTACGACCTCGCGGGATTGAAGACGTCGCTCGAATTGAATCTTCCCAAGATGCAGATGTATGAATGGCGCACGGAAGTTTGCAAGCGCATTGGCGACCTCGATTGGAAAGATATGACGCCAACACTTGTGCGCGCATGGGCAGTGGTCTTGCCGATTCTTGGAATGAATCTGATGGAGCGACCAGAATATCTGGCGCTCGTGAAGTTGTATGGCAAAGACCGCGTTCCAGAAGTTCTCTTTGATTTATTACTCACGAGTGATCCAGTGAAAGAAGCGAACTTGCGAAGTCGAAGTTGGGAATTGCTTCTTGCGACAGGCGAGCGCGACCGAATTCTTGCGCTGCTTGCGGATGAGAAAATCGCGACGACGGACTCGTTCATTTTGGATATGCGCAGATCTGCAAGTGATTTGCAAATCGTGCCAAGGAATCGAGAGGAGATTCTTTGGATGCGCGCATTGCGAGCGCCTGCGAAACGAAAATTCTGGGATGAGGCGCGTGCAGCGGCGATGAAGTTGCCCCCAGATGTTCGCGCGAATTTGGAGCCGCGCGATCTAGCAATCATTGTTGCAGCAGCCAGAGAAAAGCCAGAACTGCTTGGACAAACGCGCGATCAGTTATTTGAGGAAATTTCGCTTCGATTGGTCAACGAAAAGGGTCGCAGATATACGGCAAGCTTTGAAGGTTTCGGCGCGCAACTTCCAGAAACGCCGCGTGGCCATGCAAAGGAATTGGGTTGGGGAGATTGCGCCGCTGTGCTGATTGCATTGCAGGCTTTGCAACAACCCGCCATTCGCGCTCATGTGTTTGACATTGCAGATCGAGATCTTGCAGATCGAATGACTGAGTATGGCGGATTGATGCGGTTGGACGGTGAAGGTCGATTCGAACTGGTCGAGTACCCACCGCAAAGTCGTGGCAGTGATGTGAAATTCGAAGCGTCAAACGCAATGTTTGACCAAGGTTATGACGCGCTCTTTCACTTTCACAACCATGCGCAGGCGTATGACAATTCTCGATACGCCGGCCCGCATTTCGGCGACTTCAATTATTCCGATGCGACTGGAGTGAATGGTCTGGTCTTTACTTTCATCGATCGCAATACGATCAACGCAGACTTCTATCGTCGTGGACAAGTCGTCATTGATTTGGGAACGATCACTCGCCCGGAGAAATAAACAGATGCGCTTTTCCAAGATGCATGGCATTGGCAACGACTACATCTATGTGGATGCGGTTCGAGAAGATGTCATCGATCCTGCGGCGCTTGCGCGCGCGGTCAGTGATCGGCATACTGCAATCGGCGGAGATGGTTTGATTTTGATTGGTGCGCCAAGTGTTGAGTCAAAAGCTCATGCAAGCATGCGCATTTTTAATGCCGACGGAAGCGAAGCGCAAATGTGTGGCAATGGAATTCGCTGCGTCACAAAATTTGTTGTTGACCGCGGAATTTGTGATGAAAATCCGCTGCGAATAGAAACAGGGCGCGGCGTTCTTGAAATGGTGTGGTGGGTTGGCAGCGATGGAAATGTGGTTGATGTCGAAGTCGACATGGGAGAGCCAATTCTTGGCGCTGATGCAATTGGAGTGCGGTGGCCAGGAATCAATGGTGAATCACAGATCGTGGCGCGACCGTGGAGCGAAGCAATGTGGAACGATGCGATTGTTGGAATGGTCGGCGCGCGATCAACCATGGCTGACACGAAGTGGTTGAAGTCGTCTGGGGTTCAGCCCATTGCAACCGTTGTCTCGATGGGAAATCCACACATCATTTTTTGGTGCGATGATGTTGCGAAGGTTCCGCTCGAATCAATTGGCATCGCAATCGAACGGCACGCATTCTTTCCAGAGCGAATCAATGTTCACTTTGTTCAAGTCTTGGGTCATGACGAACTTCGAATGCGAACATGGGAACGCGGTTCTGGAATCACACTCGCATGTGGAACTGGTGCAAGTGCGGTGTGCGTTGCAGGTGTTCTTGAGGGACGATGTGATCGCGCTGTGCGCATCCATCTTCCAGGCGGAGAACTCTTGCTTCGTTGGGATGAGTTCGATGGTCGAGTCAGAATGCGCGGACCAGCGGTTCATGTTTTCGATGGTGAGTGGGACGAAGCGAAATCGAGAGTGATGCATGTCTCTCAGTAATACAGAGCAGAAAATTGCCGATGCAATTGCATTGCGTTCGGCGCAAATGCTGCATGATTTGTCGCATTTAGTTTCGATTCCGACAGGGCATGGATATAAAGCGGGACTGGAAGAGACTCGGAAATGGTTCAGCGCACGATTGTCTGCGATGGGCGCAAAGATTCACCGAACATCAGGGAGTGATCGGCCAGATTGGTTGCGTGAACCGTGCGTGAAGGGCGAAGGAGAATCTGACAGCAGCGACATTCTCTACGCAGATCGACTTGCGGGAGCGGACGATGGTGTTCGCATTCTCTTGAGCGGGCATATCGATACGGTGCATGATCCTGCCGGAACTTTCCAAAAGCTTTCCGATGAGCAAAATGGGATTCGACACGGACCAGGTGCGGCAGACATGAAGGGCGGTTTGATCATTGCGCTCAATGCGCTTGAAGTCTTGCATGCTCTGGGAATTTCTGTGCGCTGGTCATTTGTGCTCAACGCCGATGAAGAAAGTGGAAGCTTTTGCAGTGCGCATCAGTTGCAGTTGATTGCGAAGAAGCACGATATTGGTTTGGTGCTCGAACCTGCAGGTGGCGAAGGAAAATTTGTCACCGAGCGATCTGGCTCGGCTCAATTTCGAATTGATACTTTCGGTCGAGCTGCTCACGCAGGTCGCGATGCGGCGCTGGGTATCTCTGCAGTCGCTGCGCTTTGCGAAGTAATCAGTCAGGTCCTGTCGATTTCAGATCCCGCCATTGGGCGCACACTGAACATCGGCCCACTTGAAGGCGGCGAGGCGACGAACATTATTCCAGATCACGCGGCGGCTTGGGGAAATGCGAGATATCAGAATGACGAACAACGCGCAGAGATCGATCACGCTCTTGCGAAAGTCACAACGCATGATCACGTTTTGCCACGTGTCACAGTGAAGTCAATTCATAATCGACCAAGGAAACCTGCAACTGCGCAGGTGATGGCAATCGCAGAAATTGCGCTTGGTGTTGCGCGCGATCTTTCTGTGAGTGCTGGAACTATTTCAACTGGCGGAGTCAGCGATGCAAACGTTTTGCAGGCCGCAGGTCTTCCATGTCTTGATGGACTTGGTGTGCGCGGCGGCAATTTGCACCGAATAGATGAATTTGTCGTGACCGCAAGCTTGGTCGAGCGTGCGACGATTCTTGCTCTGCTTATCAATCGTCTTCTTTCGAGACCTTTCGTAACATCATCTCTATGACCGCAGACCCATCACATGTCGCAGCATCTACGCATGCCTCGCATGCACCGCATGGTCTGTCTCATCTTCCACATCTGGCAACGGTTCCAGCAGTTCGAAGTGCAATCGACACGATCCTCGCAGAATTGCGGCGTGCGCAAGCTTCGATCACTGGCGCTCGGCCATCGGATATGTCCAAGGTTGAATCGCACGCTTCTTGGGTGAAGCGCAATAACGAATTGCGCGGCCGTGCCACGATGTATCCATACGTTGGTGCTGGGATTGGAAATGGTCCACTTGTGCAACTCGCCGACGGCAGCGTGAAGTGGGACATGATCAACGGAATCGGCGTCAATATGTTTGGGCATTCGGATTCTCGTATGGTCGAAGCTGCACTCGAGAGCGCTCTCTCTGATGTGTGCATGCAGGGACATCTTCAGCACAATGTTGACATTCTTGAGATAGCCGAAATCTTGACTGCGCAAGCCAGTCGAACGAGTCGCTTGCGTCATTGTTTTGTGACGAATTCTGGTTGTATGGCAAACGAAAACGCGCTGAAGATTTGCCAGCAGAAAACCAAGAGCGCGCCGCGCATCATCGCCTTTGCAGATTGTTTTATGGGTCGTTCAACAACGATGAGTCAGATCGGAGACACATCCGGGTATCGGCAGGGGCTTGTGCAGAACATCCTTGTGGATTACATGCCGTTTTACGATCCAAATCTTGGTTCGCGTTCGACTGATATTGCGATGTGGCATCTGAAACAGTTGATCGATCGATATCCCAAGCAGCACTCTTGCTTCATCATGGAAGTTGTTCAGGGTGAAGGCGGGTTCAATGTTGCACCACGTGAATTTCTCGAGTCGTTGATGCGGATGTGTCGTGATGCATCCATTCCAGTATGGGCCGATGAGATTCAATCGTTTGGACGTACAGAAAATATGTTTGCTTTCGAGACTCTTGGACTCGGCGAATACATCGATGTTTCTACGGTTGGAAAATTGACGCAGGTCTGCGCATGCCTTTTCACCGAAGATCTCAATCCAGCTCCTGGATTACTGGCAGGAACTTTCAGTTCGAGCACGAGCGCGTATCACGTCGGAAGACGAACGCTTGAAGTTCTGCGAGACGGTGGCTATTACGGCGCCAACGGTCGTATTGCACACTTGAACAAAGCCTTCCGCGCGTGCGCCGAAGATCTCGTTCGTCGTCGTCCAGAATTTTTCCCTCCAGCGATCGATGGATTTGGTCGTCCTATTCAATCCCTCGTCGGCGGCATTGGTGCCATGATGCGCTTGACTCCACTTGGTGGGAAAAAAGATGCGCTGACTGCACTACTCAAGATCATGTTTGAAGAAGGTGTCATCGCGCTCACTTGTGGACATGGGCCATATCACCTGCGATTGCTTCCGCCATTCGGCGTGATGGAGCCAGAACAATTCAAGCCTGTGTTCGCAATCATCGAACGATCACTCGAGAAAATGAAATAAACAATGTTCATCATTCGCCACGCTATGAACGAGGACATGCCGCAACTTTTGAAGTTGTCGAAGTTGGTGCATTCGTTCAATCTTCCGCAAGACAAAGATTCGCTCGCCGCAAAGATTGATCGCAGTCAGCGCGCATTTGCGGGATCTGTCAAAGATCCCAAGGGACGTGAATTTGTCTTTGTTCTTGAAGATCTTGACAGCGGTTCGGTGATTGGCACGAGCGCGGTCTATTCCAAGATTTCGTGGCCAGGGCATCCGCATTTGTTTTTCAAAGTGCGCAAGCACGAGCATTACAGTCATGACCTTGGAACAGGGCAGGTGCATGTCACGATTCAGTTGGATACTGATGAAACAGGACCAAGCGAAATCGGTGGATTGATTCTTGCGCCAGGCTATCGAGGTCATCCGCAGAAGCTCGGTTCGCTTCTTTCATATGCGCGATTTCAATTCATTGGACTGCATCCCAAGTGGTTTCAACAACGCATCCTCGCGGAGTTGATGGGCGCATTGACTCCCGACAGTCACTCCTCGCTTTGGGATTATTTGGGACGGCGATTCATCAATCTTTCATATACAGAAGCGGATACGTTCAATCAGCGGAGTAAGGAATTCATCCTGAAATTATTTCCGTCAGTTGAAATTTATATTTCGCTCCTTCCGCCCGAAGCGCGACAGTTGGTGGGGAAAGTTGGCGACGAGACATTGCCTGCGCTTCACATGCTGGAGAAATTGGGGTTCAAGGCGCAGGATCATGTCGATCCATTTGACGGCGGGCCATATTTGCAAGCATCGCGCGATGACATTCCAATTGTGCGACATTCGGAAAGTCGCATCCTTGCTGGCACAAGCACAAGCGCAACACATTCTGGAGTTGTGTCCTGCGTTGGAGAATTCGGATTCCGCGCGATGCGAAGTGATTTTATGGTCTCCGGCGATTCTGTTCGTCTGCCTGCGAAAACAATTGCAACGCTTGGCGCGCAGTCGCGTTCGTCGATTGGATTGACTGCGTTTGATAAGAGTTCAAACGCACTTTCGCTGAAAAGATCGCCTTCGCTGAAAGGATCGCCTTCGCTGAAGAGTTTGCCAACACGTAAAGCCAAGCGAGGATCGCGGAGTCGCGGATGAGCGAGTCGGTTCTTCGTGGCTTTCTTGCGCATCCACCAAGCGACTTAATCGGTGGGCAATTTCTTGCACTTCGTTCATCAGCCGTGGCGGGATTATCTGAACTTGTTGCAAGTCACGATCCTGCTCATCCCGCTATCGAAGTCTGGTCTGGTGCAGCGGAGCATTCGCATGTTGATCTCGCCGTAAAAGCTGCTCGAGCAGCAGGGCGGGGGTGGATCGATGCAGGCCAAGATTTTCGCCGTGCGGCATTGATGCGATGGCGAGATGTGCTCACTTCCAACGAAGATCGAATGACTCGACTGATCACTTTCGAAACTGGCAAGACTCTTGCAGAGAGTCGTCTTGAAGCGAAGGCCCTTGCGGACAAAGTTTCAATCACACTGGAGGCGCAAAGCACGAGCCGTATCGCAGGGTTTGGCTTTGCAGTCAATCAAACGCGCCGAGGAATTTGCGCATTTCGGCCCCATGGCGTGATGGCAGTTTTTGGGCCATTCAATTTCCCTGCGCACTTGCCCAACGGTCATTTCGTTCCTGCACTTTTGGCTGGAAATACAGTTGTTTTTAAGCCAAGCGAACGTACGCCTGCGGTTGGTCAACTTCTGGCGGAACTTGCCGATCTTGCTGCCTTTCCTCCTGGAGTCTTCAATGTGATTTCTGGTGGCCCGCAAGTTGCAGCGAAACTGAGCGATCATCCAGATATCGACGGCATTCTTTTTACTGGATCGTGGATCACAGGTCGACGCATTCTTGCCGCCAACCTCGATCGCCCTGGGCGGATGGTCGCACTTGAAATGGGCGGAAGCAACGCCGCAATTGTTTGTGCAGACTGTCATTTGAAGCAAGCGGTGATCGAGTGCGTTCGATCTGCATTTGCGACAGCAGGTCAGCGCTGTTCATGCACTCGACGAATCATCGTCGATGCATCGATCGCCGACACTTTCATTCCGCTTTTTGCAAAGGTCGCAAGCACGCTGCTCATAGGTTCTGGCGATTCGATTGAGCCTATTTTTATGGGCCCACTCATTTCAAGCGCAGCTCGCGAAAGCGTGTTGGCATTTCAATCTCGCAAAGTGCGTGAAGGCGCAGTGTCGATTCTTTCTTCATCCAAGTTGGAGCGTGAGGGATGGTTTCT
>Ga0214919_10003934_pt1 | contig 22034 bp, 16 predicted proteins | sample LL1503_MetaG_FD_177994 | JGI IMG/M metagenome (GOLD analysis project Ga0214919, IMG submission 177994) | Freshwater microbial communities from Lake Lanier, Atlanta, Georgia, United States - LL-1503 | ecosystem: Environmental > Aquatic > Freshwater > Lake | place: USA: Georgia | collected... | reverse complement strand
ATATGAAATATCTTAAATATTTTTATCTATTCCTAGAAGCAGATGAACCTATTGGAACTGATGATATTAAATCAGTTTCTCCCGATCCTCAATTAGATACTCAGACAAAAGATACTGAGAAGAATGTTTTAGCCGATGTTATTAAAAATTTAGAGGATTTTAAGAATAGAAGACAACAAATGGAGTCTATCTTTAAAGATCCTAAAATTCAGTCAGATTCCGACCTTGAGAAAGAGTTGATGAATAAAGTTTATCAAAATAAAAAAGAGACACGTCAAAGAAACAGATTTCTTCAAAGTTTTGAAAATATTCTTAGGATGGAAAGAAGAAAGAACACTTTACAAGAAAAGATTGGAGAAGATGAAGACAGAGTTAAGAAGACAAATGACGAGATAAATCGTCTTACTGATGAGTCGGAAATGGATTTGTCACTAAAAAGAAAAGATCAGATATCTATTAGTTTAGATAGAAATCGAAAAAAACTAGTTGAATTAAAGGATAATATCAATAAAAATAAATCTATTTTACAAAGAGATATAACATCTTGGCAGAAGAAAAGAGAGGATTTCAAGAAGGATATGAAAGACGAAGAATCTAAAATTAAAAATCTATCTAGTAAAATATAAAAATAGAAAAAAATTGGTTTTTTCTTTTAATATATAAAACATAAAATAAAAAATAATTAAAAAAATATGGCAATTCAAATCGGTAAATACAAAAGACCAGGAATCTTTATAGAAGAGATTGACAAATCGATTATTACAAGTCCAACAGTGGAGGGTTTTGCTAATTTGGTTATTGGATTCTCTAAAAAAGGTCCAGTTAACTCAGCAGTATTATTAAAGACTGTTGGTGATCTTGAAAGAATCTTTGGTTCTATTGATAGACAATTAGAGAGAAAAGGATCATTCTTCCACAGAACCATTTCTAAAATGTTAGAGGCAGCTCCTGTCTACGCAGTTAACCTATTGTTGACTGATGATGCTCTTGATACTGTTGAGTATCAATCATTATCAGCTTCTCCAATTTATAACAATGACGTTGAGAGAACAGCAGCATACAGAAAATATTTCGACACAACTGGATTTTGGAAGAGAGATACAGATGCATTCATTGATGCAACAAAATCAAACTCTGGATATGAGGGTAGAGTATTAAATTTTACAAACTTATCTGATAAATTTGTAACAGTATTCTGTGTTAAATCTGCAGTTTCTGGATTTGATAGACCGTTACTTGAATGGTATGGTTCTATCGAAAAACTTCCACCTTATTTATATCCTACAGATTTAGCATCTGACTATTTAGTTGATGTTATAGTAGTTGGTGGAGATTGGTCAAATTACCAAGAATTGTCAGTTGATCCAAGATGGACAGCCTATTTTTCAGCAGATGGTCTTAAAAAATCTCAAATTAGAAACTTCGCTAATGATAGAAATGTAACTCTATTAGGATATTATGAAGGACTTTCTATGATTCCATACTTTAGAGACTTAAATGGTAGAAATATCTTTGTTGAAACTGTTATAAACAGAGAAACAGATAGAACTGGTCTATTTTGTGCGTTCAATAATGACTTATTTGAAACAGATTATCCAAAAGGTCTTGTTGACTTAGTTGGAAATGGTTTAGTTTCGGATGACTTATTAAGTAATCCTCCATCTTTAGACGAGACATATTATCAATCTTTAGATTCAAATGATGGTAATATTGATGGTGAACTATCAATTAACTTCTTATCTTATAAAGAACAAATTACTGAGACGGTGACATTTCCTAATAGAGTGTTAGATAGACCAGGTAACGTAGTTGCTTTATTTTCTGATTATAATGCAGCAGCATTAAAGAACAGTCCAGATGGTGAGTATCCGCACTCTTATAATGATAACACAGGAACTGTTTTAGGTGGTGTTTTATCGGGAGAAAATTTAGGATATATCGCAAATCCTAATAGAACCTATTGGTTCGCAGAAGGATATGTAAACGATCTTCACTGTCCTAGTTTTGTTACTACTGGAACTACAAGTTGGACAAGAACATATACTGTAGATAGTACTTCTGATAATGGTTATGCTATTATTGGTGGAAATTATGTTCCTCTATCTGGTACATATTCTGTTGAATTAAAAGCTAGTTCATTCCCAAGTATTTCAGGTACTAATTCATTTAATTGGGCTTTTGTACTTGAATCAAGTGGAAATATTACTGTTAAAGTATCAACCGCTACTTCTTCAAAGGCAACTGTTGCTGCTACTGATATAGTTTTACATTGGGGTGATGCTGAGTTAAATAATGGTCTATTTGTTCCAGGTAGTGAAAATGATAATCCTGTGACTATAAATTCTACAAGTAATGGTGGTTCAAGTGCATACGTTACAATGGAATTCTCAAATAGTGGTGATTATATAATCAGCACAGCTTCAACTCCTCAATTAACATTGAACGAGGGAGATTTCAAAGTTGAATTCTTAGATACCAACTCTACACCAGATGTTAAAGAATATGAACAATATAGAAGATTTAAAATGTTTAATTCAATTTTATCTTATATTGATACAAGTACTACATCTAGAGGACTTATGTTATTAGGCCCTGGTGGTAGTGGAAATGCTAACTATGAAACTACTAAAAAGAGTTTATCAGAAGTAACATTCAGTGATATTAAAACTGGAGCTACTGTTAATAAGTCGTTTGTCGTTAGAACTGGATTGACATATGCTGATATTCAAGATGTTGTTGAAGACGGAGAACTTGTATTCTACAAATTAGATGATGAATTCTTAATTGACTACGCTGGTTTTGAAACTAAAAATACTTTACCAATATTGGATGGTACTACTGCATCATTTGGTGTTGTTGGTAAATATTCACAATTCTATACAAAATATGACCAAGGTTTGGTGGGAACAGGTGATGTATTCTATCAAAATGAGATTTGGGATGGTGTTCAAGTACAATTTGTACCTGGTGCTAGTGTTACAGCTTCATTATCTGGATATAACTATGTTATATTTAGAGTCGATGAAAGTGGAAATTATGCAACTGAAAATAACGCATACTTCCAAGAGTTGAATGACTATCAAGGAGATAGAAGTTCTGACGTTTTAGGTTATCAATTCTTAATCGGTGGTGTTAATAACAGTGGAGCATTTGAGATAAAGTATGACGAGGGTATGACTGTAGAAAATGGATTACAGTTACCAGGTGATGCTACGGGTGATTTAGGTATCCCAGGCAGAGCGGCTTTATTAGGAACTTATAGTGGTGGAGTTATCAACACTATTGACACCGGTTCTTATAGCTTCTACGCTTATGAAGTTTATGAAACACTTGTTGATGAAACAATCAATATAAGTAAATTATATGGTTACAATACTCAATTTAATGGTAGTCCAATTTATTTAGCACCTTATCAAAAAGATAACGGAGATTTAGTTGTTACATTTGAAAACTATAATTTAGGAACTCAGTCAGTATTAAGCTCTGTTAATCCTACTACTGATAGTGCACTTGCTACTAATGGTATACTTTATGTTAAATCATCAAAGAGTAATTTCAAACAAACTGTTGAAGTTGAATATCCATCAGGATGGGTGGCAGTTCCAAATAAGATTCTTGTTAAGAGAAGTAGATACTCAGAAGTTAAAGTTGGAGATTATCTTGAAGCATCTTATGATCCTACTTTATTAAAAGCAGACCAGATGCCGAAAAAGCTTACAAGAATACAAACTAAGAAAGTTTGGTCTGTCAATAGCGAATATGTAGAGTTATCTTGTGATTCATCTATTAAGTTAAGAACATTTAATGGAGATAAACAAACTAATAGATATACTAAGATTGAAGATTATGTTTCAACATATAAGGCAATATCACTTAAAGGATTTAGAATTAGAGAAGCATCTATACCAGATGGTACTGAAGCAAAACAATCAGCTATACTTGATGTTGTTACAAAAGGAACACCATTGTTCAAAGCGTTAACAAATAAAGAAGCATTTGACTTCAGATATTTAATTGACTCTTTTGGTCTTGGTTTAACACCAGATTCTAAACAACAATTGGTTGATATATGTGGTGACCGTTTAGATGCTTTTGGTATCTTGAATATGCCATCATTGAAAACATTCAAGAATTCAGTTTCCCCAACATTTAAAGATGGTAATGGAACACTACAACTTGAGTATATTGCTAAGGGTGGTGACCCAGAAAGTAATCCTGAATTCCTTTACTCATTTGGTAAAGGTACTGGTGTAACTTCTGTTGGTTATTTCTTACCATATGTAACAATTGATGATTTTGGTAGACCAATCGATGTACCACCATCTTCATATGTAGGGTTAACTTTTATGAGAAAACATAATAGTACTACTACAAGTATTGTTCCTTGGACAATCGCTGCGGGTGTTAATAACGGTAGAATTACTGGTATACAAGACCTTGAGCAGATATTCACTCCTTCTGATCTTGAGTATTTAAATCAAGCTCAAATGAATCCATTGACTTTCAAGAGAAATAGAGGATTCGTAATTGAGACTGAAAATACAGCTCAAGTACTTTACAAGTCAGCACTTTCACTTATCCACGTAAGAGAGGTATTGATTGAACTTGAAAGAGAGTTATCTAGAATGTTGTTAGACTTCCAATGGAAATTCAACACAGCAGAAATTAGAGCACAAATCAAGTTACAAGCTGACGTTATTTGTGAGAAATATGTGGCTCAAAACGGTCTTTACAATTACTTCAATAAGATCGATGAAGAGAACAACACGGCAGAAATCATTGATAATCAAATTGGTGTTCTTGACACTTATGTTGAACCAATCAAGGGTATGGGTATCATTGTGAACAACATCACAATACTTAGAACTGGAGCAATTTCAGCAGGTGGATTCATTAACTCATAATGAGATAATATTAAATATTAAAACCCAGATAGAAATATCTGGGTTTTTTATTTTATTAAAATTGTTGCATAAAAAAACTCAGATTTAAATCTGAGTTTTTTATTTTTATCCACCAAAGTTAGGAATATTTCCTCCCATATTTCCCATTCCACTCATTATAGAGTTTGGATTGAAGTTAGGCATTGACTTCTGTTGTGAGTCCTCTTCTTGTTTTCTTTGTTTTTCTTCTTCTTCATTTAGTTCGTTGACTATTTTGATATTTTCTTCTAACATCCAAAATGGCCACTCATCTATACAAAATTCATTTACATGATAATGTTTTTGAAGCAGTAGTTTATTCTTTAATAAAGGCTTCAAAGGCATCATGAACAACGAAAATACCTGACGCTCCGTTGGGAAATTGCATCTCTGTGCGGACCTCCACTCCACACGAACTGCAAGATTTAGATAAATCTTTAATACCAAAAGTCATTTTAGAAACAGCTCCATTTAAGAATTGAAATGAAACATCATCTAGTTGTTCAAACTCTTGTAATTTAGATTTTATACCCTCATATGTTATCGAAGTTCTTCCTTCCAACATAAATGGAATTATCTTCAAGAATGATAGATTTGGAGTTTTATTTTCATTATTTTCTTTGATAATATAATCAGTAAATGACTTTTGAATACCAATATTAGGAGGTGTTAATTCAAATTCTTTGTTATTTATAGTTTTAAATACAAATGAATTTTTAGATTTATTATAGAATTTATCTATTCTATTATCATATTCATGAAATTTAAAATTAGATCTAATCAATTCAACTTGATTTTCTGCACCACATGTACATCTAACACCGACTCCTAGTGAATTTCCAGATTGGAAAGTTAATTCTCTAATCACAAATACTAAGAATAATCTATCCTGGTCTTTAACATCTAAGTAACTAGCTATATTACCATTTGGATATTTTACACGAACACATGCTTGTAGCATATCATTCATTTTTTCAACTATATCATAGAAGTTGTTATCATCCACCATTGAATATGCTTGGATTTCTTTAACCTGAGCCGGTCTAATCATTAGAAGTGTTCCAGATGGATAAAATTTACCACAAGGTAAATCTTTTACATCATAGTTAAAGTATTGTAGATCAGTTGTTCTTGTTGAATCAACAGCTTGTTTACTAGGTGCTTGATCTATCATATTTTGAGCAGGATTGAAATTAGATTTATTTTCTTGCTCTTCTAGATGTTTTCTAAGGAAGTCTTCTTCTGACATTTCTTTATTATTCGCCATGTCTTTTTTACTTATTTTTTAGGATATATATACTTATAGTTTAAGTCTCCTCTATTGTTTTTAAAATTTTCAAGGTTTTTCGATTAGAAAAGGAAAAAAGTCGATTTTTTATATGAATATATAATAGAGAAAAATAAATAAATTGAATACGGACAGGAATAAATTAAATATATAATTTATAATTGTTCAGAACAATTAAATAAAAAAATAATATAAAAAGTTATGCCGCTTCCACATTTTACTCAACTACAAATGACTGGTAGTCCCGGAGGACCTGGAACACAGCCACAAGAACCAGTATATTTGAATCTATTTGAGATTACATTTGTACTACCAACAATACTTCAAGCTCAAGGTAGAGATCCAGTGTTGTTATTACAACAAGCACTAAGCGTTGACTTGAATCTTACAAATAAAGCTATTGCAACTTCTAACCAAAGATGGAAATATACAACTAGAGCCTTCTTAAATGCGGGTCCTGCTGAAACTCACATCGATGATTTGGCTGTTACATTTAATGTAAATGTTAATAATAACGGTTCTATGGAAAGTTGGGCAGCTTTAAAAGCTTGGTACGATTTGGCTTGGAATTCTCAAAATGGTTACTTACATTATAAGGCTGATATGATTGGCACAATGATTGTTAATCAACACGATAAAAAAGGATTAGTTCTAAGAAGAGTTACATTCCAAAACGTTCAACTTAAATCATTAAGTAGTCCATCATTAACTTATGAAGGACAAGGTATACTTCAAAACATCACAGCTAACTTTACAGCTGACTACTGGGTTGATGAATACATCGATAATAACTTTACTATCGCTCCTCCATTTGTTGAAGGATATTAATAGTAAAATAAAAATAATTAAAAAACCGATAGATTTCTATCGGTTTTTTTATTTATAAGAACATATACATCATTTCACTATATAAATTGAAAATATAGTTATATGAATGAAAGTATTTATTACAACAGATTGGCATTTTGGTGTCTATGTTAATAATCTAGATAAATGGCTAAATATGATGGAAGATTATTTTTATAATTTCTTCATACCATATTTAAAAGAAAATTCTAATGAAGGTGATATACTAGTACATTGTGGTGACCTTTATGATAATCGAACATCAATTCCCATTATCGCATCATATAAAGCTGAAAAGATATTAACTGAAATATCTAAAATACTTCCAGTTCATTTGATTGTTGGTAATCATGACCTTTGGAATAAAGGTTCTAATGATATTAACTCAGTTCGACTTTTTAATTTTGTTGAAAATATTAATGTTTATACTGAAACTTCAACCATTGAGGTTTTTGGCAGTAAATTAGTATTAATGCCTTGGATTGAGAAAAGATTAGAAATGATTAAACAACTTCAGTCTAATTCAGGGGATTATCTATTTTGCCATAGTGATTTAAATGGGTGTAGGATGCATTTAAATTCGGTTGCCCATAGGAATGCTGATAAGATAGATGTGGATGAATTTAATCGATTTAAACACGTATTTTCGGGTCATATACATATACGCCAAACTAATAAGAATTTTACATTTGTTGGAAGCCCATACCAAATGGATCGTAATGATATGGGTGACCAAAAAGGAATTACCGTTTTAGATTTAGTTAGTGGTAAAATACATTTCGAACCTAATACCTACTCTCCAGTATTTAAGAAATTTCAAGTTGTTAATGAGGATGATATTGAATTAATTGATTCTTTAAAAGATACCAAAGATTATATTGATTTATCTATATCAAATAACTTATTAATTAATAATCGTAAATTAAGAAGAAAATTAGAAACAATATTAGAAGTTGGTAATTTTGCTTCAGTTGAATATCTTGATGATATTGTTAAAACTGAAAAAGAAAAGAAAGAAAAAGAATTAACAGAAGAAGAATTACAAATTTCTATTCAATTGGAATATGAAGAGTTTATTAAAGGATATATTCAAAATCAAAATTATGATAATGAGTCCTTTAAAGAGAGTATATTGGTAGAATTTGGAGAGGTTATTCGTATTTATAATGAGAATTATAAAGTTAAGAGTGAGTAATTAAATTAGTTTCTTTAATTTAATTTTTAAATCACCATTTCCTTTTATTATTCTATGATATAAACCCTTTGGTATAAATATTTCACCTTCTATATTAATTGGTAATTTATCATCTAGTTGAAATTTCCAATCAGTTTCTTCAATTGATTCTATTATTCTATCTTCAAAATCACGATGCCAATATAAATCTCCTGAATCAACATCTTGATAGAATGTTCTGATGAAATTATTTTCAGATACCTGTTCTTCTTTAAATGGTAGTGTCATATTTTCCAAAAGTGTATATGTATTTGTCCTAAATATTTTGTAATATCTCTATTTTGATTGAATAAAGGAACTATTTGATGTATGTCTATATCAACCATACTAACACCTCTATCTATTTTTGTACTATATTTCCAATCATTATTTGTCATGTAATTAATACATTCTTTTATTATATCTAAAATTTCATCTATACAATCTTTTCTTGTTCCAATTGATAGGCTTATATATTCCTTAAAACCTTTTTCAACTTTAGTATTTCTATACCACATTTCACCGGGATTGTCTAAAAATTTACTTCTTCCAAAAATTGAATAATTCAGTCCTAAATCTTTTATATCTAATAAAATAAATTCTAAATTCTCTTTAGCATCGTCATATTCTGAATTTTCAAATAATTTATAATTATTTAGATACTTCATAAATTAAATGTGATTATTATTATTCTTTGTAATTTCTTTGGAAATTCAAAGTCTCTATCAATTCCTCTATCAAATATATAATTACCTTTTTCATCTATTATTTCTTCTATTACAATTTCATATTTAGCATCAGGGAAATCGTCATCTATCCTTTTAAAGCATGATTCTAATTCTTTAGAAAAATTATATATTTCCTCTGTACTTTTTGTGTAGTCGTCAATCGAATTAAATTTTAAGTTTAATTGAGGCTCTTCTAAAAATATATGCCAATATTTTTGTGACTTTAATTCTTCGGACTCTACCTCCGCTTCATTATCAATGAGCTCACTAAATATGAATGATAAATATTCTTCATCTAATTTATCTGAATTTGATTCGTTAAATTTTTTTATTTTCATATTAGTCAATTTTAAACTTTGTTTTATTTAACATATCTATTATGTAATCTACATATTGATCGGCAGTAAACTTTTTACCATATTGTGATTTGAGTTTTTGAAATTGATCATTCACCTTATTTGCAACCATTAATCCAAAACTGTTTTTATCTTTACCTTTTGCAGTATCTATTCCAAAATCGTAAGCTCTTTTTTGAGTCTTTATACCAGTTTTCTTCAACCAATTATTATATAATTCTAATACCTTATTTTTATCTTCATCTTTATACCAATAAAACTTTAAATGGTCATTGTCTTCAATAAAATGTTTGGCATCATATCCACATTTAAAAGAAATTGCAGAGTTTTTTAATTCACCTTCCGTGCAAGCCTTATAGAAGTCACTTATAAGAGATGCAAGACCATTAAACCATCTTTTCAAATTATCTTCACTTTTTTCAAATGTTACATAAAAATTTTTTGTTATTTCAAGATCTCCTTTTACTTCTTTTTGTTTAAGATTTGAGTTGTAATTTACTCCAAACCACTCATTTTGATCATCTTGTCCAATTTTCATTACTCCACTTTTATACTTAGATAAGTACTCATCAAGCATTTTTTTCCAATTAGGAGATACTTTTTGAATAAAATCATTAAGTTCTGTATGTTCTTCTTTTCCTCTAATTATATTTTGATATATCCAAGAAGAAAAATCAAAATCAGTGCCGTCTAGACTACTATTTATAAAGTTAATTAACTTTTTTCTTCTATCCTCACTTATTGTGAAGAATGAGTTTTCAAATAATTTATATGATTTTAGATGTTTCATATTACCAGTATCCAGGATAAGTTTTTCCGCCAAAAAGATGACCAAATTTATTTAATCTACATGCCCAATATCCTGGTTTAGTTTTATCCTTTTTCAAATGACATTGATGACGAGCCGCAAAGGATTTTCTAGCCTTTGAATCAGATACTTTTGCTGTTAATCCACCCGAAACATCTCCAAAATGAACCACTTTAACATTTCCAGTTTTTGGATTCTTAACAAATACTTTATACTTCTTTGGGCCTGAGCTCCTTGTTGGATGGTTCAATTCAACCTCTCTTCCTTTATATTCAGCCTCATTAATTTCCTCCATAATCTCTAATGGTAAATCAAGTGGAACCAATTCTCCATCAAACATTTCAAATTTTCCGATATCTGAATTTTCAAAAAGTTCTTTATCATGACCAGATAACTCAATTAATCCTCTATCATATAGTTCTCTAGATTCTTTTAAAAGATTAAAGTAAGATTCTGAACCATATCTGAATATATTTTCAGTAATAGACATATCATTGTTTATGTGATATTGAAGATGCTCAGAAATAGCTTCTTCTACATTGAATCTTTTAATATATTTCATAAATATTTGAATTTTTATTATATATTAATTCTCCATCAAGAATTAAAGTTTTTATATATATTCAAAATAGTATTTGATTAGTAGATGCAGAACTTAATATTCTTTGATAAAGAAGGAAATCCATTAAATTTTTATTATAATGAAACATCCGAGAGATATGAGGGTGACATTCTTTTCCCTGAGAGCTCAAATGATACATTTAAGACACAAGCTCTTTATCTTTTTGAGAAGATACCTGCATTTGAGTATGAGAATCAATCATATTTAAGTTTAAGAAGATTTCAATTATTTAATGAGTTTGGATTTCACTTTTATCAAGGTGTTGCTACTTATTCAATTACTAAAATTGAACCAGTAAACCAGGAGCAAAATTATTTTTCTAAGTGGGTATATGGTAAAAACATAGAAGCTAGATATAAATTAGGAACATTTTTAAGATTCAATAGTCCAATATTTGAATTCACTGATCCGAATAGAGTATATTCGGTAGTTGGTTCTAAAAAAGGAGCTGTATTAATACTTTCGTTGATGAATAACGAAGCTTTTGAGAATACTTATAGTGGATCATATGGATTAACTTCAAGCTATGATGGTGTAACAATCGAAGGTGTTGATATAATAGGTATTTATAACTATATAACTCCTCAACTAAGAGATACTTTATCTATTTGGAATGAGCCTACTTTTTATGATAGACTTTATCAATATAGAAAGTTAAATCTAATCAATACTCAAAAAAATGATAGTTATAGAAAAACTGGTAGATATCATGATGTTGATGTTGTTACGATAAAGAATCCTAATATCTATGATGTTCTACATTTTGAATATGATTTACAATTCTTACCTACCGATTCTACACTTATATTAGAAGTTATAACTAAGACAGACTTACCTAGAGTTTATAGAGGACCTATAACATTTGATTCAACTGCTAAGTCATTAACATTTGGAGATCCAGTTCCAACTATTTTGAAACCGGGTACTGAATTTAAAGTTCCTAATTCATCTTTGAATTTTGACTTTTTTAAAGTTTCTTCAATAAGTTCTTTTAGAGGCAATGTTAATCTAACATATTATGCAACTGGAAGTCAAGTTATTTGGAATAATGAGATATATCAGTGCATACAATCATATACTTGGTCTGGTGCTACCGATTCTATTTATCCTACAGGAACAACAACTTCTTTATTATATTGGAGTTTACCAACATATTTATCAATCGAACCATCTTCTACATCAGGAGCTATAGTTTCAGAATATTTGGTAGGTGGTGAAATATATTTAACAAGTGATCATATTTATTTTACACAGTCTTATACACAATCAACCGCAATAACACTAGCAACTACAGCTGAGAAGTTTAAAGACGAATTAAAGTATTTTAATATAGATTTATATTATGATGATAGTCAATTAAAAGCTGACCTAATATATCCAACAGATTACGCAACTGTCAATTATTATTATAATGAGGTAGGACCTTCTTATAGTATAGGTGGTGTTAAGTATGTTTATGAAAAGTGTATTGAAACTTATGAAAGACTTGTAAAAGAGTTTAATTATGATTACTCAAGTAATTGGGAATATAGTATAGTCTTTACAGATATTGATGAGTTTGGAATACTTATTAAGATAAATAAAATGGTTTATAGTGAGAGAGTGGCATGGGTTTACTCATCTGGTCTCGTTGATATGCAAAGAACTATTGATAAGACTTTAAGAAATTGGTTAACAAGACACTTTCTTACATTAAATACACTTGGTATTTTACCAACATTGATTACGGTCGGATATACATCGGTCTATTACAATTCAATAAAATTAAGTACAGATTTTCCAAATGTTCCTATTGATTTTACTGTTCAGGTGGGAACAACTGCTGATTTTTATATTGAACATTCAATCGTTACATTTTATGATATGGGTAAATTCTTATCTATTATCATTAATGGTAGGTCATATGAGGAAACTGTTATTTATAGTGGTGGTATTGTCGATATTCCAACTACTCTTGGAAATTGGGTTGAAAATTGGGCTGAAACAATTAACGACTTTGGAATTTATGTTTCAAATGCGGCTAGTGCGTTAAAGTTTAATATTAAAAAACAAAAACAAAGAGTTAATTTACAAATTAATGTTGGTAAGTCATCATTGCCTGGGATAGACACTTATCGTATAATAAAAAAATATAGTGGAAATCACGGTCCACTTATAACTTCTAATGAGATATTGTTAGGAACAGCTAGTGGAGAATCTTTAGAAGAGGTTGGATTTGCAACTGGTCAAGTAGTTGGTATAAATAAGACCTATTATACTTTACAAAATATAGAATTTAATTCACTTTATTTAAATCCTGATGTTATAAACCTAAGCTATGAGGGACCATTCTGGGGTCTTACCGATTCTTTGTGTAATAACTCAGCGTTCACAACTGTAGCTTTTACTATTGGTTTCGGTCAAACTGGTTGTCCTCCAGCTTGGGTTCCAGATCTTCTTAGAGGTATGTATGATAAACTTGCATTTACGGCTAGTTTTAGTATTGAGTATATCTTTAGTAATACTTATATACCTTATCAGTATGGTGGTGTTAATAACATGGTTGATATAACTTATGTTGAGCCAGTTAATTCGATATATGTTCTTGGTGATCAACTAAGAGTTTTTGATTCTTTTTATGGAACAGTAACTACTGATCTATTGTTTGGTATAACACAAAGTATAGGATTATGTTATAATAGTATTTCAAACTATGTTTATGCCTTATCTAAAAATACTCTATATCAGGTAGATCCTTTTATAAACTTACTTATCGCATCTTATTCATTTGCTTCAGATGCTTATGCTATACAATTGAATAATAGTAATGGTGATATCTATGTGTCGTTTGAGAATGATACTTCGATATATGTTTATCCGGTTGGATCCACAAGTCCAACAATAATTAATACCACACCATATTATACTTATAACATGGTCTTCAATGACTTTGAATCAGATATGTATGTTACTACAGACTCGGTTGCTATTTTGAAGATAGATGGTAGTTCAAGAACAATTGATTATACTTATAGTATTTTAGTCGCTACTAATTCCATTGCATACGATCCAGAAAATGAATCTATTTATCTATTTGCTGAAGGCTCAAATCTAAAGAAAATCGATAATGGAACTATTATTGATATTCCTTCTGTATCAAGTGGTAATTTTAATAGTTTATTATTTAATAATTTGAATAGTACTATGAACTCATCAACCGATGTTATTTTTACATCACTTTATGTTGATACTGATGCTATTAACTACACATCATCACCCGTTGACTATGGTAATCAAGCCCTAAATCAGTTTGATGGTGATATCTATATTGGTGCTAATAATCAAATTTTAGTTATAGACTCCGCAACAGGTCAACAAAAACATAATGAGCCATTTTCTGGTGGTATATTAACTAAGTTGATTTATAATCCTGATAGAAGAAGTATTTGGGCAATACAACCAGATAGTGAGCAAGTTGTTGAGGTTCAAGTTTATCTAGGAAGTTATTTTAATCTAGATACACTAAGTCCTACGTCATCTAATGATAATTTTTATGGAACTTTGGCATCTGATTATGTTGACAGAGATTATCTTTGGTTAAATGTTCGTGAGTATATAAGAAGACCTCGTGAGAATTTCAATGGTGGACCAACTGTTAGTTTATACTGGAAATGGTTTTCTGATAATGTTCCTCAGTTTTTCATGTATGACTTTACAGGCGATCAGTTACCAACTGCTGGAATTTTAGCTTACAATGGTGAGAAACCATTAGAAACAACAATTTTAAATAGAAAACCTAATAAAGACTTAACTAAAATATCTATTCCTGATTATCAACAAACTATTTTTGATGTTGTTGAGAATAATCTTGAGTTTATAGATGATAATAATGATGTTAGTGTTGTTCCAGAGCCTATACAACTTTTTATTGGATTCAACTCTGCTGATGAAGGTGCTCTTAGAAGCGTCTTGCAGGTTTATAAAAAAGAATATGTGGACTTCACAATAACAACCAATTCTTATAATAATGATATTGTTTCATTTGAAACAATATTTGATGAATTTTCTGGTGATAGGTATGGTATAATTTCATTACCAGAGAATTCTACAAGTTATTTTACAACTGACTCTTTAGGTAATTTTAGAGGTCTAAAGGTTGGACAACATCTAGCTATCTTTATTAAAGATGTTACAAATACTAAAAAACAATATTTATCAAATAATAATGGTTATCTTCTTAAAATAAGAAGCGTTTTTAGTAGAGAGATTATTGTTGATTACTTTAAAGATGTTGACTCACTTGAAACTGAATCTACAATAATTAACGATTTCCCAAAAACATATTTAACAACATATTTATCTTGTAGATTTAAAGTTTGGAATAGAGAAGTAGGTAGATTTAATGTATTGGCTCAGACGGAAATAGAAGATATTAGATATCACGTTGAGTTGAATAATGTTGGTAAATTAATATCATCTGATGATGTTTATATATTCAAAGAATATGACATAAAAGAAGAAGGCATAGACTGGAACTATCTTAATGCTAAGAGAAAAGAGATGTTGATGATGAAGAATCTTATATATCCATATATTGGAAGTTATAAGTCTATAATAAATGCTATTAATTATTTTGGATATAATGATTTAGAATTAAATGAGTATTATCGAAATGTAGATGTTGAGTCTGAGAATTATTCTAAGTTATTTAAAGTTGAAATACCTGATATATTTGATAATACTGTTGAGGGTTGGAAGGATAATGATTTTATAAAACATACTTTTCCGAATTCTAAATTTGAAGATACAAATCTTTTTAATTTGACATTTAGAATTACAGATAAAGAGGGTAATAATGTTCTTTATTATACTCTTGAAGAGGTTCAGAAGAAGTTACAAGGATTAAAATATTGGCTACAGAAAAATATCATACCAATTACACACAAAATATTGGATATAACTGGTAGAGCTGATTTTGTTGGTGGTACTACTGTGGTTCATCAGTCACGAGATGCTCAGTTTTTTAATATTAAACAGAACTTCACACCAATAACTTTCGATTTGAATGAGGCTTATTTATTACCTGTTAATAGTGGTTCTACTGTATATAACTGTGTTTTGGATTTTTATATCTCCGGATCAGCAACATCAAGTTTACTTCCAGATTACTACACAGTAGATATTAGAACTTATGAGATCTATAGAGAGTGGTATGCTTTTAGAAACTATCAAGTCGAAGAAAGAGTTGTTTATTATGATAAATTATATGAGTCAGTTATTATTAATAACAAAACTAATAATCCTAGAAAATTTGAAAATGCTGAAACATGGCTTTATGGAACATCCTATAAAATTGGAGATGTTGTCAAGTACAACAGGTTAATATATGTTTGGACAGAACAAGGTGGTGCTACCAGTTCGATAGTTTCTCCAGTCCTGGATGAGGGAGTAGGTTCTAATTGGTTGGATATAACTGAATGGAAAGAAATCGATTTAGTTCCTGTTGATAAAATATCAGAATATAGATTCATTGATAATTTAAATCCATTCAACTTCACAATTGATTCAAATATAACACCATATTTAGTTATTGAAGTTACATCGGATAATGGATATGGTATGATTTACAGAGATAGAAAGAACTTTGAGATTAAGGGTATATTGGATATACAAGAAATTGAAGCATTTACTAACTTGACTACAAAACAATATAGAGATGCTACACTTCCTATTGTTTATGCTGATATTGATAAGGTTCCTAATCTAACAATGACATCTTATCCATTTACAAAAGGATTCTTGGATATACACGGTAATTATACTGATAGACCTTACTTAAATAGTTCTAACGATATAATCTATCCACGTATAAAACATGGATATCCATATGTTATAGAGAACAATTCAAGCTTCACTGTTAATAATTTTAGAATTGAATTAAGTGGTGATTTCACATATGTTCAAAATCCTTATGTTGTTTCAAACATAGGTTCTGCGTATGTTATGAGCAATGAGCTAAATTGGACAGGTAATTTACCACCTAGTGGTACTGTTTCTATTGAGATTAGAGGTGATGTTGCAGTTGGTGGTAAGGCATTCTGGAGAGATTCTGTTAATACTGCAAATAACCAAGGATTAATTCCTATTTCTTCGAATGGTTCTTATAATATTTATGCTAGATTATCAACCGGTCAGAACTATGGTTTAACATTCTCTACTGTTGGTAATTTAAATCCTCAATATTACTATATTTATAGCAGATCATCAGCTGGATTATCTAATATAAGGTCTTATACACAATCATTCACAAATTGGCCAACATATGGTAACCAAGCACAAGACTTTAAATGGTCAACATTCTCACAACATGGTATCAATATCATAGAGTCTTCTGATAACTATATCTATGGAGATAACTTCCAAAAAGTTGTTGAAGGATTCAATACTAATTTAGGTCCTTTCGGTTATGTGTATTATCAAAATAGAGTTACAGGTACTAACTTTGATGTTCGTCTATTATTTGTAACATATTATAATAGTTTAACTTCTACACAGTCATATGTTCTTAGATATAGAGCTGGGTTACTACAAGAGACTGATCAAATGTTACAGGATGTTACAGGACTAAAACTCGGTACTAACTCAGTATCTGGATTGACTGTTATAACACAATCTTATTACCCATCGTAATAGTTAGGATATTAGTGCGTAAACTTCATAGTCAGCTAGTTGGAAATCAATTTGAAGTACGTCTTGATAATTCTCAGGGTCTTGAAAGAATGTTGCTTGTAATCCAAAATTAGTATTCGATAATTCAGTAATATATTTTTGGATTTGTTGAAGAATAATTTTCTTAACTCCTTGCGCTGAAACTTTTGTTTGGAATAAAAGTCTTGGTAAATCACAACCAAAATCTGGATCTCCTAAAAGATCACCTTTGTTTGTGAACAGTATCATCTCATATTTTTGAATAATTACTCTAATTAGGTCGTCTTCAACAATTTTGTTAACAACAAATCTTGGATGACCTACATAACCAATATAATAATCTTTAAAATCTAATTCTGCCATATTGGTATATATTTAAAAATTACTTTCCAATTAGTATATCTCTAAATTTACCAATTACTGTCATTCCCAAAATTATAGGATCAGTATTAGTTTCTAATTTTGATGAATATTCTGATATTATATAATTTAATTCAAATAATTTTTCAATATTTTCTTTTTTCTCCAATATACTCCAATCTACAAAACTTTTTCCTAATAGTTTTATTACAGAATCAATTTTATCGGGTCCAAAATTACCCATTAAAAAGTGATAGATGAATTCATAGTCAATACTTTTATTATAGAGTAATTCATATAAATCATTTTTTAATTTATTTGAGGTATTTGAGGAATTTATATTTAACTCACCAGTATCTTTAAAGTTTTGTATTTCAACAAACATACCTCTAAAGTCTGGAAATTTTTTATTTATTAGCTGAACAAGATGCTCTTTTGATATATTTAATTCTTCTGATGGTGCAACAGTTGATGTTATCTTTTTATAAATTTCTTGTTTTAAGTATTTCTCTTCTTGTGGATCTTGACAGTCAAAGTCTAAGCAAGTAAATCTAGATTTTATTCCATCTGATATTTTATTTATATGATTTGTAGTTAAAATAAATCTGACATTTCTGTGGTATGTCTCAATAAATGCTTTTAGAGCATCCTGATATTGTGGAGAAACCCTTTCAAACTCATCTAAAAATATATATTTTATTGGATCTTCAGTTTCTAACATAGGTTGAGTTTTACAAAACTTTTCTACCTCACTTCTTAAAACATCAATAGATGTGTACAGTGAGCTATTAATTTCTAAAAATGCTTTATCCTTTGAATACTTACCAATTAAGATTCTAGCTAAAGACGTTTTACCTGTTCCGTAATGACCATATAAAATATAATTTTTATTTACACCATTTTCAAAGTGTGACTTGATCCTTGGTAATAAAATAGTATCATCTATTGTTTTTGGTCTATATTTTTCCCAAAGTAGTAAATTTTTTATCGACATATAGTTTATTGAAAAGAAAATGTTTTTATATATACTCTCATGATAGGACAAAAGTTTAACTTTGATGAGGTTTTCTTTCGAGATTTAACCGTTTGTGTTTTGGATACTCTAGAGGGTAGGTTAAATTGGGTAAATCGTTTTACAGCAGGTGATATAAGTGTTCAAGTTCCTATTTATTATTCACTTAGTGGAGATGAAAGATTTCTTTTAGATTCATTTCAAGATGATATAGTCTCTGAAAATAGATATGTTGAATTAAATACTGACCAAATACCTAGAGGACATTTAACACTTAATAATTTTAATATTAGAAGTGATGAGTTTAGAAACCCTAATGTTTGGCTTAGAGCAGTTGTTGAAGATAATGTTGAAGTTAAAAAACTATTAAAACAAGTTAGAGCTATTCCTATTACTGTAACATATGATTTAGTAATTCTTTTAAAAAGTGAGATTGATGTTTTTAAATGTGCCCAAGAGATAATGAATACACTATGGTTATATAGATTTATTTATTTTGAACATAATTATATGAATATTGATGCTGTTTTAACAATGCCAGATAGTGATGCAATTGAGATAACACGAGAGAAAAATTTAAAAAGTGATAATACGATAAAATTGACTTTATCATTAGAGGTTCAAACATATTATCCAGCATTTACAAGTGCTAGAGATTGTAAAGTTGAAACTGCGGCAGTAGTTACCTCCGGATCAAATGTTATAAAAGTTGGACCACTTTTCACTAAAAATTGTATAGGTAGTAATAAAAAAGTATCATCTATATCTGATATATCTATCGGTCAACAAATAATTGGTGGTGTTATCCCTAATGGGACAATAGTTACAGATATAAATTTAGAAACAAGTGAGATTACTTTATCTAAATCCCTTAATTTTAATTCCGATAATCAAGTAGTATCATTTTTAGTCGGTGATGCTGGTAGTGTAATACAGCCTTATAGAACTAGGTGGTTCAATAACTTACAACCATTACTCATTGCTAGTGCTAAGGATATAAATCCAAATTCAAATAATTCTTTAGAATGAAAAATGAAAAAATAGACTTTTTAATTGTAATATATAGTTTATATAAAAAAAATAAAATGCAAAAGTATGAAGAATCTTAAACTTGAGTTGTTTAACTTCAAAAAGTCATTGTCTTTTGAACAATCAGACGTTGAATATGTAATTGAGGGACATTTAAATTCCACAAATGAATTATCAGAAAAGCAATTAATTCTTTCTTTGAATGAAAGATTAAAACCTTTTACTTATGATAAACAGGTTAAAGCTTTTTTGGAAAGTCTTAACAATGATATCAAGAATTATGAATTATTGTATGAATTGAAAAATTTATATAATGTTTTAAATTCAAAAAACCAAGGAGAACTTTATCGTCAACCTATTAATGTGTTGTTACAAACTATTAATTTAGAGACTGACCAAGATAGAATGGCTAAAATTTTAAATGAATTAGCTGTTTACGATTGGGTTCCTGAAATTAAATTATTTGTTCATAATTTATCAAAATCACCAGAACAAAAGACAAACTTATTAAGTGGTGGTAAGGGAGAATCTGTTTATACCATTGTTGAACAAGTTGAAGAAGGTCATTTAGCATTTGTTAGAGATTCTTGGTTTATTTTATCGGAGAATTCAATAGAGAAAACTTTATTAGAGAATAATATCAAAGATGAAGAAAGACTTCGTACTTTAAGAACTTTACAAACTGCTATGCAATTCTGCACAATTAATGAGTCTAGAATCGATTTCAGAATTTCAGAATATTTAACAGTTGGTTTATCAGTATCATCTAAGGGTGGTATTTTTATAAATGAGGATGAGTTAAATGAAGAAACAACTTTAGAAAGTTTATTCTCGTCACCAGTTGTTCCTATTGTTAATAAGAATTTTTACCCACTTTTAGTAGAAGTTTCTAAAAATATTGATTCTTTTGTTGAACTTGATGTTGTTAAAAGAGTTAGCAATTTAATTACTCCTACATTAGAAGTTTTTGCATTTAATTATAAGAATAATACTTTTATTTATCGTTGCGATGAGAGATATGGTAATTCATTCTTTAAATATGAATCAGCTTTGGAATTGGTTAATGAAGTTAGAAATGAATTGAATTATGATTTAACATATTTCTTCGAAAACAAACTTTCAAAAGAATTAGTTTCTAAAAGAAAACTAGAAGATAAAGAAAGAGAAATAACTCTAAAGTTAGAGGATGTTCAATTTAATATTTCAAAAGTTGAAGGATCTATTAAAATGATAGGAAACACAGAAGTATTAAATGAAGCTCTAGTTAACTTAAAGAAAAGAGAAGAAAATCTATCTTTAGAATTACAAGCAGTTAAAGAATTACAGTATAAAGAAAGAGTTAGAGCTTAATATTTAAAAAATATACTTGAAAAAGACGAAATATATATTTCGTCTTTTTTCATTTTATGAATATAATAAATATTAAAGCGTTAAAGAGTTTCGTACTCCAAAAATAAATGCTTATGAATGTATCTTAATAATAAAGACTTATATGTTGAAATGATTATATCAAAGGCCCAAGGTCGTTTGACTAGAAAATCAGAAAAAATGCTAGAGCTCCTAGCAAAAGAAACCATTAAAAAGATGAGATATTGGTCTAATGATGATAAAATGGATTGTTATCAATCTGGACTTTTAGATATGTTCCAAAATTGGTATAATTTTAATGAAGAGAAATCTGTTAATGCTTTTGCTTACTTTACAGAAGTTTTTAAACGAGGTATAGCTAAAGGTTTTAATGAATTATACAAGAAAAAAGGAGATAACGATAATTTAATTAAAGTTATCTCCATTGAAGGTTCTAATGATGGTCAGGGGTTACATAGTTTATAATTAAACTATGTCCTTTGCTTCAATTAGTGTGTATGTGAAAGAGTTTCCGTGAATATCTCTTGATTTTCTAATTATCTTCATAAATTCTTCAAAATCTGCTGCTTTTTTAAATACTTGACAACCTTCTGACCAGTTTTCAACATAGGTTGAATCCGCACCAGCTTTGTGTATGTTTATACCAAAAACACCTTCTTGTATTTTACTTTCATCATATTTCATATCTTTATTAGCATCTCGATATACTTTAACATTATTTTTTTGTCTTAATGCTTCATATTTACCTTGGTGTAGTCCTAATTGATGTGATCCACGATATTGACCCTCTACTAA
>Ga0214919_10003933_pt1 | contig 22035 bp, 15 predicted proteins | sample LL1503_MetaG_FD_177994 | JGI IMG/M metagenome (GOLD analysis project Ga0214919, IMG submission 177994) | Freshwater microbial communities from Lake Lanier, Atlanta, Georgia, United States - LL-1503 | ecosystem: Environmental > Aquatic > Freshwater > Lake | place: USA: Georgia | collected... | reverse complement strand
CGGCATGATCGCAAGCCGCTCACACCAAAGTGCTGGGCTCCATCCTGAGGTCAATGCCCCGCATTCAACCCAGCAACACCTGAGCTTGCGGATGCTGGCCATGGCCCAGCGGCCCGGACCGGCGGCCATGCGTTTGACGACGAATGGAACCGCTTGCCTGGCCCCGCCTCAGCGCTGCGAGCCGGCTTCGACAGGTCTGCCAGCGGCGGCGACCTCAACCAGGGGAATGCGTCATTTTCGAGGCCACGCAAGCCCGGCGCTGTTCTAGCTCTGTTGCGCTTCAACGAAACATGAAAAAGGCCTCTAAGTGATTGATTCACCTAGAGGCTTGACTCAACATGCGTCAACCTGAAAAGCTCATGTGGTGCGCAGGACGGGAATCGAACCCGTACGCCCGAAGGCTGCGGGTTTTAAGCCCGCTACGTCTACCAGTTCCGTCACCCGCGCAATACCTCGATGATAGGCGGCTGCGGCCTGCGCCTGATGCCGATGTGCAGGATCGACGCGATGCCGCACTGCAGCTGGCTGCTGTTGACCATGATCTGGCGCCGGTGCCCGGTTGAACAGCCCTGGCACAATGGCAATAAATAGCACGATCGTTCGATTTTTCCGCCATAGGCTGCCAGTGCCCGGCGGCTTAGAATTGAAACCAGTTTAGATCAACGTCAGTCCAACCAAGCCAGGAGCCGCTCGACATGAAGGTATTGGTACCCGTGAAGCGTGTTGTCGACTACAACGTCAAGGTGCGCGTGAAGTCCGACGGCACCGGCGTTGACATCGCCAACGTCAAGATGAGCATGAACCCCTTCGACGAGATTGCTGTCGAAGAAGCGGTTCGTTTGCGTGAAAAAGGCTTCGCCACCGAAGTGATCGTCGTGTCGTGCGGCGTCACGCAGTGCCAGGAGACGCTGCGCACCGCGATGGCGATAGGCGCTGACCGTGCGATCCTGGTTGAATGCGCCGATGAGTTGCAGCCGCTGGCGGTGGCCAAGCTGCTCAAGGCGCTGGTCGACAAGGAGCAGCCCGGGTTGATCATCCTGGGCAAGCAGGCGATCGATGACGACTGCAACCAGACCGGCCAGATGCTGGCCGCGCTGGCTGGCCTGTCGCAAGGTACTTTTGCCAGCAAGGTCGAGATCGTCGACGGCAAGGCCAGGGTCACGCGCGAGATCGACGGCGGTTCCGAGATTCTCAGCCTGAGCCTGCCGGCGGTGATCACCACCGACCTGCGCCTGAACGAGCCGCGCTATGTCACGCTGCCCAACATCATGAAGGCCAAGAAGAAGACGCTCGAGGTCTTCAAGCCGGCCGATCTGGGCGTTGACGTGGCGCCGCGCATCAAGACCCTCAAGGTCGTCGAGCCGGCCAAGCGCGGCGCCGGCATCAAGGTGGCCGATGTCGCCACCTTGGTGAACAAGCTCAAGAACGAAGCGAAGGTGATCTGAGATGGCTGCATTGGTGATAGCTGAACACGACAACGCGTCGATCAAGGGCGCGACGCTCAATACTGTGACCGCCGCGCTGCAGTGCCATGCCGATGTGCATGTGCTGGTGGCAGGCCACAACGCCGGGGCGGCTGCGGCCGCAGCGGCGCAGATCGCTGGTGTGACCAAGGTCTTGCACATCGAGTCCGATGGTTTCGGCCACGGACTGGCCGAGAACATCGCGGCGCAGGTGATCGCGATTTCGGCCAGTTACGGCCATTTGCTGTTCCCGGCCACTGCGGCGGGCAAGAACGTTGCGCCGCGCGTGGCAGCCTTGCTCGACGTGGGCCAGATCAGCGATGCGACCAAGGTCGTCAGCGCCGACACCTTCGAGCGTCCGATCTACGCTGGCAACGCGATCGCGACGGTGCAGAGCATGGATTCGATCAAGGTGATCACGGTTCGCACCACGGGCTTTGATGCCGCAGCGGCGACCGGTGGCAGCGCTGCACTCGAGGTCTTGGCGGCGGTGGCCGATTCGGGCCACAGCAGCTTCCTGGGCAGCGAGATCGCGCGCAATGACCGGCCCGAGCTCACGGCGGCCAAGATCATCGTCTCAGGCGGCCGGGCGATGGGCAGCAGCGAGAAGTTCAACGAGGTGCTGACGCCATTGGCCGACAAGCTCGGTGCCGCGCTCGGCGCCAGCCGTGCTGCGGTCGATGCGGGCTATGCCCCCAACGACTGGCAGGTCGGACAGACCGGCAAGATCGTTGCGCCGACGCTCTATGTGGCCTGCGGCATCAGCGGCGCGATCCAGCACCTGGCCGGCATGAAGGACAGCAAGGTGATCGTCGCGATCAACAAAGACGCCGAGGCGCCCATCTTCAGTGTCGCTGATTACGGGCTTGAGGCCGATCTGTTCACCGCCGTGCCCGAACTGGTCGCCGCGCTGTGATGCGTCGGTTCTGATGCCTGGTTGACCCTTTTCTGGGCGCCTTCGGTGGCGCCCTTGTTTTTTCTGGAGACTGCCATGACCTACCGCGCCCCTGTCAAGGACATGTTGTTCGTGATGCAAGAGCTGGCCGGCCTGAGCGCTGTCGCCGAGTTGCCTGGCTTCGAGGACGCTGGCCTCGACACCGCCGCTGCCGTGCTCGATGAATGCGCCAAGCTGAACCAGGATGTGATCGCGCCGCTGAACTGGGCTGGTGACCAGCATCCCCCGTTGTTCAAGGACGGTCAGGTCACGACGACGCCTGGCTTCAAGCCGGCTTTCCGCCAGTTTGCCGAGGGTGGTTGGCAAGGCCTGCACCATCCCGTCAACTTCGGCGGCCAGGGCCTGCCCAAGCTGATCCACGCCGCCTGCATCGAGATGCTCAACAGCGCCAATCTGAGCTTCGCACTGTGTCCCTTGCTGACCGACGGGGCGATCGAGGCCTTGTTGACAGCCGGCAGCGACGAGCTCCAAGCCAAATACCTGCCCAAGATGATCGCCGGCGACTGGACCGGCACGATGAACCTGACCGAGCCGCAGGCCGGATCGGACCTTGCTGCGGTGCGCAGCCGGGCCGAGCCGCAGGCCGACGGCACGTACCGGCTGTTCGGCACCAAGATCTACATCACCTACGGTGAGCACGACCTGACCGAGAACATCGTCCACCTGGTGCTGGCCCGGGTGACCGGCGCACCCGAGGGCGTCAAAGGCATCTCGCTGTTTGTCTGCCCGAAATTCATGGTCAATGACGATGGCTCGCTGGGCGCGCGCAACGATGTGCACTGCGTCAGCATCGAGCACAAGCTCGGCATCAAAGCCAGCCCGACCGCTGTGCTGCAGTACGGCGACGGCACGGCGGAGGTCAATGCAAACGGCGCCGGGCCCGGCGCCGTGGGCTATTTGGTCGGCCAGGAAAACCGCGGCCTGGAGTACATGTTCGTGATGATGAACGCGGCGCGCTACGCGGTCGGCGTGCAGGGCATCGCAGTGGCCGAGCGGGCTTACCAGAAGGCGGTGGCTTACGCCCGTGACCGGGTGCAGAGTCGGCCGGTCGACGGCTCGCTGAACGCCGCTGCGCCCATCATCCACCACCCCGATGTCAAGCGCATGCTGATGACGATGCGCGCCTACACGGAGGGCTGCCGAGCGATGGCGCTGGTGGCAGCGGCCGCGCAGGACGCCGCCCACGCCCATCCGGATGCCGAGGTTCGCAAGCAGAACCAGGCTTTCTACGAGTTCATGGTGCCGCTGATCAAGGGCTATTCGACCGAGATGAGCCTGGAGGTCACCTCGCTCGGGGTGCAGGTGCACGGCGGCATGGGTTTCATCGAGGAGACCGGTGCGGCCCAGTATTACCGCGATGCCAAGATCCTGACGATCTACGAGGGCACGACGGCGATCCAGGCCAACGACCTGGTCGGTCGCAAGACCTCGCGCGACGGCGGCGCGACTGCACGCTCGATCGCGGCTCAGATCCAGGCCACCGAGCAGCTGCTCGCCGCGCGCAGCAGCGACGCCGCACGCGCGATGCTCAAGCGCTTGAGCGCTGCCCGCTTGGCTTTGCTCGACGTGGTGGACTTCGTCGCCGGCCAGACCCGGGCGAGTCCGAACGCGGTGTTTGCCGGCAGCGTGCCCTACCTGATGCTGGCCGGCAATGTGATCGCCGGCTGGCAGATGGCGCGTGCGCTGCTGGTGGCCGAGGACCGGCTCGCCGAAGGGGTCGAGACCGACTTCATGCGTGCCAAGATCAACACCGCGCGCTTCTATGCTGACCATCTGCTGAGCAAAGCCACGGGCTTACGCGACAGCATCGTCGAGGGCTCGTCCGGTGTCACCGAGATGGCGTTAGACGCATTCTGATCTCGCCCGCTGCGGATATGTACGCGCTGTCTCAAGCGTGATAGTGCGCTGTCCAGAGTGCTCGCACACTGAGATATTGTTCTCATTTCTGACCTGGAGTTGCCTGTGTCCTTGCCCGCCGTCCTTGCCAAGCTTCCTCTGCCGATCATCGGCTCGCCGCTGTTCATCATCAGCACCCCCAAGCTCGTGATCGAGCAGTGCAAGGCCGGTGTCGTGGGGTCCATGCCCATGCTCAACGCCCGCCCGTCTTCGCAGGTCGATGACTGGCTGGCCGAGATCACCGAGACGCTGGCGGCCTGGGACCGCGCCCACCCCGACCAGAAGGCCGCGCCGTTCGCGATCAACCAGATCGTGCACAAGAGCAACGACAGGCTTGACCACGACATGGAGGCCTGCGCCCGCTACAAGGTGCCGATCATCATCACCAGCCTGGGCGCGCGGGTCGACATCAACGAGGCGGTGCATGCCTGGGGCGGCGTGGTGCTGCACGACATCATCAACAACCACCATGCCCACAAGGCAATCGACAAAGGCGCCGACGGTCTGATCGCGGTGGCTGCGGGCGCCGGCGGCCATGCCGGGTCCAAGAGCCCGTTCGCGCTGATCCAGGAAATACGCCAGTGGTTCCACGGCCCGCTGGCCTTGTCAGGCAGCATTGCCACCGGTGATGCGGTGCTGGCCGCGCTGGCGATGGGCGCGGACTTCGCGTACATCGGCTCAGCCTTCATCGCCACCGAGGAGGCCCGCGCCACCGACCCGCACAAGCAGGCCATCGTCGACGCCAACTCCGACGACATCGTCTACAGCAATCTGTTCACCGGCGTTCACGGCAACTATCTCAAGCCCTCGATCCGCAATGCCGGCCTGGACCCCGACAACCTGCCGGTCAGCGACCCGAGCAAGATGAATTTCGGCAATGTCGATAGTGGTGGTGCCAAGAAAGCCTGGAAGGACATCTGGGGCTGTGGCCAGGGCATCGGCGCGGTCGACAAGGTCAGGCCGGTGGCCGAGTTTGTCGCCCAACTCAAGCGCGAGTACGCGGCGGCCCGCCAACGCATAGGCCTGGTCGAGGCCGGCGTGGCCACGGTTTGATGCGTCTGTAGCGCTGCGCCAGCCCTTGCCCTCACCCGCCAAACCCGGCGGACGGGGTCGAACCCGGTTTTGAAGCCCGCCCAAGAGGAATCGTCATGTCCGATAAAGCCATGCCCGCCAGCTCGCTGACGGCACAGATCGACAGCGCAGCGCAGGCGCTCCAAGCCCAGATCGTCGACTGGCGGCGTGATTTTCACCAGCATCCTGAGCTCGGCAACCGCGAGTTCAGAACCTCAGCGATCGTCGCTGAGCACCTGCGCAAGCTCGGTTTCGACGAGGTTCGCACCGAGGTTGCGCATACCGGGGTGGTCGGGCTGCTCAAAGGTGGTTTGCCCGGCCCGGTGGTCGCGCTGCGCGCTGACATGGATGCGCTGCCGGTGGCCGAGGAGGTCGACCTGCCGTTTGCATCCAAGGTCCGCACCGATTGGAACGGTGAGCAGGTGGGTGTGATGCACGCCTGTGGTCACGATGCCCACACCGCCATCCTGATGGGCGTGGCCGAGGTGCTGGCCGGATTGCGCGCTGGCTTGCGCGGCAGCGTCAAGTTCATCTTCCAGCCGGCCGAGGAAATGCCGCCCGAGGGCGAGGACGGTGGCGCCAAGATGATGGTCGAGCAAGGCGCGATGGACAACCCCAGGCCGGCGGCCATCTTCGGCCTGCACGTGACCTCGCGTCTGCCACTGGGTGTGATCGGCTACCGGCCCGGCCCGGCGATGGCCAGCGCCGACAACCTCAAGATCACGATCCATGGCCGCCAGACCCACGGTGCGATGCCCTGGTATGGCGTCGACCCGATCGTCACTGCGGCCCAAGTGGTGATTGGCCTGCAGACCGTCGTCAGCCGCCAGATCGACCTGACCCAGGAGCCTGCGGTGGTGACGATCGGCGCGATCAAGGGCGGTCTACGCGAGAACATCATCCCCGATTCGGTCGAGATGCGCGGCACCATTCGTACCTTCAGCGAGGACATGCGCGACGACATTCACGAGCGCGTGACTTATCTGGCCGAGGCCATCAGCCGGGGCTCGCGCGCTGGTTGCACGGTCTGCATCAAGAAGAATTACCCGGTGACCGTCAACGATCCGGTTTTGACCGAGACCATGTTGCCGACGTTGCGCCGGGTGGTCGGTGCCGACCAACTGCACCTGATTCCCAAGGTCATGGGCTCGGAGGACTTCTCGTTCTTCCAGCGCGTGGTGCCGGGGCTGTTTTTCTTTGTCGGCGTCACGCCTGGTGGCGCTGCTGAGCTGGCCAAGGCCGCGCCCAACCATTCACCCCGATTCTTTGTCGACGAGGGCTGCCTGTTGCCCGGTGTGCGGGCGCTGGCGCAGTTGGCTTGCGACTTCCTCGAGGCGAACCCGTCCGAGGCTTGAACGGCCGCAGCCGTTCGGTAACACCCGTTCGGCCCTGAAAGTCCTGCTGCAGTGGCCTGTTGTGTTGAAGTTACTGCCGACGCTGTTGGTGTGCAGACCCGACCGGGATGGCGCTACCTATCCCGCGACTGCAGCGTCTTGTGGGCCGCCAGGACTGATTCGATGCTGTGACCGGGTGTCCCTTCGCAGGGCCATCCAGCGACGAATTTGTCAGCAAGATCGAAGCTTGGCTGTTGTCTAATAGCCGTTCGGGTTGTCACAGCAAGGGTGTTACAGTCCCGGCCATTCAGCAATTTAACTCCTTTCGTGCCCCTTGCTGATCGATCTTTGATCGATCGAGTCCGCTAGCAAGACGGGTCGCAATCCGCCTACCGGTCGAGCCGGGCCGCGGAAGGTTGATCAACCCATCGAAGCCCTGCAAACCGGGGCAGAAGGTGAGCGAGCGATGATGCAGCAACACAGGTCCAATTCGCATCTGTTTGGGGGCAATGCCCCTTATGTCGAGGAACTCTACGAGGCCTACCTCGACAATCCTGGCAGCGTGCCCGACACCTGGCGCAGCTACTTCGACAAGCTGCAAAATGTGCCTGCCACCGACGGTTCGCAGTCGCGTGACGTGGCCCATGCCCCGGTGGTCGAATCCTTCGCCCAGCGTGCCAAGGCCAATGCCTTCGCGCTCAAAGCCAGCTCCGCAGATCTGGCGGTCGCGCGCAAGCAGGTGCATGTGCAGTCGCTGATCGCGTCCTACCGGTTTCTGGGTTCTCGCTGGGCTGATCTGGACCCGCTCAAGCGTGCCGAACGCCCCAAGATTCCCGAACTCGAGCCGGCTTTCTACGACCTGAGCGAGTCCGATATGGACATCACGTTCAGCGCGGCCAACACGTATTTCGGCAAGTCCGAGAACATGACGCTGCGTGAGATCGTGCAGGCGCTGCGCGAGACCTATTGCGGCTCGGTCGGCGCCGAGTACATGCACTGCACCGACCCGGCCGAGAAGCGCTGGTGGCAGGAGCGGCTCGAGTCGATCCGCAGCAAGCCCAGTTTCGACGTCGAGGTGAAACGGCATATCCTGGACCGACTGACCGCGTCCGAAGGTCTGGAGCGCTACCTGCACACCAAGTACGTCGGGCAGAAGCGTTTCTCGCTCGAAGGCAGCGAGAGTTTCATCGCCTCGATGGACGAGGTGGTGCAGCGAGCCGGTGCCCAGGGTGTGCAGGAATTGGTGATCGGCATGGCGCACCGTGGTCGGCTCAACGTGCTGGTCAACATCCTGGGCAAGATGCCCAAGGACTTGTTTGCCGAGTTCGACCATACCGCGCCTGAGAACCTGCCTTCGGGCGATGTCAAATACCACCAAGGTTTTTCCAGCGACATCACCACCCCGGGCGGTCCGCTGCACCTGACGCTGGCGTTCAACCCTTCGCATCTGGAGATCGTCAACCCGGTGGTCGAGGGCTCGGTCAAGGCCCGGATGGACCGCCGTGGCGATCTCACCGGTGCTGAGGTGCTGCCGGTGCTGGTGCACGGTGATGCGGCGTTTGCCGGGCAGGGTGTGGTGATGGAGACGCTGGCGCTGGCACAGACCCGCGGCTACTACACCGGCGGTACGCTGCACATCGTCATCAACAACCAGATCGGCTTCACCACCAGCGACCCACGCGATTCGCGCTCGACGCTGTACTGCACCGACGTCGTCAAGATGATCGAGGCCCCGGTGCTGCATGTCAACGGCGACGACCCGGAAGCCGTGGTGCTGTGCACCCAACTCGCGCTCGACTACCGCCAGCGGTTCAAGAAGGATGTGGTGGTCGACATCATCTGCTTCCGCAAGCTTGGCCACAACGAGCAGGACACGCCGGCGCTGACGCAGCCGCTGATGTACAAGGTGATCGCCAAGCACCCTGGCACCCGCAAGCTGTACGGCGACAAGCTGGTGGCGCAGAACGTGCTGCCCGTGGGTGGTCCGGAAGAGATGGTCAAGCAGTTGCGCGCGGCATTCGACGAAGGCCGGCACACGATGGATCCGGTGCTGACCAACTTCAAGAGCAAATACGCGGTCGACTGGTCGCCCTTTCTCGGCAAGAAGTGGACCGATGCTGCCGACACAGCGCTGCCGCTGGCCGAGGTCAAGCGACTGGCCGAGCGTGTGACGTCGGTGCCGCCGAACTTCAAGGTTCATTCGCTGGTCGAAAAAGTGCTGGCCGACCGCGCCGCGATGGGTCGTGGCGACATCAATATCGACTGGGGCATGGGCGAGACCTTGGCCTATGCGTCGCTGGTTGCCAGTGGCTACGCGGTGCGGCTGTCGGGCGAAGACTGCGGGCGCGGAACCTTCGTCCATCGCCACGCCGTGCTGCACGACCAGAACCGCGAAAAGTGGGATGTCGGCAGCTACACCCCGCTGCAGCATGTCGCCGACAGCCAGGCGCCGTTTGTGGTGATCGACTCGATCTTGTCCGAAGAGGCTGTGCTGGGCTTCGAGTACGGCTACGCCTCGGCCGAGCCCAATACCTTGACCATCTGGGAAGGGCAGTTCGGCGACTTCGTCAACGGCGCGCAGGTGGTGATCGATCAGTTCATCGCCTCGGGCGAGGTCAAGTGGGGCCGCGCCAACGGCATCGTGTTGCTGCTGCCGCATGGCTACGAGGGTCAAGGCCCAGAGCACAGCTCGGCGCGTCTGGAGCGCTTCATGCAGTTGGCCGCTGACAACAACATGCAGATCGTGCAGCCGACCTCTGCCAGCCAGATCTTCCATGTGCTGCGCCGGCAGATGGTGCGCCAGTTCCGCAAGCCGCTGGTGATCATGACGCCGAAATCTCTGCTGCGCAACAAGGATGCGACATCGCCGCTGGCGGACTTCACCAAGGGCGAGTTCAAGACAGTGATTCCGGAGCAAAGCACCGACATCGTCAACGACAAGGTCAAGCGCATCATCGCCTGCTCGGGCAAGGTCTATTACGACTTGGTCAAGAAGCGCGACGAGAAGAAATCGAACGATGTGGCGATCATCCGCCTCGAGCAGCTCTACCCATTCCCGCACAAGGCCTTCGCTGCCGAGGTCAAGAAGTACGCCAACGTCAGCGAGGTGGTGTGGTGCCAGGACGAGCCGCAGAACCAGGGTGCCTGGTTCTTTGTCCAGCACACGATTCACGAGAACCTGGTGGAGGGTCAAAAACTGGGCTATGCCGGGCGCCCGGCCTCGGCTTCGCCTGCTGTTGGCTATGCCCATTTGCACCAGGAACAGCAAAAAACCCTGCTGGATCAGGCTTTTGGCAAGCTCAAGGGTTTTGTGCTGACCAAGTGATCTGATGCTCGGCGCTTTGGGCGCCAGCATGAGTCGCTGCGCATGTCCGTCACCCTGGCGTGACGCTCTTGCGCAGCGGGACACCCGAGTCGGTGTTCGTTTGAAACGAATCGAGAAACAACATGGCAATCGTAGAAGTCAAAGTCCCGCAGCTGTCCGAATCGGTGGCCGAAGCCACCTTGCTGCAGTGGAAGAAAAAGCCCGGCGAATATGTCGAGATCGATGAGATCATCATCGAGATCGAGACCGACAAGGTTGTGCTCGAAGTACCTGCGCCGGCTGCTGGCGTGTTGGCGGAATTGGTAGAAGCCGACGGCGCGACCGTGGCGAGCGACCAGGTAATCGCTCGCATTGACACCGCAGGCAAGGCCGGTGCAGCGCTGCAGTCTGCAGCACCGGCCGCAGCGTCCAGCGCTGCTGCCGCCAAGAGCGAGGTCGTGATGCCCGCTGCCGCCAAGCTGATGGCTGACAAGCAACTCGCAGCGGGATCCGTGGCTGGCACGGGCAAGGATGGGCGTGTCACCAAGGGCGATGTGCTGGCCGCGATGTCTTCACCCGTGGCGCCGGCGCCGCATGCGCCAGCACCGGCCTCAACACCGGCCTCAGCACCGGCCGTCGCTGCGCCGGCGCCGAAAAAACTGCTGCCGACAGTGGCAACCCCGGTCGGCATGAGTCTGGGCGAGCGGCCCGAGCAGCGCGTGCCGATGTCGCGCCTGCGCGCCCGCATCGCCGAGCGCCTGGTGATGTCGCAGTCGACCAATGCCATCCTGACCACCTTCAACGAGGTCAACATGGCCCCGGTGATGGAGATGCGCAAGAAGTTCCAGGACAAGTTCGAAAAGGAACATGGCGTCAAGCTCGGCTTCATGAGCTTCTTCGTGAAGGCCGCGGTGGCGGCGCTCAAGAAGTACCCGATCATCAACGCCAGTGTCGACAACAACGACATCGTCTACCACGGTTATTTCGACATCGGCATCGCGGTGGGTTCGCCGCGCGGCTTGGTCGTGCCGGTGCTGCGCAACGTCGACCAAATGAGTTTTGCCGACATCGAGAAGAAGATTGCCGAATTCGGCCAGAAGGCCAAGGACGGCAAGCTCGGTATCGAAGAGCTGACCGGCGGTACCTTCTCGATCAGCAACGGCGGCACCTTTGGCTCGATGCTGTCCACGCCGATCATCAACCCGCCGCAGTCGGCGATCCTGGGGGTGCATGCCACCAAGGACCGGGCGGTGGTCGAGAACGGGCAAGTCGTGGTGCGTCCGATCAACTACCTGGCGATGAGCTATGACCACCGCATCATCGACGGCCGCGAGGCCGTGCTGGGTTTGGTGACGATGAAAGAAGCGCTGGAAGATCCTGCGCGTCTGCTGTTCGACATCTGATCGGGTAGCCGCTTCGATTCCCGAACCCGGTTGCCGCTGGCAATTTGAAAGGATGCCGCCATGTCACTTGCTGATGAACTCCACAAGCTCGACGAGTTGCGTTCCCGCGGTGTGTTGTCTGACGCGGGGTTCGGGCGTGCCAAGCAGCGTCTGCTCGACGACCCTGCCGCGTTGCCGCCTGGCACCTCAACGGCGGTGGCGGTCGTCAATCGCTTCCGTCGATCATCATCCGACCGATGGATAGGTGGCGTCTGCGGTGGATTGGCGGTGGCCACCGGTGTCGAGAGTTGGGTTTGGCGTTTGGTCCTCACGGTGTTGCTGTTGTTCGGCGGCACCGGTCTGATCCTCTACCTGCTGCTGTGGATCTTCGTGCCGGCCGAGTGAGTCGGGGCTTTTTTGTAGCGTTTTTTTCGGAACATCATGTCCAAGTCATTCGACGTCATCGTCATCGGCGGCGGCCCCGGCGGCTACATTGCCGCCATCCGCGCCGCGCAACTCGGTTTCAACGTCGCTTGTGTCGACGAGTGGAAGAACGACAAAGGCGGTCCGGCGCCCGGCGGCACCTGCACCAACGTCGGCTGCATTCCCTCCAAGGCGCTGCTGCAGTCGAGCGAGCACTTCGACCACGCCGGCAACCACTTTGCCGACCACGGCATCGGACTGTCGAACTTGACCATCGACGTGGCCAAGATGCTGGGCCGCAAGGACCAGGTGGTCAAGCAGAACAACGACGGCATCCTGTACTTGCTCAAGAAGAACAAGGTCAGTTTTTTCCATGGCCGGGGCGCGTTCGTCAAGGCCGAGAGCGGCACCTATGAGGTCAGTGTCAGCGGCACTGCCGACGCGACGCTGAGCGCCAAACACGTGATCGTCGCCACCGGATCGATCGCCCGGCAATTGCCTGGCGCCGCGTTCGATGAGGACCGCATCCTGTCCAATGACGGTGCGCTGCGCATTGGCGCCGTTCCCAAGACGCTGGGTGTGATCGGGTCGGGCGTGATCGGGCTGGAGATGGGCTCGGTCTGGCGCAGGCTCGGCGCCGACGTGACGATTCTCGAAGCGCTGCCGGGTTTTCTCGGCGCAGCCGACGAGGGCGTCGCCAAGGAGGCGCTCAAGGCCTTCACCAAGCAGGGTCTGAAGTTCGCGTTCGGTGTCAAGATCACCGGCGTCCAGACCGGCGCGAAGGGGGTGGTGGTGGCTTACACCAACGCCAAGGGCGAGGCGGTGACGCTGGATGTTGAGCGACTGATCGTCTCGATCGGTCGGATTCCCAACACCATCGGCTTGAACGCTGCCGGCGTGGGCTTGGCGCTGGACGAGCGCGGCGCGATCATCGTCGACGCCGACTGCAAGACCAACCTGCCCAACGTGTGGGCGGTCGGCGACGTGGTGCGCGGCCCGATGCTCGCGCACAAGGCCGAGGAAGAGGGTGTGGCAGTGGCTGAGCGCATCGCCGGTCAGCACGGCCATGTCGACTTCAACCTGGTGCCTTGGGTGATCTACACCTCACCCGAGATCTCATGGGTCGGCCAAACCGAACAGCAGCTCAAAGCCGAGGGCCGGGCTTACAAGTCAGGCCAGTTTCCATTCATGGCCAATGGGCGGGCGAGAGCCTTGGGCGACACCACAGGGTTCGTGAAATTCCTGGCCGACGCCGAGACCGACGAGATCCTGGGTGTTCACATCGTCGGCCCGTTCGCCAGCGAACTGATCGCCGAGGCGGTGGTCGCGATGGCTTTCAAGGCCTCGGCCGAGGACATCGCGCGTATCTGCCATGCCCACCCCAGCCTGAGCGAAGCCACCAAGGAAGCCGCTCTGGCGGTGGACAAGCGCACGCTAAACTATTGAATCCTCGCGCCGCGTCCCAGTCGGTGCGCCCGACAGGGCGGCTGGCCGGCAGCGCCGGATCCGTGCAAGGACCCTGGTGTGAACTTGGACGACAACATCTTGAGCGTTCGTGAACTGTACCTGGCCACTTTGGCCGAGCGAGGCTTCAAGAGCGACCCCGCTCAGCTTCGCGCCCTGGATTCGCTCGAGCGTTGCGAGAACGAATGGATCGCCTACAAGGCGCGCCGCGGCAATGCGGTGACCAAGCTGCTGCTGCGCCCGCCGATCCCGCGCGGGGTCTACATGCATGGCGGCGTCGGACGCGGCAAGAGCTTTCTGATGGATTGCTTCTTTCAGTCGGTGCCGCTGACGCGCAAGACTCGGTTGCACTTCCATGAGTTCATGCGCGAGGTCCACCGCGAGCTTCAGGAGCTCAAAGGCACCGTCGATCCGCTCGATGAACTCGGCAAGCGCATTGCGCGGCGTTTCAGGCTGATCTGCTTCGACGAGTTTCATGTCGCGGATGTCACCGATGCGATGATCCTGCACCGCTTGCTCGCTGCGCTGTTTGCCAACCGGGTGGCGATTGTCACGACCTCGAATTTCCATCCGGATGGCCTCTACCCCAACGGCTTGCACCGCGACCGCATCCTGCCGGCCATCGACATGCTCAAAGAAGAGCTCGAGGTCATCAATGTCGACGATGGCACCGACTACCGCCAGCACACCTTGCAGCAGGCCAGGCTTTACCTCAGCCCTGCGGACGCGGCGGCCGAGTCGTCCATGCAGGCCACTTTTAGCGAGTTGGCCGAAGTGCGCGATCAGAATCCGCTGTTGCATATCGAGCACCGCGAGTTGCGTGCGCTGCGCCGTGCCGGCGGTGTCGTCTGGTTCGATTTCCGCACACTGTGTGGCGGCCCGCGATCGCAGAACGACTACCTCGAAATCGCCCAGCAATTCCACACCTTGCTGCTGTCGAATGTGCCGCAGATGCAGCCTCGACTGGCCAGCGAAGCGCGGCGTTTTACGCTGCTGGTCGATGTGCTCTATGACCGTCGGGTCAAGCTGATCGTCTCGGCGGCACTGCCGGCCGAACAGCTCTACACCGAAGGACCGCTGGTGCACGAGTTTTCGCGTACTGTCTCCAGGTTGCAGGAGATGCAGTCGGCCGAATACCTGGCGCTGGAGCGACGCGATGTCGACACCGGGCTGACCTGAGGCGTTGGCCAAATGAGAGTGCGACATGCTGCATGCCGTGACCTGCATCGCGCCCATGGCTTGAGTCGATAAACTCAGGGTCCTGATGAAGCCTGACCTCGATCGTGAACTCAAGCTCCATTCGCCGCAGCGTCAGTTGATCGAGTTGCGCATCGAACACGCGAATCTCGACAGCCTGATCGACTGCGCGGTCGGGCATGCTATGGGTGATGATTTGTTGCTGCGGCGGTTCAAGAAGCGCCGCCTGCGCTTGCGAGATCAGATCGTCCAGTTGGAAGTCGAACTCGATCCGCCGCTGCCGGCATGACGGCCTGCAAAGGCGGGCGATGTCGAAACCTGTTGAGCGATCCGGACATCCGCCGGTCGAGCCTGTCGATCTGTTGAAAGCAAGATTCCCCATGGACCTGCCGTGCGAACAGCCAGACCAGCCGATCAGCGCATTGGCGAACGCCACCCGCGATGCGCTCAGCCCGCATGGTGCTTTGGCGCAGGCCGACCCTGGGTTTGTCGAACGCGAGCCGCAGCTGCGGCTGGCCGATGCGATGGCCCGCGCCATCGAGGACCGCGCCACATTGGTGGCTGAGGCCGGTACCGGGGTGGGCAAGACCTTTGCCTACCTGGTGCCACTGTTGCTGTCGGGCCGGCGCGCCTTGGTCAGCACGGCGACCAAGAGCCTGCAGGACCAGCTTTTTTTGCGTGACTTGCCGCGCTTGCGCGATGCGCTGGGCCTGCCGGTGCGCATCGCGCTGCTCAAGGGACGCAGCAGCTACCTCTGCTTGCACAGACTGGTCCAGGCGCGCGAGGGTGGCTCGTTGCCTGATCGGTTTGCTGTGCGCGCGCTGGCACGGGTCGAGACCTGGTCACAAGCCACCCGGACCGGTGACCTGGCCGAGATCGACGGTCTCGACGACCGCTCGCCAGTGATCCCGCTCGTCACCTCGACGCGGGACAACTGCCTGGGCAACGAATGCCCGAGTTTCCGGGATTGCCATGTCGTCAAGGCCAGGCGTGAGGCCATGGCAGCCGATCTGGTGGTGGTCAACCACCACCTGTTCTTCGCCGACCTGTCGTTGCGCGACAGCGGTGTTGCCGAGTTGCTGCCGACCGTGGATGCGGCAGTGTTCGACGAGGCCCACCAACTGGTGGAGACCGGACTGCAGTTCCTCGGCACGATGCTGTCGACGCACCAGGTGATCGACTTTGGTCGCGATCTGCTCGCCGCAGGCTTGAGCCATGCCCGCGGTCTGGCCGAATGGCAGGCGCTGGCTGCCGGATTGGACCGCGCCGCACGCGAGTTGCGGATGGCTTGTGCTGGCGCGCTGCGTGAGCCCAAAGGCATCATCAAGCTTCGTTGGGATGAGCGTTCGCGTGAACCAGGCTTCCAGGAAGCGATGGCAGGTTTGGCTGCTGCTGCCGACGATGCGCGCGATGCGGCGCTGGCGGTCGAGGCGGTGGCACCGGATTTCACCCGATTGGTCGAGCGTGGCAGGCGCATCGCCCAGTTGGTGCAGGGCTTCAAAGCCGAGGCTGCGATCGACCGCGTGCGCTGGATCGACATTGGACCGCGCGACGCCAGATTGGTCGAGTCGCCGCTGCATATCCGGGACTTGTTCACCGAGCAGCGCGCTGCGGCGCCCAGGGCCTGGATCTTCACCTCGGCGACGCTGGGCAGCGACGAGCAATTGAGTTGGTTCAGTGAGGCCGCAGCGATGGAGGATGCGCGCAAACTGCGCGTGGGCAGCCCGTTCGACTATGCCGCCCATGCGCGTACCTGGGTGCCCCCGCGCTTTCCCAAGCCCAACGAACCTGGGCACCCGGCAGCCGTTGGCGCGTTGGCCGCGCGACTGGCTGGCAGGCTTGGCGGACGGACCTTCGTGCTGACGACCACCTTGCGCGTCCTGCCGCTGATTGCCGAGGCCTTGAATGAGGCCGCAGTTGCCGCCGGCGAGCCACTGCAGGTGCTGGTGCAAGGAACCCATCCGAAACGCACGTTGTTGCAGCGTTTTCTCGACACGCCGCGCAGCGTTCTGGTGGGTTCGGCCAGTTTTTGGGAGGGCATCGACGTGCCCGGCGATGCGCTGCAATGCGTGATCATCGACAAGCTGCCGTTTCCGCCGCCGCACGATCCGCTGGTTCAGGCACGCAGCAAGGAGCTCGAATCGCGCGGCCGCGATCCTTTCAACGACTACTTCTTGTCAGAGGCGGCGATCTCGCTCAAACAGGGTGCCGGCCGGCTGATCCGCAGCGAGACCGACCTGGGACTGTTGGTGATCACCGACCCGCGGCTGCGCCAGATGCCCTATGGCCGCAAGCTGCGTGCGGCATTGCCTGCGATGGGGACGCTTGACACAGAGGAGGACGCCATGGCCTGGCTTGCCGAGATCGCCGCGGCCAGTGCTGCGGCATGAGGCCATGCGAATTCGCAGACTGGCCAGGCTACCAGAACTGCCACCAAGCCCGGTCGGGCAGCCGTACGCCGTCTTTCAAGTAGCGGGTTTGCGGGAAGTTGGCCTTCAGCACCCGTTCGGCATCGTCACGCAGGGTTTGCAATCCAAGCTGCTCGTAGCTCGCTGCCATGATGAACAGGGCTTCCTCGGTCGCTGGGGCACGCTGGTAGTCGCGCACCGCGAGTTGCGCCCGGTTGGCTGCCGCCACGTAAGCTGATCGGCGGTAGTAGTAGCGCGCGACATGCACCTCATACTCGGCCAAGGCGTTGACGATGTAGTCCATCCTGGCGCGGCCGTCGCTGGTGTACCGCGATTCGGGATACTGCTCGACCAACTGGCCAAAAGTCTGGAACGAATCGCGCGAGGCTTGTTGGTCTCGCTCGGAGATGTTCTGGCGCGAGAAGTTGCTCAAGAAGCCCATGTTGTCGTTGAAGTTGATCAGGCCCTTCAGGTACAACGCGTAGTCCATGCCAGGGCTGGAAGGGTGCAGTTTGATGAAGCGATCGAGTGTGGCAATGGCCATCACACGCTCACTCGTCCTCCACTGTGCGTAAGCCAGGTCTAGCGTGGCTTGCTGGGCCAGCACCGTGCCTGCCGCGCGCCCCTCAACTTTTTCCAGTGCCTTGATGGCAGGCTCGTAGCTTCCCGCTGCCAGGTCTTCCTTGGCCTGTGCATACAATTTCTCGGGAGAGTTGCGCAATTCCTCGTCTTTTGACGTGGTGCTGCAAGCTGCCAAAGCGCTGAGCAGCGCGATCACCAGCAGCTTGCGCGCAGCCTGTCGCTGCGGGCGATGCATGGTGTTGACTGGCGCCGCGAGGCGAAAAACCTTGAACAAACTCATCTTGTCGGCGACCGCGTTGCGGGCGGCGTCCTTCCAGGCATGTATGCGAACGCTAAGATTCTAATGTCCTCAACCACCGACCTGCTGACCGCTGACGACCCGGAGGCTGACGTCGAAGTTCGCGAAGCGGTCGTGTCGCGATTGCAGCATGCGCTGCGCTTGGACAAGGCGCTGGTGGCGCTGGCGCCCGAGTTCTCGCGCAGTTGGTTGCAGCAGTTACTGGCGCGTGGTCATGTGCAACTCGACGGTCTGGTGCAAGACACCGCGTCGCGCAAGCTGCGAATCGGGCAGAAGATCCGGCTCGCGTTGGTGCCCACGGCCGAGAGCCTGGCCTTTCGGCCCGAGCCCATGGACTTGGACATTGTTTTCGAGGACCTGCACCTGCTGGTCGTCAACAAGCCCGCGGGGCTGGTCGTGCATCCCGGCGCCGGCCATTGGTCTGGCACCTTGCTCAACGGTTTGCTGGCACATCATGCGGTGGCTGCCACGCTGCCGCGCGCGGGCATTGTTCATCGTCTTGACAAGGACACCACTGGGCTGATGGTGGTGGCCAAGACCTTGCCGACGATGACCGCGCTGGTGCGGCAAATTGCGGCTCACGACGTGCGCCGCGTCTACCTTGCGCTGGCGCAGGGCGAGATCGCCTGGCCTCAGGCCGCGATCGAAGCGCCGATCGGCCGCGACCCGGGCTCGCGCCTGCGCATGGCGGTGGTGGCCTCGGGCAAGCCGGCCCGCACCGACGTCGAACGCCTGGCGGCGCGCGGTGGCGTCACCGCTGTGCGATGCCGCTTGCATACCGGCCGAACCCACCAGATCAGGGTGCATCTGTCGTCGCGAGGCCACGCACTGGTCGGTGACCTACTCTATGGCGGTCGACCTGCATTGGGCATGACCCGGCAGGCTTTGCACGCCACCGAGTTGGCTTTCGAGCATCCGGGTGACGGCCGCATGATGGTCTTCAACGCCGCGCTACCGGTCGATCTGGCGGCCGCTTGGCGCCAGGTGATCCCCGACCGATAAGGGGCCGGGGGTCGCGGGAAAGTCGCAGCCATCATTCGGGCTACAATAGAAAATGAAACGGTTGACGCTGGATCGCTGGATGGAAACTCTCGAGTCCTTGCCCCGATGCAGCGACCAAGACGCAGGTCCGAATCGGGCTGCGGGATATCCCAGGCCAGTAGTCTTTTGCGGCCGAGTATCCGAAGGCGCAGCAAGGACGTAGCGGCGGTAGCCGCCAAATTTTTTTGGCAGTGCAGATATTTTCCCGGCTCGCCGCAAGACGCCAGCTGGGTTTTCCATCCGAGTCAGTCCGCTTGATGCGATGCACCAGCGCTGTTGCCTTGCGACAGCCCATGTGAACAGGGGTTCATGAACACACAAGAGGCCAAGCGTGTCCTCGAGACTGCGCTGATCTGCGCGCAACAGCCTTTGCCGCTGCGCGAGATGCGGGATTTGTTTGATGAGCAGGTCGGGCCCGATACCCTGCGTTCGCTGCTCGATGAATTGGTGCGTGATTGGGAGCCAAGAGGTGTTGAATTGGTGGCCTTGGCCACCGGTTGGCGATTCCAAAGTCGTCCCGAGATGCGTCAATTTCTCGACCGACTGCATCCCGAAAAGCCGCCGCGCTATTCGCGGGCCACGATGGAAACTCTGGCTATCGTTGCCTATCGACAGCCGGTGACGCGAGGCGATATCGAGGATATCCGGGGCGTGACGGTCAGTGGCCCCATCGTCAAGCAACTTGAGGAGCGCGGCTGGATCGAGGCCATTGGCTACCGCGAGGCGCCAGGTCGTCCGGCCTTGTACGCCACGACGCGCCAGTTTCTCGACGATCTGGGTCTGGCCAGTCTCGATCAGTTGCCGGTGCTGGAGGCTGCGCCGAAAGCGGCTGTTTTCGATCCAGGGTCAGCAGGTCAGCATTCGCTGCTTGATGACCGCATCGATGTGGCGGCCGAGTTGGCGCCCCATGTTTCAACCGATGTTGCGACCGGTCATGCCGGCGCTGTTCTTTCCGAGCTGGTCGGCCTTGCGGCCACTGGCGTACACGCTCCGGCCATCATGCCGGGGTCCGATGACTCTACCCCCGCAGCGCAAGCATGAACTCGCAAGACCACGATCAACCTCAGTCTGAACTGCCGGACGCCGCAGCACCGGATGTCGCGGCGGCCAAGCCCCGGCGCAAGCGCAGCCCGCGGGTTGTCGACCCGCAGGCCTTGGAGGCTACGACCGAGCAGGTACTGCAGTCTGTCGCGCCACCATTGGACGAGGCGATCAAGCCCAAGCGCAGCCGGCGCAAGCCGGTCGAAGTCGTCGCTGTCGAAGATATGCCGGTGGTCGTATCGGCGCCTGTCGTCGCTGTGCCCGAGGTGGCAGGCGACAACCCCGGGTCGGTCAAGCTGGTCAAGCCCCGGCGCCGTGTCGCGTCGCCTGCCGGCGCGGCGGATTCGATCGTTGAGCCGTCTGCGCCGTCCCCAGCCCTGCCATTCACCGCTGTGGCCGAGATCATCGGCGCAGCCCCGGCGATGTCCGACGCTGTGGCCTTGGCGCCAGCGTCGACGCTCAGCGCTGCGCCGGACCTGGCCGATGGCACCGAAGGTGTCGTTGGCCGTGACGACGTCGAGGGTGGTGAAGGCCCGCGGCGGCGCAGTCGCAATCGACGTCGCGGTCGTCGCAGTGGGGCCGAACGTGGTTTGCGCGAAGATGGTGCGCCGACCGACGAGGCCAGCCCGCGCATGGCCGGCGCAGACGATGACGGCGATGACGGCGATGACGGCGATACCTCCGTTGACGAAACGCCTCGCTCTGCACCTCTGGACTCAGGCGAGACCTTCGCCGCAGTACTGTCAGGCGACTACGATGCTGAGCCCGCCGATGGCGCGGTCGCCACCGATCCTGAGCGGCGAGTGCTTGCTGCCGAACCTGACGCACCCAAGCTGCACAAGGTGCTGGCGCAGGCCGGCATAGGCTCGCGTCGCGACATGGAGGAGTTGATTGCCGAAGGCCAGGTCATGGTCAATGGCCAACCCGCCCACACCGGTCAGCGCATCTCATTCGGCGATCGCATCAGCGTTGCTGGCAAGCTGATCAAGGTGCGCATTGCGCCACCGCCACCGCGCGTGATCGCCTACCACAAGCCTGTGGGCGAAGTCGTTACCAATGACGACCCGCAGAACCGGCCAACGGTGTTCAGGCGCTTGCCCAGGCTTTCGCAAGGCAAGTGGCAGTCGGTGGGTAGGCTAGACATCAACACCGAAGGGCTGCTGCTGTTCACCAACTCGGGCGAACTTGCCAACCAGTTGATGCACCCGCGCTTCGGGGTCGAGCGTGAGTACGCTGTGCGCGTGCTCGGAACGCTAGAAGTTGATGCACGCAACCGCTTGCTCGATGGCGTCGAGATCGACGGCCAGCGCGCAGGCTTCAAGTCGATAGAGGACGGTGGCGGCGAGGGCGTCAACCATTGGTACCGCGTGGTGATCACCGAGGGGCGCAATCGCGAGGTGCGAAAGCTTTTCGACAAGGTCGGGCTCGGCGTGAGCCGGCTGATCCGTATCCGCTATGGCTGCGTGGTGCTGCCGCGAGGTCTGCGCCGCGGCTTGTTTGTCGATCTCAATGAGGCCGAGGTGCGCGAGGTTCGCCGACTGGCCAACGTCGGTCGAGATCAGCCTGGTGCTGGCCCTCGCCCGCCACGCCAGGAAGGTCTGGCCAACCCGGGCGTTCCGCCCTTGCGCGAAGGCCAGGGTCCTGGCCGGGGCAACCGGCGCGGCGGCCCGCCGCCTCAGCGTGCCGATCGCGACCGGCCGGAGCGTACGGCCGAGCGCTCGCCTGAGGCCCGCGCTGGCAGGACGCAGGAGCGGCGCGAGCGACAGCCCGATCGTGACGGTGAACAAGAGAACTTTGCGGCGATTCCGAACCCGCTGATGCAAACTTTCGACAAGCGCGCAATCCGCGAGGCGCGCCAACCCCGGCGTGAAATCTCAGAGGATGGCCCGATCCCGAATCCGCTCGAGCAGACCTATGACAAGCGGTTTGTGCAAAAACCGCGTGGTTTTGGTGGTGAAGGCGGCGGTGGTCGCAAAAGCGGCGGTGCACCCGGTGGCCAGCCCGATCCTATGAAGACATCGCTCGGCTACATCGGTGCCGATGCGTTTGTCCGCAAGTTCCAGGGCAATGGTGGTGGCGGCGGTGGCGGTGGCGGTGGCGGCGGTGGCGGCGGTGGCGGTGGCGGTGGTCGGCGCGGCGGCAGTGGTGGCGGCGGTGGCGGTGGCGGTGGCCGCCG
>Ga0214919_10003932_pt1 | contig 22037 bp, 19 predicted proteins | sample LL1503_MetaG_FD_177994 | JGI IMG/M metagenome (GOLD analysis project Ga0214919, IMG submission 177994) | Freshwater microbial communities from Lake Lanier, Atlanta, Georgia, United States - LL-1503 | ecosystem: Environmental > Aquatic > Freshwater > Lake | place: USA: Georgia | collected... | reverse complement strand
GTAGAAGACACGTATCCAAATAATATTTCTAAATTTTTAGAAATTTTTAAATCTGATAAACGATGTAAATCGGATAATATTAATTGTATGTATCCTAGTTTTTTTTTAAATTAAGAAATCAATATATAATAAAATTGTATATTGATTTCTATAAATAAATTTATAAAGGCATAGATGATGATTGTACTGTATTAATAATCATTCCATCAGATGATGGCATAGTAGTTGATGATTGTCTTGTAGTAATATTCATTCCATCACTTAATGGTTGTCTTGTAGTAATATTCATTCCATCAGATGATGATTGTCTTGTAGTATTATTTGTTCCACCAGCTGTATTTCTTACAACAATATTTGTTGCATCATTTGGATTAACCATCGTATTATTTACTACATTGCCATTTCTATCAACAGTTTGACTTTGAGGTCCATCTAAACATTTATACATTTTAGCAACTCTGTCGTATACTTGATTTGGACAATTTAATTTATTTTCTATAGATTTTTTTTCTTGAATTATATCTGAACATACTTCTTGTTTAAGTTCTTTATCAAAAACTTTATTTTTACAATTTGTATTGTTTTTAAGAGAAACATCTTCAAAAGTTTTACAAGTACTAATACCTGTTTCTGCATCAACAGAAATTCCATATTGACATTTTTTTAACATATTGTCTGATTGATTTAAAATACAATAAGGTGTTGAATTTTCTTTAAAACCATTAGTAAAAGTTGCGTTTGTATCATCAATTATTAATGTTGAATTAGGTGGACAAGATAATTTTTCAGGCATAGGATAATCTACATCATCGGTTAAAACGGACATACTATATATAGTTGTTGGGAATATAGTACATACATTTGGTTTTGTAAAACCTTGTGATACATCACCTTTTTGTATTCTGAATGTAAATTTATCATTAAAAGTATAACCTTCAGGACATTTTGATGTAGTATTTGTAAGTATGTTTAATATTTTATTTTTAATGTCATCATTGTTGGTATCATTTGTGTTTTTTAATTCAGTTATAGATTGTTTAACTTGCTCATTTGTAACATCCGAACTTTGACCTTGACCCATTTTGTATATACTATATTTAAAGAAATATATATAAACAATTAGCTAAATATTTATATATATTCAAATTGAATAAATAAAAGATATTCATAATCAAGTTGATATGTTGCAATAAATTCATGTAAATTATTTCTTGGTTTTTGAAAAACATTCATAATAAATGTAAAATCTATTTGATCTATTAAACAATATCTATTAACATACCGTGGATCCTTAAATAGTATTGTATCAAATAGCTCATATTCAATATTAAGTTTAACACCAACACTATTAAAATATCGTTGTAATATAAGTATATTATCAGGAGTAAAATCTAAATTTAGTTTTTTAAATCCATATATAAGCATATTTAGGAATATTTCAAAAATATCAGATACTTTTGTAGATGGATCATGTGTATTTTGATTATTTAAAATATCAATTTCTAAAAAAATTGATTTAGGAGGTTTAGGTTGTTCTAAAAATATAGTGTCAAATATTTGAAATAAATTGTTTTGCATTTTATATATAAAATATATTCTTGTCTTAATATATGTCTCGACAAGAAGAAAAGCTTAAATATATTGACTATTCAACACATATGGATACATTATTAGAAGGTACATGTAATCAATGTAATAATAATGCATCACCTTCTAGTTATTTACCAACTGATAATGCTGTAAATACAGTAGGATTTATGCCAACCAATCGTAATTATAATTATCAAAATGCTAGTATTGAAAATAATTTATTATTTGGAATAACAAATACACAAAAAAAAGAATTAGTCGAATCAAATATGCCATCAAGAAATACAATAGAACAATTTGGAAGTATAAATTCAAATGAATTTACATCTACAATGACACCGTCTGTTGATTATAATAAGAACAATGATGTATTACAAGGTATAATTCAAGAATATGATAGAGTAAAAGATAAAGGTGAATTTTACACATTTAAGTCAACACCTAGAAGAAAGAATATTGATTTATCATCATATATGGCACCTCCGCAAAAAACGCAAGGTAGAGGATTTGGAGATATAAATATATATGAAAAAATATATTTAGGAGAACAAACAAGAAGTAATGATTATCGCCCAATTGTAAGAGATGCTGAAAGAATACCTGATGTTCCATATTATTTAACAGCATTACCAGTTTTTAATAATCTTGGTGGAGAAGATACACGATATTTAAATATGAAAAATACGAAATATTTAGGTAATTCATAATTATAAAATTTTTATTTTATAATTATATATACAAATGGCTGGAATTTTTGATAGATTACCATATGACAATTGTGCGACTGAACAATATACTACAACAACAAAATCACCTGAATTATATCAAATATTTTTACCGTATAACGAGAATTATGTAACTAGTACCCAAAATAGTGGAGCACAATTATCTCAAACATTGAAAAGCAAAGATAGACGTGTTGAGATCGAAAATGATTTATTATTAATTAATTTAACAGGAACAAGATGTGCAACAAAAAAATTTCAAGCGTGTGAACCAGCTGGTAAAAATAAATGTGAATATGAAAATGTAATTATTAATAGATTAAATGATAGACAAATCGTGCCAACAAATATGGCACCATTTGTTATGGGTAATGCAGTTTCTAAATAATAAATATAATATAAATATAAAAAATAAATAAATATTTTTTATATTTAGAAAGTATATAGAAAGGTATAGAGAATGTCAGGTATATATGCAAGATCAAAATATGATGCTCTTTTTCAAGAAGAATTAACAACACAAACAGTTAGATCAAATTATTATTCGATTAATGATGATACATGGAATAATAATAAAAAATGTGTATCTTACAATGGACCAAGATCAAACCGTACAGGTGATATAGGTGAAATTGATACAGGTGATAGAGTATTACGTGTAGATGTTGAAAGTAAATTAGCAAGAGATTACTCAGATACAAAATATATGTCAGGAAATACTTTAGAAGAAAAAAGAAAAATTTTATTATCACAGGTAGAAGAGTTTAAACCAAAGTATACTGAATGTGATTCTAGTTTAGAATTAGGTAATTCTCGATTAGAAACTGATAATAAAATTTTTAGAGAACAAGCATATAATGTTATATATGATAATATAATAGATCCTAGAGAATGGGTATATTATGGTAATAATAGAGATGGAGTAGATACAACTGGAAATAATAGATTTGGTAGAAGCAGTAGATATGATAGTAAACTAAACATTGAACAAACAATGAATGATATTAAAAAAGTAGCTAACGTACGTTCTTAAATAATTTAAAAATTATATAGTTTTATAAAATTAAAACTATATTTTCATTAAAATATATGTATGAATAATTTTATATTATTTTTATAGTATAATAATAATATGGAAGTATTAGCAATTGGTTTGTTAGGTATTGCAGGAAAATATATTAGTGAACGTTTTACAAATAACGATGATGAAGATGATGACGATGATGAAGATATAGAAAATTTTAATAATAAACCAGAATCAATTGTAAATGGATTTGATCAAAAAAACAATGTTCAAAAAAAAATGGCAGATGTTGCATTAGATAAAAAAAATTTATCGAATGATCCTAATAATAAAAATATAATACCAACATTATATAATAAACGAACATATGATTTAGATACTGAAAATAAATACATGTCATCAAATAACAATTATAACAATACAAATGGAGAAACAATGTTAGATTTATTTAAGGGTGCAAAAAATTTAATGGAAGGTCCACCCAATGAATTAACATCATTAGATGAACAATTTGAACCAATGACAATAAATAATAAAAAACCTGATGCAGCAAATATGGGTAAATTAACATTACCTAATAATTGGACTCCATATAATACTAGTGATGATGACATGACATATAAAATATTTAATAAAGATGAATTAATTCATAATAACATGCAACCTTTTTTTAAAGACAAAGGATTGTTGATTACAGAAGAAAATTCTAGAAATATGGAACAAACATTAGATTTATACACAGGTTCTTCTCGTTTCTATTATTCTAAAAAAGAAGTACCAAATATTATTGAAAATTTTGATCAAGGATTTTCTACTGCATATCAACCAATTATGTTATCTTCATATACTAGAGGTACCCCAAATCAAGTTGATTTAATACAAGATAGATATTTTTCAGGTAAAGAAAAACGTAGTGATCGTCCATTTGAACAAGTTAATGTAACACCTGGTGTTAATATATCTCCGTATGAAGATAGTAAAATTGGTTTCCAAGATCCTTATGTACCACCAACAAGAACAATTGATGATTTACGACGAAAAGATAATCCTCAAATATCTAGTACACCCCAAGTTACAAAAGGTGCAAATGGTGAAGGTAATTATGGATCAATTGGTGATGTAGTAAATAGAAAACCTGTAACATATGGTGAATTAAACAAAGATTATACAATTTTACCAAGTATATCAACAGTGCAAAAACCAACTGATATAGGTAATTGGAGTTTTGATAAAAGTCATAGAGGTAATACAGAAAATTTTGAACAAGGTGTTCTTGGTCCTGGTACACAAGAAGCAGGTATTTCAATTGATAATTTTGGTAAAACACGTGATCCATTTAAACAACATTTAGCAGGATTAGATCAAACAGTACCTAATGTTGTTGTTCAACAAAATTTACCCAATTTAGATAAAAGTACATATAATAATTATGTAACTCAAAGATCAACTGCAAATGCAAACTTTACAGGTGCAATGGGTAACAATACCAATGGATTAGGCGAGGTATCTGAATATCAAGCAAAAAGTACACAAAGAGTAAATACGAATGCAAACTTTACAGGTGCAATGGGAAATAGTACAAATGGATTTGGTGATATGTCAGAATATCAAGCAACAAGTACACAAAGAGTAAATACAAATGCAAACTTTACAGGTGCAATGGGAAATAATACTAATGGATTTGGTGATATGTCTGAATATCAACCAATGAGTACACAAAGAGTAAATACGAATGCAAACTTTACAGGTAGTATGGGTAATAGTACCAATGGATTTGGTGATATGTCAGAATATCAACCAACGAGTACACAAAGAGTAAATACAAATGCAAACTTTACAGGTAGTATGGGTAATAGTACTAATGGATTTGGTGATATGTCACAGTATCAAGCAATGAGTACACAAAGAGTAAATACAAATGCCAAATTTACAGGTGCAATGGGAAATAGTACAAATGGATTTGGCGATATGTCACAATATCAAGCAATGAGTACACAAAGAGTAAATACAAATGCAAACTTTACAGGTAGTATGGGTAATAGTACAAATGGATTTGGTGATATGTCTCAATATCAAGCAATGAGTACTCAAAGAGTAAATACGAATGCAAATTTTACAGGTAGTATGGGTAATAGTACAAATGGATTTGGTGATATGTCTCAATATCAAGCAATGAGTACACAAAGAGTAGATACTAATTCTAATTTTATGGGTGGTATGGGAAATAATACAAATGGTTTAGGTGAAGTTTCATTATATCAAGCAATGCCAACTAATAGAATTATAAGTAATAATTTAATTGGTTTACCTGTATCTCAAATAGGTGGTAATGGTCATTACTCAACTGTAACAACACCTATGGTAACACAACGTCAAGAACAAAATACATCATTTATTGGTCCTATTGCTGGATCAAATAGTGTAAATTCAACATCTACAGGTTCAGGTGAAAGAAATATGTATTTTAGAGATACAAAACAAAATTTACTTGCACGTAATAATCCAACTCCTGTAAATGCATATCAACCACCAAATAGTGGAACAAGTGGTCAAGTAGAATTAAAAAATTTTCCATCTACAATGATGTCATCAACAGGTTTTTTACCTTCGACAAATTATTTGTCATTTAATTCACAAATTAAAAATATTCCAATACCAACAACATATCCAAATTATTATCCACCTGATATGATGCATAATAATCCATATATTAATAATATACAATATAAAACAAAACCAAATTATGTAAAAAATAATACAATAGAAAAATCATTTAATCAATTTAGTAATGATAAATTTGTATCTCCACAAACTATTCCAACTGTTAGTAGATAAAATAAATATATATTAAATTATATTTATTTTATAAATAAATTATGGGTGCAAATTAGTAATGTTTTTGTTTTCTTCACTCGAATCGTCTAATGAATTGATGTATTCATCCAAGTCTTTTTTCTTAATTGCTTCATAATGTTTTGAAATAATATTCATAATATAATGATATCCATTATTTATATCACTGATTGTTTTACCACCTGTAATGATAATACTACCGGATTGAAATATAAATATAGATACATTATCATTATCATTAATATAATGACGAATATTTACACATGCATGACTATTTGGATCGTATCTGCATTTAATCTTTTCAGCTTTTAATATTTGAAATAGTATATCACGATTAATTTTAAATGGTACACGACAATTACTATTTATCATTCGAATATTAAATTCAGTAACTTTAATATCTGCAGTTTTTTCAATAAAAGTAATCATTGTATTTGGTACAATAGGTGTATTAATGAATTCAGGTAGTAATGTATTTGTATTATCTGTTACAATTGTATTTGTATTAATTGGATTTAATATTTTTGAAAATAATTTATCAATGATAATATTACATTCATTAATTTTTTTAATACCGGTCATTTGTAATGACCCATTTTTAAATATTTTAAGATTAATATAACGATCAGGTTCTAACCGAATATACGCAGTTACTTGATTAAAGAATTTAAATTTACTTCTTTTAATTTTTAAATTATTATAAAATGATTTAATTTCATTATAATGTGATGATAATTTTTTAGGTTTTTTCTTATTTTGTGTAGAAACATTTTCATTTTCTGATTCAGATTCAATTTCGGAATCTTTGGGTGCCGGAGGTAAATATGCAATATTATTACCTAGTTTAATTCTAACCCATCCATTACATTTAAATCCAATAATATTTTCATCTAATTTAACATATTTATATATATCAAGTAAATTAAATTTACAATTTAATTTTAATGTTGTTGTAATTGTTGATATTGATATTTGTGGTAATATTGAAACTTCATTTGTATGAAAATTGTTTATCCAACTCATTTCTTTATATGTTATATTTGTATATCTTTATATATATACTATAATTCAATTTTTATAGAAATTGAAATAAAGATTTAATATACATAATCTTCTAATAATAAATAATAAAATGGGTTATTTAGAAATTATATTTGGACCAATGTTTTCAGGTAAAAGTTCAAGATTAATTCAAATTAGTAGAAAATATAAAACATTAAATCAAAAAATATTAATTGTAAAACCAATTATAGATAATCGATATTCAGAAAGATCAGAAATAGTAACCCACGATAAAATTACAGAACCATGTATGTTATGCAATGATTTATGTGTAATAGTGAATATTATTGATAAATACGATGTTATATTAATAGAAGAAGCTCAGTTTTTTCCAGAATTATATACATATGTAGTTGAATGGTGTAAAACAAAACATGTATATGTAGCAGGATTAAATGGTGATGCAAAAAAACAATTATTTGGTGAAATATATAAATTAATTCCACATGCAGATGAAGTTATATTTATGAAAGCATTGTGCAAAATATGTAATGATGGAACTTCTGCAGTTTTTACACAAAAATTAATATCGTCAAATAATAATGTAATACAAGTTGGTGGAGAAAACATATATAGTGCTGTATGTAGAAAACATTTTACATAATGATATAAATATATGTATTGTATATTTATATGAATATATTATCATGGGACGTTGGTATTAAACATTTGGCATATAATTTATCTGAATATACTATGAATTTAGAAACAAATAAAATTGATTTAAATATTAAACAATGGAATATAATTAATTTATCATTAGAAAAATGTAGTTTTTGTGAAAAAGATGGAAATTATTTATTTGAAAATAATTATTATTGTGATGATCATTGTAAAAAAATAAGAGTTAAACATTATTGTTATATATCAGAATGTACAAATAAAGCTAAATACAATATAGATATAGACAGCAACACTGCTGAAAATAAAATAAATAAATATATATGCGAAGAGCATGGACCTAAGACATATAGTAATGATAGTTCTATCGAATTTTTAAAATTAAAATTAATAGAAAAATTAGATAAAATAATATTTGATAATTTTTCAATAGTATTAATTGAAAATCAACCAACATTTAAAAATCCAAAAATGAAAGCAATAGCAGATACATTATATGCATGGTTTTTAATTCGAAAAATAGTAGATGAAAAAATAATATTACCATGTAATATTAAATTAATATCACCAGGTAGAAAGATAAAATTATTTGATCAAGAAAATAATTTAGAAGAAATTGAATTAAAAGATAATCTAGGTGAAAATAATTTAGAAGAAAATAATTTAGGAGAAAATAAAAAAAAGAATATTAAATTAACATATTCAGAGAATAAAAAAAGATCTATTGAATTCTGTAAAAGTATACTTAATGAATATTGGAAAAATATATTATATACATATACAAAAAAAGATGATTTAGCTGATTGTTTATTACAAGGATATTCATATTTTATATCATTAAAAGAGAATAAACCTAAAAAAATTAAAAAGATTAAATCTAAAAAATAATTTTTCAAAAAATATTATATGAATAAAAATATATATAATATTTCTTCGATTATATTTTTAGTATTAATATTAATTATATCATATATATATATGAGTTTACCTGATAATATAACAATTCAATCCGGAGGTATGACACCATCTGAATGTATTCCTTTTTCATATAAATATAGATATGTTTTCTATATAGTACCTATTATTTTAATAATTTTTATTGTTATTTATAAAAAGAAATGTGATGAAATTAATGCAATGACATATGAAGAATATGGTAAGATATTTTTCTCAAAATTTGTAAAATATTATAATGGTAATAAAGATGGGTCATTATCGAAGGCTGATCAAGATTTATATGATAATGTACTTAAAAATGCAGCACCAAATGGTCCAGTTGCTGAAGATTCATTACAATTTTGTAATTTAGTTGCACCTTGTTCTTGCTGTGATGTACCGGGATATTTATATCCCGAAAAATGTTGTCAAGTACCAGGATATAGTGATCCAAATAAAGTATGTTCTAAATAATAATTATATTTTTATATTAATTTTAATATAAAAATATTTAGGTTAAATGGATTATAATGTTTAGTAGATAATAATTTGTATATATTTTATTTATAATAATTTATTAGAATTTTTTCAAATATTAATTTATGAATAATAGTTTAATAAATACAAATACTTCTATATTAATATTAGTTATTGCAATTTTAATATTCGTATATATGAATATTAATGATAAACCAGAAAATACAACTCAAGCAGGTGGTATGGATTGTAATCCATATTTAGAAGAAGTAAATAAAATGATTAAGGGAGATATATTATATAGTATATTATTAGGTGGACCTCAATTATATGCATTTATAGTTGTAATATTAATTCTAGTAGTGTTTGCATTAAAATATGGTATATTATCAACTAAACATGATGGTCTTCTATTTTTAGGATATCAAGTATCACCTGTTTATACAATTAATGATTATTCATTAACATTTTTTAAAATGTTTAATGATGTAACTAAACAAAAATATGTTTATGCAAAGCATCCTGGTCAACATAATGATTCAGTATCACAACGTGATATTGATAATTTTGAAAAATTTGCAGAAGAAATTAAAAAACCTGATCTTAAAAAATATGTAGATGCATTTTGTGAAGTAGCTCACCCATGTAATGATTGTCTCTGTCCAGGAGCAAATAGTGATAAATGTAAACCAACCGAAGAAGCACAAAAAGTTATAAATCATAAATTAAATGATAAAATGTATAATAATTTCTTTGGAATTGTACCAAATTGTTGCTGTGCAAAAGTAAATAAAATAAATATTCCTGGTTGTACACCAACAACAACAACAGTTGAAGGTGTTGATAAAAATGGCAATCCAACAACTGTAAGTTCAACACCTGATGAACCATGTGAAGATAAAAATGGACCAATTAATTGTAGCGATCCAAAAATGGTTGCTGATCTTAACAGACTTGCAAGACCTGTACCATTATTACAAGAACTCAATGCAGGTGTAAAATAATTTAATTAATTTTTATTTATTTAATAAATAAAAATTAATATTCAATATTATTCTTTTTATAAATAATATTATATCCAAAATCTCTCGTTATATCATCATGTAATAATTTTATTGAATTTATTTTGGTATCATTATTCCAAATTTTAATAATTGTATTATTGGAATTTCGTAAATTTATAGATAATCCTGTAATTATTTTTGATTCATCATGTTTTTCATCTTTAAACATATTTTCAGATAACATTCTAATTGCTAATTTTTGCCAAATATTAAAATTACGATGTGTTTCTGTTAACTTAATTGACCAACATCCTCCATTTCTATTTTGAGGATCTTCCCAAATAGGATTTACACCATCTCTCATTAAGAAAAAATTTTGATTATTAATACCACCGATATATTCAATATTATTATGTAGATCCCAAAAATCAGAAATAGTATTAATTGTAAATATTTTACGATATCCACTTGTTTTCCAATTGTCTAATTCATGATGATACCATAAATGCCATGGAGTATTAAAACTATTTTGAGAAATATTTATATTAGTTGTACTCATTCTTTAGTAATTATAGTAAAATCTTTTTATATATAAATAAAATTTCAATATTTATAAAATTTTATAACATAAATGAGTGGAATAAAAGTACTTAAGTAGTTATTAATAAAAATTGATAAGTATTCTATTTAATAATTTATTTAAAAAATCAATATATAAATATAATATGACAGAAAGGTTTGATGAAATTATTACAATTGATCGTATAGAATTTACATTATTTGGTAATCAAGAAATCAAACGTGCATCTGCTGTAGCAAATGATACATATGGTATAAATATAGCTGAAACATATGATTTAATGGAACCTAAACGAGGTGGTTTAGTTGATCCACGATTGGGACCAGCAGATTGTCAATTTATGTGTGCTACATGTGGATTAGAACATAAATTATGTCAAGGACATTTTGGTCATACAGAATTAGCAGAACCTGTGTGGCATCTTGGTTTTATAAATATTATAAAAAATATATTAGGTTGTATTTGTATTCGATGTTCTAAATTATTGTTGCATCCAACTAAACCAATTGAAGAAATTAATAAAGTTATTCGTAACAAATATGGTAAAATACGATTTGCAGAAATAAAAAAATTAACATCGGGAATGAAATATTGTCAACGACAAGATTATTCATGTGGAGCACCTGTTCCAATCATTACAAAAAGAATTTCTTCAACTACAGGTACAATTCAATTACAAGCTGAAACAGAGTTATCAGGTGTATCTGAAGAAAATGGTGGAAATGAAACTGGTAAAAAAAGGATTATCGAAATTTTAAAACCAAAAGTAGTATACAATATATTAAAAAATGTATCAGATTTAGATTATCAGATTATGGGATTTGATACAGAAAAGGCACGACCTGAAGATATGATTATTATTAATTTTCCAATTCCACCAATTGCAATAAGACCTCCTGCTAAAAGAGATTTCTTATCTACAAGTGCATTTGAAGATACATTAACACATAAATTAGCAGATATTATTAAAAGTAATATTAAAGTACGAAAGTTTATTAATAAAGAAACAGTATTGGGTGAAGAAGTTAAATATAGTGATGATTATATTCGTAATTTACAATATCATATTGCAACATATTATAATAACGAAGAAATATCATTACCGATATCACAACAGAAAACTGGTGGTAGACCAATTAAATCAATTACAGATCGAATTTCTGGTAAAACAGGAAGAATTCGATTAAATTTAAATGGTAAACGAGTAGAAGGATCTGGTCGTGCAGTTATTACATCTGATCCTAGTATTGGTATTGATGAAGTAGGTATTCCATTAAGAATTGCAATGAGTATTCCATTTCCTGAAGTTGTTACTGCTGAAAATTATGATAAATTAACGCAGTTAGTAAAAAATGGACGAGATATTTATCCAGGTATTAATAAAATTGTTAAAAAGAATGGAGTATCATATGATATTAGATATAGAAGTACAACTATGAAATTACAATATGGAGATATTGTAGAAAGACATTTAATTGATGGTGATTATGTATTATTTAATCGTCAACCTAGTTTGCACAAATTGAGTATGATGGGTCATAAAGTGAAAGTAACAATGAACAATTCATTTTCTACATTTCGAATGAATCCAAGTGCATGTAAACCATATAATGCAGATTTTGACGGTGATGAAATGAATGTATTTGTACCGCAAACAATTCAATCAGTTGTAGAATTATCAATGTTAGCAAATGTAACAAATAATATTATTTCACCAAAGAATACAGAGCCAATTATTCAATTAGTTCAAGATGGTGTATTAGGATCATATATATTTACAGAAAATAATCAACCATTAACATGGAATAGAGTTATGAAGACACTTATGAATACGCAACATATTGATAATACAAATGTACCAAAAAAAGAAAGTAATACATATGAATTATTAAGTTATTTGATTCCTAAAATAAATCTTTCAAGTGGAAAAGTTAATGTAACAAATGGTAAATTTATATCAGGAAAAGTAGATCATGTTTCATTAAGTGCTGCAAATGGATTTTCAAATACAATTTATGATCAATATGGAGGAGAAAAAACTCGTGATTTTATTGATAACTTGCAAAAAGTAATTTTATCATGGTTACATATGAAAGGATTTACAATTGGTATTAAAGATTGTATTGTAAAACCTGAAATTATTAAAGAAATTAAAGATAAAACAACCAAATTAATTTTGGATGTAAAACATTTAATTACAGAACAGGAAAATCATCCTGGATTATTAGATGAAGAAATATTTGAAAATAACTTAGCACAAATGTTATCTGCACATGCAGGTAATATGGGTAAAATTGTAATGGATAATACAAAATCTGATAATAATTTTTATATTATGGTACAATCAGGAGCAAAAGGTAAACCTGAAACATTAGGTAGTGTATCTAATATTGTAGGACAAACAAACATTAACAATAAACGTGTTGCTAAAAAAATCAATAATCGAACATTACCTCATTTTCATCAATATGATGATACACCACATTCACGTGGTTTTATTTCTAGTTCATATATTAATGGATTACGTCCAACAGAATTCTTTTTCCATCAGATGGCAACACGTGATGGATTGATTGACACAGCTATTAAGTCTGTAACAGGTGATACACCAATAATTATTCATGATTCAACAAAATCAAAATATGTTATGATTGGAGATTGGATTGATAATATTTTAGATATGAATAAAAATAAAGTACAACATTTTGAAGAAAGAGAAATGGAATATTTAGATATTAGTGAAATAAATAATAAAAAAATGTATATTCCTACAACAAATGCAGACGGTAATGTTACATGGGGTGAAATAACTGCAATTACTCGACATTTACCTGGAAAAGAATTATATGAAATAAAAACACTTGGTGGTAAAAAAGTAATTGTTACTGAATCTAAAGCATTACTTATTTATAATCATGATACTAAACAATTTGAAAGAATGGCAACACCCGATGTTAAACCTGGTCATTTTGTTCCTGTAACAATGAATTTACCATTACCACCTATAATTACTACTGAAATTGATATGAGTGAATATTTACCAAAAACAGAATATATATATGGAACTGAATTTATTAAGGCAGCTGATGCTGTAGAAGAAGCAATGGATGGTCGTGAACATATTCAGTCAGGTTGGTGGTCATTGAATAATGAAAAAACATTTACATTGCCTTATGATAGTAAAGCAAAATTTCAACGTGCTACCGTTAGATCTAATATGAGTAATATTAAAGAAGGATATATATATCCATTTACAACTAATCGTGAACATTCAAATATACCAGATAAATTTATTCTTAATGAAATAAATGGTAAATTTATAGGATTATTCTTAGCGGAAGGAAATGTAGATATTAAATCTGGCTATATTGGAATTACAAATAATAATAAAAATATTCAAAACTTTGTAAATTCATGGTTTGATACATGGGGATTACATCATAATTATGAATCTCATGTAAATCATATTGGTGGTACATCATCAACTATTCGTGGATATTCAACTATTCTCGCTAAATTTTTAGATTTAATTGTAGGTCATGGTGCTGAAAATAAATATGTACCTGATTTTGCATATGCTGCACCAAATGAATTTATTATTGGATTATTAAATGGATATTTTTCGGGTGATGGAACAATTACAGAAAATTCAGTTGAAGTTAGTTCTGCATCATCAAAATTGATTGATGGAATTAGTATGTTATGTACACGATTAGGAATTTTTGGAAAAGTTGGAAAAAAAATAGTAAAGTCTAATAACTTGAATACAGAAAATATATTACCTGTATATACATTCGCTATAAGATCATTGTGGGCAAATAAATTTGCAGAAATAGTACCAATGATAGATGAAAATAAAGATGCAAGATTAAAAATATTAAAGGCATCACAAAATCATAGAAATTTTACATCACAAAATGATGTTGTACTTGATGAAATTATTGAGATTAATCTAATTGATGTTACCAAATATCCTAAAGTATATGATTTGACTATTCCTAGTACATTAAACTTTGGATTGGCAAATGGATTACATGTAGTTGACACTGCTGATACTGGATATATCCAACGTAAATTAATTAAGGGTATGGAAGATTTAATGATTACGTATGATGGATTAGTAAGAAGTGCAAATAATCAAATATTACAATATTTTTATGGTGGATCAAATTTAGATCAAGTAAGACAAAAACCTGTAAAGATTAAATTAATGACAATGAATAATACTGCAATACGTGAAATGTTTGTATTTAATAAAAATGAATTAAAAAATGTAAAAAATAATCAAAAAATAAGTAAATTAAATGAAGAATATTATAATAAATTAATTGAATTTCGAGATGAATTAAGAAGTATTTGTATTAAATCAACATTAAGTTATATTACATTTATTGATGTATTCAAGTTACCTGTAAATATATTTCGTATTATTAACAGTAATATTGATAAAGAAAGTAAAGTAGATTTAGAATATGAAGATGTAATACGTACTATTGAAGAAATAATATCATCTGAAAATACAAAATTATTTTGTATGAATATTAATGATAGAAAAATGGATAGTTATCGAAAAAATTTAGAAACTACAAATAAATATCTATTCATAATTTCAATATATGAATATTTAGCACCTAAACGATGTATATTAGAATATAAATTTACAAAGAAAATATTAGAAAATGTAAAAAATCAAATTATAAATGCATTTAATAAAGCAACAGTTGATCCAGGTGAAATGGTAGGAATTGTTGGAGCCCAAAGTATGGGTGAACAAACTACACAATTAAATTTAAATACAAAACATTCAGCGGGTTCATTAAAAAAAGGAACTCAAGGTGTTGCAAGAATGAACGAAATATTGAGATGTACTCGAAATATTAAAACACCAATATTTTATATATATTTAGATAAAAAATACAGACATGATAAAGAGAGTGCATATAAAATTGCATCATATATTAGTTATTTAACATTACAACATATTGTAATTAAAGGTGATATTGGTTATGATCCTGATATTAAAAATGGATTTTTACAATCAGATAAAATTGATGTTAATTCAGTAATGCAAATTTATGATGTTAAATTAGAACTTAAAAAATTACCATGGATGTTTCGATTTAGTATTAATAAAGAAATGTTGTATGCTAAGAAATTAAAATTAATAGATATCAAAGTTCAATTTGTAAAATTTTGGAGAAAAAAGATTTATGATAGTAAAAATATTACAAAACTAGAAAAAGAAATATTTAGTAGAGTTGTAAATTGTGCAATATTATCTAGTAATGAAAATGATATAAATCCAATTATTCATATTAGGATTGAATTAAATAATTATGATATTAATAAAATAATAGAATTACAAAATTATATATTAACATCATTTAATTTGAAAGGCTTTGAAGGTATTACAAATATTGATGTAATATCACAATCACAAATTGAAATTGATGATAATGGTGAAATTAAAAATGAAGATCAATATATTCTATTATCAGATGGTATTAATATGTCTGGTATCCGTAGTATTACAGGTGTTGATCATACAAGAATATTTACAAATGATATGTATGCGATTTATACACATTTTGGAATTGAGGCAGTAAGAAATGCATTAATTAATGAAATTACAGAATTGATTAAAGTTAACTATCATCACATTGCATTATTAGTAGATGTTATGACACATAGTGGTACATTAATATCAATCGATAGACATGGTATTAATAGACAAGATACAGATCCATTATCAAGAGCATCTTTTGAAAAAACAATGGAACAATTTTTAAATGCAGCGGCGTTTAATGAAACAGATAAATTAAAAAGTGTTTCATCAAGAATTATAATTGGAAGAATGATTAATGGTGGTACAGGATACTGTAATTTAATGATGGATAATGATATATTAGAAAATACTGAAATTAACGTACAACCAGGAACTCAAGAAGATTCAGGTATTATACTAGAAGAAAATACAATTATTGATGATTTAATGAATAAAGATAGTAATATTTTTATTGTATAAAAAATGAAAATTATTTTATTTAATATATAATTTATTATATATTAAATATCAAATGGATGAATTTAATACTATTTTTAATGACGAGAATAATAATATGAATATTACTGATATTATTGAGAATGAAGTTGATGATATTTATATTGTAGATAATTCAAAGGATAGTAAAAATAAAAATACAAGATTTTTAAATATAATTTATTATTTGGGATTAAATTCGAACATTAATTATCCTCTACATATCATAATTAATGGTATAATTGAATTGCATACATATGAAGAAAAAAAAACTCATTACCATAGTTATTATAAATTTAATACTTCTAGCATCTCTCAAGAAATTAAGAAAAATTTATTTGATTTTAATAAAGAAAAGTATTCATCATATGAAATAAGTCGTGCAGTTAAAAGAGCATATCATTATTATAATTTGGATAATGTAGTTTATAAATATTCTATTAATTCAACAAAAAAACAAAAAATAAATGTATTAGGATTCAATTATAATAATCCGCGATGGGTGCCATTGAATTCTTATGACATTGAATAAAATATTTCTTTAATTTAATAAAATAAGAATTTGCATACAATGAATGAGTATAGATTTTATCATTGTTACCAAAAACCATTTACAATAGTTTGCTATCTTGTAGATAATGAAACTTACCATCTGAACCAAACTCTCGTCTTTTATTTGTTTCTAAATATGTACCAAAAGTATTGGATACACTTATATTGAATTATAAGTATTATCAAAGTGTTACAATACAATATTGATAATTTTATATATTAAAGATATATTTGGTTAAATAAACATATTAAAATAAGAATTTGCATACAATGAATGAGTATAGATTTTATCATTGTTACCAAAAACCATTTACAATAGTTTGCTATCCTGTAGATAATGAAACTATCTTACCATCTGAACCAAACTCTCGTCTTTTATTTGTTTCTAAATATGTACCAAAAGTATTGGATACACTTATATTGAATTATAAGTATTATCAAAGTGTTAGAATACAAAATAAATAAGAATAAATATACTATACAAGATATTATAATGAGTTTCTACGTAAATACATGCAAAATTGAATAAATCCTTCCTTTAATAAAAATTGATAATTTTTTATTTTAAAGATATATCTTTATAAATAAACATAATAAACAAAGATAATCAATATGGCAAGCAAGAAAAACCAAAACATTGTATCCTATGAAGATGTCGATTTTTCGCAGTTAATGATTGAAGAGGTAAAAGAGAATGAATACTCTAAATACCAGTTACTATCGTTACCTAAATTTAAATATTCGAATGGTGTAATGGGTATGCTTTATCTGAAAACACCTATGATGAATTATACAATTGGAGGATTTCCACCTGCCAAGGATAAAGAAGGTAATGAACTATTTAAGGATGAAAGTGAACGAGCGAAGTGGCGTTGTTATTTAGGTAATACTCCTGAAGAGAAAAAAATGTATGAAAAAATGGTAGAATTACAGGATAAATTAATTAAAGAAAAATCTCTAATTGTTGGTAAAAAAGATGAGAAAAAATTTGAATTGGAGAATATAATTGGAGAGACATCTGATAAAGAGGGTAATCCTATGTATTATATTCGTTATAATTTCCGTACTAATAATCCACCAAATAATGCACCCAAAGAAATTACTACTAGTTTTTTTGTAACTGGTAATCCTGATCCGATATCAATTAAATCTGTATCTGAATTTGAATCTAAATTTCGTCGTGGTACATTTAGGTATCGAATGATTATAAGTTTGAATAAAGTTTGGCGTCAGAAAAAGTTGCCTGGTAAATATGGTGCATCATTTAAAATTGAGCAAATGCAAATTGAGCAACGTGATGATATTCCTGATATGAATGGAAATATTAATATGAAAAATCTATTTCTAAAATCACAATTTGATGATGATGACGAAGAAGATACCAAAGATACCGGTGTAAATAATATTACAACTAAAACATCAAAAATGTTAATCAAAGAAGACATTGAATCAGCTGATGCTGATGATGAAGATAATGCAGATGATGACGATGAAGATGAAGACACTAAAAAACTTGTAACAAAAATGGCTGAAAAAAAGAAAGTAATGCAAGAAATTGAGGATGATGATGAAGAAGAAGAGGATGAGATTAAACCAACTAAAAAATCGGTAGCAGCTAAGGCTAAACCTGTTCGTCGTAAGGCAACTGCGAGTTCATCTAGTTAATAAATTTACAATTATTTTATAATTTTACAAATATAAAAAAATATTTATAAAATTAAATAAATGCAATATTTACCACATCAATATAATTTAGATAATATTATATATAGTATACCAGAAGAAATAGATGGAAATAGAATTATAAAAATATATGATAATAAACTGGGTAAACCATTATATATTCAAACACCAGAATTAACAAATATATTTGGTGCGATTAATAAAAATAATTATTATGAATTATTATTACCATTAGGTGGTGTTAGTTGTTTATTATTTAAACAATTTTTATTTAATTTACAAAATAAAATATTATTTGATACAAATATTCATAAAAATGTATGGTTTCAGGATCAAAAAAGTGTTAAATTTATACCAATAATAAAAGAAATTAATAAAGATGTTACATCAACAATGGAACAAACTGAAGAATTATATAAATGTGATGATGGTATGTTAAAAATAAAAGTAACAAATAATACAATTGTGAAAAAGGAAAATGTAGAAATTAGTATAAATGAATTAACAAAAAATAATAAAATAAGAATGATTATACAGATATATGCGATATGGATTAATAAAGTAAATAATAAATTAACATTTGGTATATATCTTAAACCTGAAATAATAGAAGAAAAAAATAGTTATAATTTATCATTTATTGAAGATAAAATATTATGTGAATCTGATGATGATTGTGATGAGTCATATAAAGATATATATGAAGAACCGGAAAAAGAATCAGAAGAAGAATCAGAAGCAGAATCTGGAGAAGAATCAGAACAAGAATCAAATAATAATTAATAGTAAGGGGATAGGGGATACATTATGAAAATATACACATATATTTTCATATTGATAATTCATATAAAAATTTAATTTATTAATGTATAATTACATCAAATATTCACAGAAATACCTTCGTCATATTTTTTAAATGTTTTACCCATATTTGATGAAAAAATACGTCTTTTTTGTGAGGATGGTGTATCATGTAATGTAGCAGTCATATCTTTAACAATATTATTATAATTTTTATCAATATAATCTAATACATTATATTGTATTGTCCATTTAAAAAAGTTTAATTGACTAATATTTGTCATAACACATTGTGAATCTGATACTTTAAATAAAATACGATCTTTACCTCTACAAAATGGATCAATATATTTTTTTCCATATGCATTTAATTGACTTCTATAATGGTTATATATATTAATATAACATTCTTCATTATTTTCTTTAATTTTGTATGTAATTTGATATTTTTTTGAATAATTTGTAACGAACCAATCAATAACTCGGAGTGATATTTTTGATGTTCCGGTTATAATAGGTAGGATTTTAACAAATTTATCTTCAGTAAAAAATCGTTTTAGTGATTGTAATAATAATTCATTTTTTCCTTCTATTTTAAAATTATTAATTTCATCACGTAATTTTGTATCACTATCTGTTTCTGTGTTTATAATCTTTTCCATGTATATACTATACAATAGTATCGTTTTTAAGTAATTATTTATATTTTTAATTTAATTGTAAAAATAAAAATTGACAATAAAAGTTCTTAGCAATAAACTACATAAAGACAACAAACAATAATATATTATAAAATAGAAAATGTCTTCCACTAAAGCAACCAAAAGCAAAAAGCAAGCCGAAGTTGAAATGAAATCTGAGCCTGTCGTTGAAACCAAGCCAGACATTGTAGAAAATGAGAATGATAATGATAATGAAGATATGGAAGAATCCAAAAAGGAATCATTTGATGATATTCTTGATCAACTCCTTGAAAATCACAAAGAAATTCGTCAAAAACAACTCGTAGGAAGCCAATTGCTTGTTAAATTACGCCGTGCTCACAATCAAGAGATGCGAAAACAAAATGCAAAAAAAAAGACTCGCAAAGCAGTCGTTGATAGTGGTATTCTAAAGCCTGTTCCTCTCCCTGATGAAGCAAAATATTTCTTAACTGATATTGGTGTAACTATTCCTGAATCTGGACTAATGCGTCGCACTGAACTCAGTGGTGAGATTTATACATATGTAAAAGCAAACAGCTTGTATAAACCTGATCCATCTAAAGAAACAGGATTTGATAAGAAAGTAATTATTCCTGATGCTAAACTCCGTAAATTGTTTTCCTTAGCTGCAGATAAAACACTTGATTTTAGTTCTATTAATGTAAACCTTGCAACTATTTACCGCAAGGCACGTGAGATGGCTGCAGGAGTAACTACGACTTCAGCTGCCCCAGTGCCAGTTGCTGCACCCAAAGCTGCTGCAGCACCTGCGAAAAAGGGTAAATCTGCTAATGCAAATGCGTAAAAATACAAAAGTATAAAACACAATAAAAAATACAATAAAAAATTAATTTAAAATAAAATAAAATAAAAAATAATAATAAATTATTTTTTATTTTTATTAAATATAAATATATGAGTAATTTAACTGTAATATTATCAGTATTAATAATAATTGTAATATTTATATATTATTTAACGATATCAGTAAATAAACCAACTGATATAGTATTATATACACCAACATATACACCGACATACGTACCAACATATACACCAACATATACACCAACATATACGCCAACATATACACCAACATATGCACCAACATATACACCAACATATGAACCAACATATACACCAACATATACACCAACATATGCACCAACATATACACCAATATATGAACCAACATATGCACCAACATATGCACCATATGATATAACACAATATACACCAATATTAACAAAAATAAATAATAATAATCATACATGGACAAAAATAGCAAATTCAGTAGATGGTAAAATTATAGCTGCTCTTTCTAGAGAAGGTTTTTATGTAAGTATTGATTCAGGTATTACTTGGGATACATATACTGTATCTGA
>Ga0214919_10003931_pt1 | contig 22037 bp, 32 predicted proteins | sample LL1503_MetaG_FD_177994 | JGI IMG/M metagenome (GOLD analysis project Ga0214919, IMG submission 177994) | Freshwater microbial communities from Lake Lanier, Atlanta, Georgia, United States - LL-1503 | ecosystem: Environmental > Aquatic > Freshwater > Lake | place: USA: Georgia | collected... | reverse complement strand
CGGCGAACATCACGCCGCAGTAGGGCGGGGAGCGGGTGGGCGCCTGATTGGCCACAGTAGACGGTCACCGAAACCGGCGCCCTCGGGAAACGAGGCGATGCGGCGCGAAACGCCCTTGCCGTTTTTTAGTGCTGGGCGGGATAGTCGGCCTGACGTAATACCTTCAAGCGGCCTGGACCGCGGCGTGCGCTGCTTCCGCGGGCGCTTGTTCGAATGCGGCGAGCAGCGTGGCTTCGCGCGTCCTGGCTTCCTTCAGGTGCCGCGCCTTGATGTGGCCGTAGCCGCGAATGTGTTCGGGAATGGATGCGATGTCTACGGCTGTCTTAAGGTTGTCGCGCCGGAGTAGTGCCAGCAGTGTAGCCACGGTCGTTTCGTAGTCGCGGATGAGCTGGCGTTCTGTGCGGCGTTCCTCGCTGTAGCCGAAGACGTCGAACGGGGTGGCGCGCAGGCCCTTGAGCCCGGCCAGCAGCTTGAACACCAGGAGCATCCAGGGGCCGAATTCGGATTTTCTTGCTTCGCCGCTGACCGGGTCGGGTCTGTTGAGCAGGGGGGGCGCGAGGTGAAATTTTATTTTGTAGTCGCCTTCGAACATGGCGTCGATTTTTTGCAGAAATTCCGGACGCGTGTACAGGCGCGCCACTTCGTATTCGTCCTTGTAGGCGAGCAACTTGAAGTAATAGCGCGCGACCGCCCCGGTGAGTTCGCTACCGCCGGTTTTCGCCTGCTCGGTCTTTTGCACCGCGGCGACCAGCGCGGTGTAGCGCGCGGCGTAGGCGGCGTCCTGGTAATCGGTGAGGAAGGCGGCGCGGCGGGCGATGATCTCGTCAAGCGTGCGTGCCTGGCCCTTGCTGAAGGCGACGACCTGGCCTGGATTGGCGAGCTTTTCCACGCGCGCCGGGTCGGCCGCCGCGCGGCGGCCCCAGATGAAGGATTTCTGGTTAAAGGCCACCGCCACGTCGTTGAGTTCGATGGCTTTCATGAGCGAGGGTTCGGATATGGGCACCCAGCCTTTCTGGAAGGCGTAGCCGAGCATGAACATGTTGGTGGCGATGGCGTCGCCAAGCAGCGCAGTCGCTATGCGGCCGGCATCGATAAAGGCGGTGTTGGCGATACTGGCCGCGTTTGTGATGTCCAGTTGCAGATCGGATCCGGGCATCTGCCAGTCGGGGTTCTTGATGAAGGCGGCGGTGGGCGCGCTGGTGGCGTTGACGACAAGCTTGGTGCCGGTTTCATTCATGCGCGAAAGCGAATCAATGCTGGCCGTGACCACCAGGTCGCAACCGATCACCAGATCGGCGTCGCCGATGCCCACGCGCACAGCGTGCAGTTCGTCGGGTGAGTTGGCGATGCGCACATGCGACATCACCGGGCCGCCCTTTTGCGCCAGGCCCGACATGTCGAGCACGGTGGTGCCCCGGCCCTCGAGGTGGGCGGCCATGGAGAGGATCTGGCCAATGGTGATGACGCCGGTGCCGCCTATGCCGGTGATGATCGCGCCGAAGGGCCGGCCTATTGCCGGCAGGATGGGGTCGGGCAGGGCGAAGTCGATGTCGCCGACCGCGCCGGCCTTGCCTTTTTTCAGCGTGCCACCTTCGACCGTGACAAAGCTCGGGCAAAAGCCCTTCACGCAGGAGTAGTCCTTGTTGCAGGAGGACTGGTTGATCTGGCGCTTGCGGCCAAATTCGGTTTCCAGCGGCTCCACCGACAGGCAGTTGGATTTGTCGCTGCAGTCGCCGCAACCCTCGCACACCGCTTCGTTGATGACGGCGCGCTTGGCCGGGTCGGGGAAGGTGCCACGTTTTCGGCGGCGGCGTTTTTCCGAGGCGCAGGTCTGGTCGTAAATCAGCGCCGAGGTGCCGGGCATGTCGCGCAACTCTTTTTGCACTGCATCGAGTTCGTCGCGGTGGCGCAGGGTGACACCCGGCGCCCAATTGGTTCCCGTCGGGTATTTTTCCGGCTCGTCAGTAACGATGACGATGGGGCTGACGCCCTCTGCGGCGATCTGCCGCGAAATCATCGCCGGATCGAGGGGGCCGTCGACGGACTGGCCGCCGGTCATGGCGACGGCGTCGTTGTAGAGGATTTTGTAGGTGATGTTGACCTTGGAGGCCACCGCCGCGCGAATGGCGAGCAGCCCGGAATGGAAATAAGTGCCGTCGCCGATGTTTGCGAAGACGTGCTTTTCGCTGGTGAAAGGCGCCTGCCCTATCCAAGCGGCGCCTTCGCCGCCCATATGGCTGAAGGTGGTGGTGCTGCGGTCCATCCAAAGCGCCATGAAGTGGCAGCCGATGCCGGCCAGCGCGCGGCTGCCTTCGGGCACGCGCGTCGAGGTGTTGTGGGGGCAGCCCGAGCAGAAGTAGGGCTTGCGTTCGGCCACGACGCGCGGTTGTGCCAGTGCTTTTTCTTTTTGCTCCAGATAGGCGAGGCGCTGGCGGTAGCGTTCGCCGAGCGCTTTGTCGAGGCCAAGCTTGGCGAGACGCTGGGCGATCGCCTTGGCGATCATGGCAGGGGATAGTTCGTAGTGCGCCGGCAGCAGCCAGGTTCCGGCGGGCTGGCCTGCGGCGATGGACCACTCGCCGTTGTCATCGAACTTGCCCACGACCCGTGGCGGACGCTGATCGGCGCGCCACTCGTAGAGCTCTTCCTTGATCTGGTATTCGATCAGCTGGCGTTTTTCCTCGATTACGAAAATCTCCTCAAGGCCTTGCGCGAAGCGGCGTGCGCCCTGTGGCTCTAGTGGCCAGGTCATTGCGACCTTGTAGAGCCGGATGCCGACGTCGCGAGCCACCGCCTCGTCTATGCCTAGGTCGGCGAGGGCTTGCAGCGTATCGCCGTAGGATTTGCCGGTGGTGACGATGCCCAGTCTGGCGCGCGGCGAGTCCCAGATGATGCGATCGAGCTGGTTGGCGCGGGAATAGGCAACGGCCGCGTAGACCTTGTATTCAAGAAGCCGCATTTCCTGCTCTATGAAGCCGTCGGGCCACCGGATATTGAGGCCGCCGGGCGGCATGGCGAAGTCTTGTGGCAGCACGATGCGCACGCGCTGCGGGTCTATGTCTACGGCGGCGCCCGATTCCACCACGTCGGTGACGCACTTGAAGCCGACCCAGCAACCGGAGTAGCGCGACATCGCCCAGCCGTGCAGTCCGTAGTCGAGGTACTCCTGCACGTTGGCCGGATTGAGCACCGGGATGCACGAGGCCTTGAGCGCGTGCTCGCTTTGGTGCGCCACGGTTGACGATTTTGCCGCGTGGTCATCGCCCATCATCACCAGCACGCCGCCGTGCGGCGATGTGCCGGCGGAGTTGGCGTGCTTGAACACGTCGCCAGAGCGGTCAACACCCGGACCCTTGCCGTACCAGATGCCGAACACACCGTCGTAGAGCGCTCCCTTGGACAGGTTAATTTGCTGCGTGCCCCAGAGCGATGTGGCGGCGAGGTCTTCATTTACGCCGGGCTGAAATTTTATATGGTGCTCGGCAAGGTGCGCCTTGGCTTTCCATAAGGCCTGATCGACGCTGCCGAGCGGGGAACCGCGATAGCCGGTGATGAAGCCGGCGGTGTTGAGGCCGGCGGCGAGATCGCGCTCGCGCTGCATCATTGGCAGGCGCACGATGGCTTGCGTGCCCGTCATGAAGGCGCGGCCGGCGCTCAGGGTGTACTTGTCATCAAGCGTGACTTCGCGCGGTGAGATCGGGGCGTTCATGACGCTTCTGCTCCTTCGGTGGCCGGGGACAATCTCAATGCCCGTCTATGCTGATCTTTGCTGGTTTTTAATGCTTAGTGCGATGACAAACCCGCACGGAGTTTTTTAAAAGTATATGCCTGAGATTGCGGAATTTCTTGCCTATTGTTGCTGTTGCCTAGTGGATCGGATCGGGTCGGATCGGGTCGGATCGGATTGGATCGGGTCGGATTTATTTGCGCTCAAGCGCAAAGCGCTGGGCTTGAGCGTGACTGCTGCCGTCGGTTTCGACGTTGTAGTAGTGGTAGTTGTAGGTTGTAGTTGTCGTTGTGGTATTGGCATCAGCATCAGCTGCCGCACCGATGCCGGCGGGGTGCGGGCCCGGTCAGGCCTGCAGCCAGATGTGTAGGGCGGTGGTGACGGCCGGCGCCTGCTCTAGCGTGGACAGATGGCCGCAGTGTTCGATGATTTCCAGCGTTGCGCCCGGGATCGCGGCGGCCATTTCTTCGTGGCGCTCAGGCGGGGTCAGCGCGTCTTGCTTGCCGCAAAGCACCAGCGCAGGACAATTTATTTTGCGCAGTAAGGGATGGCTGTCCGCGCGGCTCATGATGGCTTTTTCCTGGCGAATGAAGGCGGCCTTGCCGACATTGCGCGCCATGGTCTTGATGACGCAGGTCAGCGCTTCATTGTCGAGATGGTCGGCATGCACGAGTTGCGGCAGCAGCGTATCGGTCACCCCCATGAATTTACCGCGCTCGGCCAGGGCGATGAAAGCGTTTCGCCGTTTGATCGCCTCTGGCGAATCGGCACCCGGCGCGGTGTCCAGCAGTGCGATGCGCGTGACGCGCTCGGGGGCCTGGCGAATTATCTCAAGGGCGACGTAGCCGCCCATCGAAAGGCCGGCCAAGGAAAAAGTTTTGAACGGGCAGGCGGCGAGAATGTCGCTGGCGACCTGCTGCATGGTGTCGGCGCGGGTGTGGTCGGCGACCCAGCAGTCGGCGGATTTGCCGAGGCCTGCGATCTGCGGCTGCCATAGCAGCGCATCACAGAGCAGGCCGGGTACGAGAACGAGTGGCTGTGAGTTCATGTCGCCGCGGTCAATCGCCGGTCTCCTTTCGCATGTCTCGATCGGGCTTGGCTGTCCAGATGCCGGATGCGCGGATGTTGGATGTCTTTGGCCTCATTGTCGGTGCATTGTCATTGTATAGGCGCGCGATACGTCGAATGGCATGCAATGTTCGTAAATGGGGAAAGCGGCGTATTTTGGGCCGGGTCAGGCCGGGCTTTGACTCGGCACCGCGAAAAGTCGTGGAAAACGGCCGGTTCCGCTCGCCACATCTTGGTTGCCGCGCGCATGGATGAGATCAGGGCTTGCCTGGCCGGAGATGACCTGGCCGCCTTTGTAGGCGTAGGCGCAGGCGCGGCGTGCGCGCACAGCGTAGGCGCAGGCGCGGCGTGCGCGCACAGCGTGGTAGTGTGATGCCACGACATGTTTGCTCGGTTTGTCGGTGATTTTATGGGCGGGTTTGATGACTTCGTGCGCCATTTTTGGCGTCGCATGAGCATCGATTACCCCAACTTCGTCATCGTCGACGATGACGCCGGTGTTAGGATCCTCTTCGGCTGTAAATGCATATTCGTTGGCGGAAAGTTTGATGAAGCTGATTTTCTTTGCGGCCAAGCCGGCCAGGGAGGCGAAGGCTTTTGTCATGTTAGTGAGTACCTGCATAGGGAATTTTATTCAACTGCAAAGGAGCGACGAATTTGGGCTGGCTTAGGAACTGCGGTCTGCAACGCGCCATCGACGTTTGCTGGAGAAGGGCAATGTTACACGCTTAAGTCCCTCGCTTATGCTGAGGCGTCGCTACCGGGCAGGCCGGTGGTTGATCATCTGGTTTGACATGACCTCCAAAACTCTTCATAATCAGCGGTTTCGCTGGAGGGGTGCCCGAGTGGTTAAAGGGGGCAGACTGTAAATCTGTTGGCTTACGCCTACGTTGGTTCGAATCCAACCTCCTCCACCAGCGCTTGGTGTGTTCAAAGGGTGTGTTCAAAGACGGGCGGGGGTTGGCGGAGAGGGATAAAGGAACGCGGGTGTAGCTCAATGGTAGAGCAGAAGCCTTCCAAGCTTATGACGAGGGTTCGATTCCCTTCACCCGCTCCAAGTGGCCGATGTGGCACGCGGTAAGGGATGAAGAGGGGCCCTAGCGGCGAATTTTGGATTTGTTTGAAAGTATCGCCGTTGTAGCTCAGTGGTAGAGCACTCCCTTGGTAAGGGAGAGGTCGCGCGTTCAATCCGCGCCAACGGCACCACAGGTTTTATTTATTGTCGACTTAACAGGGTAAGAGATCATGGCCAAGGGCAAGTTTGAGCGTACGAAGCCTCACGTGAACGTGGGGACGATCGGTCACGTAGACCACGGCAAGACGACGCTGACGGCGGCGATAACGTCGGTGCTATCGAAGAAATTTGGCGGAGAGGCGAAAGCCTACGACCAGATTGACTCGGCGCCGGAAGAGAAGGCACGGGGCATCACGATTAACACCGCGCACGTAGAGTATGAGACGGCGAACCGTCACTACGCGCACGTTGACTGCCCGGGTCACGCCGACTACATCAAGAACATGATCACCGGAGCGGCGCAGATGGACGGCGCGATTCTGGTGGTGAGCTCGGCCGACGGCCCGATGCCCCAGACGCGCGAGCACATTTTGCTGGCGCGCCAGGTTGGCGTGCCGTACATCATTGTCTACATGAACAAAGCGGACATGGTGGACGACAAGGAGCTGCTCGAGCTGGTGGAGATGGAAGTGCGCGAGTTGCTGTCCAAGTACGAATTTCCCGGCGATGACACGCCGATCATCATCGGTAGCGCGCTCAAGGCGCTCGAGGGTGACAAGAGCGACATGGGCGAGGGTTCGATTTTCAAGCTGGCCGAGGCGCTGGACACGTACATTCCGCTGCCAAAGCGTGCGATCGACGGTCCGTTCCTGATGCCCGTTGAGGATGTGTTCTCGATCTCGGGTCGTGGCACGGTGGTGACCGGTCGGGTGGAGCGCGGCGTGGTCAAGGTTGGCGAGGAGTTGGAGATCGTGGGCCTGAAGCCGACGCTCAAGACGGTGTGCACGGGTGTGGAGATGTTCAGGAAGTTGCTGGACCAGGGCCAGGCCGGTGACAACGTTGGTGTGCTGCTGCGGGGCACCAAGCGTGAGGAGGTGGAGCGCGGTCAGGTTCTGTCCAAGCCCGGTTCGATCAATCCGCACACGAAGTTTGAGTGCGAGGTGTACATCCTGTCGAAGGACGAGGGCGGTCGTCACACGCCGTTCTTCAACAACTACAGGCCGCAGTTTTATTTCCGTACGACGGACGTGACCGGGGCGGTGCAGTTGCCCGAGGGCACGGAGATGGTGATGCCGGGAGACAACATCAAGATGGTGGTGACGTTGATCGCCCCGATCGCGATGGAGCAAGGCCTGCGCTTTGCCATCCGTGAGGGCGGCAAAACCGTCGGCGCCGGCGTCGTAGCCAAGGTCATCGAGTAAAGAAAGCAGCCATGCAAAATCAGAAAATTCGTATCAGACTCAAAGCGTTCGATTACCGTCTTATCGATCAGTCAGCGCTTGAGATTGTTGAAACCGCAAAGCGTACGGGCGCTGTTGTAAAGGGGCCTGTTCCCCTGCCGACTCGCATCGAGCGCTTTGACGTGTTGCGCAGCCCGCACGTCAACAAAACCTCGCGTGATCAGTTTGAGATCAGAACGCATTTACGCCTTATGGACATCATCGATCCGACTGATAAAACAGTCGATGCGCTCATGAAACTTGATCTTCCGGCTGGGGTGGATGTAGAGATCAAGCTGCAATAGTTCTGAAGCAAGCCCGCGCGGATGGGGGCTAACCATCCGCCTGTTTTAATAATAATTTAGCCGGCCAATTGAAGCCGGCCCCTTCCAAGGCATACGCTTTGGGGTTGTTTTTTTGGAAAGGGTAAGAAAATGAGTTTAGGACTAGTCGGCCGCAAGGTCGGCATGACCCGCATTTTTACCGACGATGGTGATTCTCAGTCGGTGACCGTGCTGGACGTGTCTGACAATCGCGTGACCCAAATCAAGAAAGCCGAGACCGACGGGTATAGCGCGGTTCAGGTTGCATTCGGTAAGCGCCGTGCCTCGCGCGTGACCAAGGCGTTGGCCGGCCATCTGGCCAAGGCCGGGGTTGAGGCAGGGCATACACTCAGGGAATTTCGCGTTGCGGAAGCTGACCTCGCCAGCCTCCAACCTGGCAGTAAGATTGGTGTAGACCTCTTTACAGTCGGCCAGCGCGTCGATGTGACCGGCACTACGCAAGGTAAGGGATTTGCCGGTGCAATCAAGCGCCATCATTTCTCGTCCAACCGCGCCTCCCACGGTAACTCGCGTTCGCACAATTCTGCGGGTTCTATCGGACAGGCTCAGGATCCAGGCCGGGTTTTTCCCGGCAAGAAAATGGCCGGCCATTTGGGTGATGTGACGCGCACCACGCAGAGCCTCGAGATAGTAAGGATCGATGCTGCACGCCAGTTGCTCATGATTAAAGGCTCCGTTCCCGGCAGCCGCGGTGGCGACCTGATCGTTCGCCCCACTGTTAAGCCGCGCAAACCCAAAGTCGTTATTGCCCCCAAGGCCGGCAAGGGAGGTAAATAATGGAACTCAAGCTGATTGATGACAAAGGCGCCAGCAGCCAGACCGTTGCTGCGTCGGACGCTTTGTTTGGACGTGACTATAACGAGGCGTTGATCCACCAGATCGTCACCGCCTACCAGGCCAACGCCCGCCTCGGAACACGCGCCCAGAAGGGACGCAGCGAGATTGCCAAGTCGAAGAAAAAGCCGTGGCGCCAAAAGGGTACTGGCCGTGCTCGTGCCGGTAAGGCATCCAGTCCGCTGTGGCGTGGAGGCGGGCGCATTTTCCCGAACTCGCCGGACGAGAATTTCACGCAAAAGGTTAATCGTAAGATGTATCGCGCAGGCATGGCGTCGATCCTCTCCCAGTTGGCGCGTGAGGATCGCCTGAAGGTGATCGATAAATTCATGGTCAACTCCCCGAAGACGAAACTTTTCGCGGAAAAGGTCAAGAACATCGGCATGCTCGATTCGTTCCTGCTGATTACCGACAGTGCTGACGAGAATCTTTATCTTTCGTCGCGCAATTTGCCGAACGTCCTTGTTCTTGAAGTCGGCGAAATTGATCCGGTATCCCTGGTGCACTATAAAAACGTACTGCTTACGCGCGCCGCGGTGGCCAAATTCGAAGAGGTGCTGGCATGAACGCCGTTACCAAATATGCGAGCGACCGTTTGATGCAGGTATTGCTTGCCCCTCAGGTTTCCGAAAAAAGCACGCTTGTCGCTGAGAAGAACGAACAGGTTGTTTTCCGGGTTGCATCCGATGCAACCAAGCCGGAAATCAAGGCCGCAGTTGAATTGCTTTTCAAGGTCCAGGTAGAGAGTGTTCAAGTGCTCAATGTCAAGGGCAAGGAAAAGCGTTTCGGTAAGTTCATGGGTAGGCGCAACAACTGGAAAAAGGCTTATGTTTCGCTTAAGCCTGGCCAGGAAATCAACTTTCAGGCGACGGAGTAAGCCATGGCCCTCATCAAAGTCAAACCAACTTCGCCGGGACGTCGCAGTGTTGTTAAGGTGGTTAACCCGAATCTGCACAAGGGTAAGCCCCACACCGCATTGCTCGAGCCCAAATCCAACAAGGCGGGTCGCAACAATACCGGACGCATTACGACCCGGCATCAGGGCGGTGGCCACAAGCAGCACTACCGTATCGTCGATTTCAAGCGGGACAAGGACGGTGTTCCGGCAAAAGTCGAGCGTTTGGAATACGATCCAAATCGCAGCGCCAATCTTGCTCTGCTTTGTTACGCGGACGGCGAACGTCGCTATATCATCGCCACGAAAGGCATGCTGGCCGGGATGGCATTGATGTCCGGCTCAGAGGCTCCGATTAAGCCGGGCAATGCACTTCCGCTTCGCAACATCCCGGTTGGTACGACGGTCCATTGTGTGGAAATGATGCCTGGAAAGGGGGCGCAGATCGCGCGCGCCGCTGGCACGTCGGTGCAATTGCTGGCTCGCGAAGGCAGTTACGCCCAACTGCGGTTGCGTTCCGGTGAGATACGCAAGGTCAACGTGGATTGTCGTGCGACGATTGGTGAGGTCGGTAATGAAGAGCACAGCCTTCGTTCGATCGGCAAGGCGGGAGCAAACCGCTGGCGCGGTATTCGTCCGACAGTTCGTGGCGTGGCGATGAACCCTATCGATCACCCGCACGGTGGCGGCGAAGGCAAAACCGCAGCAGGCCGGGATCCGGTCAGCCCATGGGGTACCCTGACCAAGGGCTACCGCACTCGTCGTAACAAGCGCACTAGCGGCATGATAGTTCAACGCCGCTATCAGAAATAGGTGACCTATGGCACGTTCAGTTAAAAAAGGCCCGTTCGTTGATGCACACCTGATTAAAAAGGTGGATACAGCACGTTCCGGCAACGACAAGCGCCCAATCAAAACTTGGTCGCGTCGCTCAACGATTCTGCCCGATTTCGTCGGCCTGACCATCGCGGTGCACAACGGCAAGCAACATATGCCCGTGTACATTTCGGAAAACATGGTTGGCCATAAATTGGGCGAATTTGCTCTCACACGTACCTTCAAGGCCCACTCGGCTGATAAGAAGGTGGCGGCGCCCTCCGGCCCGCCAAAGAAGTAAGAGGAACGCGACATGGAAACTCAAGCAAAACTACGTGGTGTCCGCCTGTCCGCCCAGAAGGGTCGACTTGTGGCTGACCAGATTCGCGGGCTGACCGTCGAAAATGCGCTCAACTTGCTGGCTTTTAGCCCCAAGAAAGGCGCGAGGATCATCAAAAAAGTGCTCGAATCGGCAATAGCTAATGCTGAGCATAACGATGGCGCCGATATCGACGAGCTCAAGGTCAAGACCATTTACGTCGAAAAAGGCACCGTTCTGAAACGTTTTACTGCGCGCGCCAAAGGCCGCGGTAATCGTATCATCAAGCCGACATGCCATATTTTTATCACCGTCGGCGACGAAGTCAAACCAAAGAAGGGCGCCGCCGCAAAGGCTGCGACCAAGGGTTAAGGGGCACGTATGGGACAAAAAATCCATCCGATAGGTTTCCGTCTTTCGGTCAATAAAAACTGGAGTTCGCGTTGGTTTGCGAACAGCAAAAATTTCCCCGGGATGCTCATTGAAGATCTTAAGGTCCGCGAGTACCTTAAGAAAAAGCTGGCGCACGCATCCGTCGGTCGTGTGATTATCGAACGTCCCGCAAAGGACGCTCGGATAACCATCCATAGCGCACGCCCCGGTGTGGTCATTGGGAAAAAAGGCGAGGACATCGAGGTGCTCAAGGCCGAGCTTCGCAAACTGCTTGGCGTGCAGATGGTGCACGTCAACATTGAGGAAATCCGCAAGCCGGAGATCGATGCACAGCTTATTGCTGACTCGATCACCCAGCAGCTTGAAAAACGCATTATGTTCCGGCGTGCAATGAAGCGAGCGATGCAAAATGCGATGCGCCTCGGTGCCCAGGGAATCAAGATCATGAGTGCGGGGCGTTTGAATGGAATTGAGATTGCCCGCACTGAGTGGTATCGGGAGGGGCGGGTTCCCTTGCACACGCTCCGCGCCGACATTGATTATGGTACTTCCGAGGCAAAGACCACGTACGGGATCATCGGCGTCAAGGTTTGGGTTTACAAGGGAGAAGTGCTACCGAAGAGCGAGCAACCACTCTCCGCACCCATGCCAGCTTCCGACGAAAACGTAGTCGCCCGCAAGGCGAAGAAGGCTGCGCCGCGTGCGCCGTCCGGCGGAGAGTCAATGCCAGCCGAGAAGACCGCGGGGGAAGTCTCGCCGGCGGGTGATAAGCCGAAGACTGCACGGCGCGCGCCCGTCAAGAAAACTGCAGCAGAGGGCGATGTAAAGCCCGAAGCCAAGGCAGAGGATGCCAAGCCGAAGACCGCGGTCAAGCGTGTCGCCAAGAAAACCACGACCAAGTCCGCTGAATAAGCGGATCAGGAGCCAAGTATGCTTCAACCAGCACGTACAAAATATCGCAAGCAGCAAAAGGGCCGGAACAAAGGCGTCGCTACGCGCGGCAATAAGGTTTCCTTCGGGGAATTCGGCCTCAAAGCCACCGGCCGTGGACGTCTAACCGCGCGCCAGATCGAGGCGGCGCGACGCGCCATGAGCCGCCACATCAAGCGCGGAGGTCGTATCTGGATTCGTATTTTCCCGGATAAGCCCATCTCGCAGAAGCCAGCCGAAGTTCGTATGGGAAACGGTAAGGGTAATCCAGAGTATTTTGTCGCGGAAATTGTTCCGGGCAAAGTGCTTTATGAGATGGACGGTGTCAATGAGACGCTCGCTCGCGAGGCGTTTGCCCTGGCTGCCGCTAAGTTGCCAATCCGAACCACCTTTGTACACCGCCTTGTGGGGTAAGACATGAAAACCAACGAACTTCGTGCCAAGGACGAGGCACAATTGAGCGAAGAGTTGAGCAACCTTCTTAAGGCGCAGTTTTCCATGCGCATGCAAAAGGCCACCCAACAGCTCACGAACACCAGCCAGTTGAAACGAACCAAGCGGGATATCGCGCGGGTTCGGACGCTTCTGGCCGAAAAGACGAGGTCAAAATGACAGAACTGAAAACCAAGACCATCCGCAGTCTTACGGGACGGGTCGTTAGCGACAAAATGAACAAAACGGTTACCGTACTGATTGAGCGTCGGGTGAAGCATCCGCTGATCGGTAAAATCGTCGTACGTTCAAAGAAGTATCACGCGCATTCCGAGACTGGCGAGTTCAAGCAGGGGGATCTGGTCACTATTGAGGAGTGCCGTCCGATTTCCAAGACAAAGGCATGGCGCGTCATCAAGCTTGTTGAAAAGTCGCGGGCAGTATAACAATTCGCTTGCGTAGTTTTCTTTTCTAAGCTATAGTCGCTGGCTGTCCTGTTGCCTGCAGTTCCACGCGCAACAAGAGCAGCCAAGTGAAATTCAACCCGTACGGGTCCAAAACTGTCCGCAGAATTTGCCTCATGAGGCGCAGCGGAAAAGTTGGAGAGGAAATTAAATGATTCAGATGCAGTCGGTTCTCGATGTCGCCGACAACACCGGTGCGCGTTCAGTCATGTGCATAAAGGTGTTGGGCGGGTCAAAGCGTCGCTACGCGCAAATCGGTGATGTGATCAAGGTTACCGTCAAGGACTGTGCCCCGCGTGGGCGGGTCAAAAAAGGCGAAATCTATCACGCCGTGGTCGTTCGTACGGCCAAGGGTGTGCGTCGCAATGATGGGTCACTGGTCAAGTTCGATGCGAATGCGGCTGTGTTGCTCAATGCAAAGCTTGAGCCTATCGGTACCCGTATTTTTGGACCGGTGACGCGCGAGTTGCGTACTGAGCGGTTCATGAAAATCGTGTCGCTGGCACCCGAAGTGCTGTAGCGCTTAGGCAAGGAGCTCAGTTATGGAAAAAATTAAGAAAGGTGATGACGTTATCGTCATTTCCGGGCGTGACAAGGGTAAGAGGGGTGCGGTTGTTCGTCGCTCCGACAAGGATCATGTCGTTGTCGAGGGTATAAACCGTGTCAAAAAGCACGTTAAGCCGAATCCTATGAAAAATCAGACGGGTGGAATTGTCGATAAAGACATGCCCCTCCATATCTCCAACGTTGCGTTGTTCAATCCACAAACCCAGAAAGCCGATCGTGTTGGCGTAAGGGTTCTCGAGGACGGCCGCAAGGTTCGCATTTTTAAGTCCAACGGCGAAGCCGTGGACGCTTGAGGGAGGGATTGATCTATGGCTAGGCTGCAGGCTTTCTATAAAGACAAAGTTGTGCCCGATCTGCTAAAGCAGTTCGGCTACAAGTCTGTCATGCAAGTGCCCAGGATTGAGAAAATTACCCTCAACATGGGTGTTGGTGAGACGGTAAACGATAAGAAAATTCTCGATAACGCTCTTGGCGACATGGTGAAAATTGCGGGTCAGAAGCCCGTTGTCACCAAGGCTAAAAAATCGATCGCTACGTTCAAAGTACGCAAAGGCTACCCGGTCGGTTGCATGGTTACGCTGCGTGGGCAACGCATGTACGAGTTCCTCGATCGTCTTGTGTCGGTTGCGATTCCGCGTATTCGTGACTTCCGTGGCATATCAGGGCGCGCGTTTGATGGTCGCGGCAACTACAACCTGGGTGTCAAAGAGCAGATTATTTTCCCGGAAATCGAGTATGACAAGATCGATTCTATTCGCGGCCTGAATATAAGCATCACCACCACTGCGAAATCGGATGCGGAGGCGAGAGCACTCCTCGCCGCGTTCAAATTTCCGTTCAAGAACTGAGGACCGGTTAATGGCCAAACTCGCCGTAGTCAATCGAGACAAGAAGCGTCGCAAGACCGTAGCCAAGTTCGCCGCCAAGCGCGCCGAATTGCTCGCGATCCTTAACAATATGAAACTGTCCGACGAAGAGCGTGCTGAAGCGCGCGCCAAGTTCCAGGCGCTGCCGCGAAATTCGTCGCCCGTCCGTCTTCGCAATCGTTGTGCATTGACTGGTCGCCCGCGTGGCGTCTACAGCAAGTTCGGTCTGTCGCGCAGCAAATTGCGTGATATCGCCATGCGCGGGGAAATTCCCGGCATGACCAAGGCTAGCTGGTAAAGGAGTGTTTGTATGAGTATGACTGACCCGATAGCCGATATGCTCACCCGGATTCGCAACGCTCAAGCGGTGCGGAAGACCTCCGTGTTTATGCCGGCCTCCAAGCTCAAGCAATCCATAGCGCAAGTGCTGAAGGACGAGGGCTATATTGACGAGTACAAGGTGGTGTTACGCGAGGGCAAGAGCGATCTTGAAATCGGCCTCAAGTATTACGCCGATCGGCCTGTGATCGAGAAAATTGAGCGGGTATCCCGTCCCGGCCTCCGGATTTACAAGGGGCGCGACGATTTACCTAAGGTAATGAATGGTCTTGGCGTCGCGATTGTATCGACCTCCCGGGGTGTTATGACTGACCGTAAAGCGCGTGCGACCGGTGTCGGTGGCGAAGTGCTTTGCATCGTGGCGTAAGAGGGAAACATGTCGCGAATCGCAAAATATCCAGTAGAGCTGCCCAAGGGCGTCGAAGTTACACTCGGCGCCACCGAAGTTGCAGTCAAGGGGCCGCTTGGCATCCTGACGCAACACCTGAACGGGGATGTCAATGTGGTGAAGGATGGCGACAAATTACTGTTCGCCGCCGCCAACGACTCCCAGCAGTCCAACGCCATGTCCGGAACACTCCGAGCACTTGTGGCCAATATGGTCACTGGTGTCACGACCGGTTTTCAAAAGAAGCTCACTTTGGTCGGAGTTGGTTACCGTGCCCAGGCGCAGGGCGACAAGCTCAATCTCACGCTCGGTTTCTCACATCCGGTAGTGCATCAGATGCCCAAGGGTGTGAAATGTGAAACACCCACGCAGACCGAAATCCTGATCAAGGGATCGGATAAGCAGGCGGTGGGTCAGGTAGCCGCTGAAGTACGCGCGTATCGGTCGCCCGAGCCTTACAAAGGCAAGGGTGTGCGTTATGCGGACGAAGTGGTTGTCATCAAAGAGACCAAGAAGAAATAAGGACAAGCCATGATTGATAAGAACCAGTCGCGCGTCCGGCGCGCAGCCCAGACCCGACACAAGATCAGCCAGCTTCGCGCTGTTCGCCTGTCCGTCCACCGCACCAATAGCCACATTTATGCGCAGGTTATCGACGCGTCGGGCGGGAAAATTCTCGCCGCAGCGTCGTCTGCGGAGAAGGATGTGCGCGCCAAGCTCGCCAACGGCGGGAACAAGGCGGCGGCCGAATTTGTCGGTAAGCGGATCGCTGAAAAAGCAAAGCAACTCGGGATCGAGCAAGTCGCGTTTGACCGCTCGGGCTTCAAGTACCACGGCAGGGTGAAAGCCCTCGCTGACGCCGCCCGTGAGGGCGGTCTTAAGTTCTGACAAGGAACGACGATGGCAAGAATGCAACCCAGGATGCAAAACAACGAAGAGCGTTCAGACGGTCTTCGCGAGAAAATGGTCGCGGTAAATCGCGTCACCAAGGTGGTGAAAGGCGGGCGGATCATGGGCTTCGCCGCGCTGACCGTTGTTGGTGATGGCGATGGCGGCGTGGGCATGGGTAAAGGCAAGGCGCGGGAAGTTCCTGTCGCTATGCAGAAAGCCCTTGAGGAGGCCCGCAGAAAGATGTTCCGGGTGAGCCTTAAGAACGGGACATTGCATCACGCGGTTATCGGCCAGCACGGTGCATCGCGGGTCTTGATGCAACCGGCCTCTGAAGGTACGGGGATCATCGCTGGTGGCCCCATGAGAGCGGTCTTTGAAGTCGTGGGCGTGACCAATGTCCTCGCGAAGATCATCGGTTCGACCAACCCTTACAACGTTGTTCGTGCGACGCTAGATGGTCTGAAAAAAATGAATACGCCATCGGAAATTGCCGCCAAACGCGGCAAGACGATCGACGAAATTCTGAACTAACGAGAATCATCATGGCTGACAAAAAAGTGAAAGTGACGCTGATAAAAAGCGTCATAAATTGCAAGGAATCGCATCGTGCGAGCGTGCGCGGCCTTGGTCTTCGCAAGATCAACCAGACCGTAGAACTGGTCGATACGCCGGAAGTGCGCGGCATGATTAATGCGGTCAATTATCTCGTCAAGGCCGTACCGGCCTGAGCCGGCATACAGGAATCACGACTATGGAACTAAACACCATCAAACCGGCCGCCGGCGCCAACCGCAAACGTCGCCGCGTAGGCCGTGGTATCGGATCGGGCCTTGGCAAAACTGCGGGTCGCGGCCATAAAGGTCAGAAATCGCGCTCCGGCGGTTTTCACAAAGTCGGCTTTGAGGGTGGCCAGATGCCATTGCAGCGGCGCTTGCCCAAACGGGGCTTCGTTTCGCTCACACACAAGCTATGTGCCGGAGTGCGCTTGTCAGACCTGGAAAAAATCAAGGGTGACTCGATAGATTTGGCCGCGCTCAAGTCGGCCGGGATCGTTGCTTCCGGTGCTTTGCGCGCCAAAGTGTTTCTCTCGGGGAGTCTCACTCGCAAACTTTCGCTCACCGGTATTGCGGCTACTAAGGGCGCCCAGGCCGCTATTGAGGCGGCAGGCGGCAGCATTGTCTTGCCTGAGGTGAAGGTTGTGGAAGGTAAAAAACTGGCTCGTCAGAAAGCCAAAGCGGAAAAACGTATTGCCGACGCTGCGAAGCCAGTCGTCGCGGCTGTCAAGCCAGCGGCCAAACCGAAAGCCGAAAAGAAGCCAAAAAAGGGCGAATAAGCTCGTTCGCGGACACTCATGGCTACTTCATCTCCTCCAATTGGCAAATCCGGCAAGTACGGCGATCTGAAAAAACGATTGCTGTTTTTGTTGGGGGCGCTGGTTGTGTTCCGCATCGGGGCCCATATTCCTGTGCCGGGGATTGACCCGATTGCGCTCGCGGATTTGTTTAAATCACAGCAGGGCGGCATCCTTGGGATGTTCAACATGTTTTCCGGCGGCGCCTTGTCGCGGTTTACAATTTTCGCGCTGGGCATCATGCCCTATATCTCCGCTTCGATCATCATGCAACTGATGTCGGCGGTTTCGCCGCAGCTCGAACAGTTGAAGAAGGAAGGTCAATCGGGTCAACGCAAGATCACGCAGTACACGCGTTATGGAACGGTGCTTCTTGCGCTGTTCCAGGCGACCGGAATCTCGATCGCGCTGGAATCCCAGGCTGGCTTGGTTATGGACCCCGGGCTTATGTTCCGCTTCACCACTGTAGCCACACTCGTTACCGGCACAATGTTCCTGATGTGGTTGGGCGAGCAGATTACTGAGCGCGGGCTAGGAAACGGTATTTCAATCATCATCTTCGCTGGAATTGCCGCAGGTTTGCCTAACGCCATTGCCGGGATGCTTGAACTCGTGCGAACCGGAGCGATGAGTCCCTTGGTTGCTTTGCTCATCGCGGTGGCGGTTGCCTTGGTTACATGGGCGGTTTGCTTTGTCGAGCGAGGCCAACGCAAAATCCTCGTCAACTACGCGAAACGACAGGTCGGCAACAAGGTTTACGGTGGGCAGTCATCGCACCTCCCTTTCAAGCTGAATATGGCGGGCGTAATTCCCCCTATTTTCGCATCGTCAATAATTCTGTTTCCCGCCACTATTGCTGGTTGGTTTGGAGCCCATGAGGGCATGACTTGGCTCAAGGACATCGCAGCAACGCTGTCTCCAGGGCAACCGATATACGTGTTGCTTTACGCGTCGGCGATCGTGTTCTTTTGTTTCTTCTACACGGCCTTGCAATACAATCCAAAGGAAACTGCTGACAATCTGAAAAAATCGGGTGCGTTTGTTCCGGGGATTCGGCCCGGTGATCAGACATCGCGTTATCTCGAGCGGATTCTGATGCGTTTGACACTCGCAGGCGCCATATACGTGACGCTGGTGTGTCTGTTGCCCGAGTTTCTGATCCTGAAATGGAACGTTCCGTTTTACTTCGGCGGAACCTCGTTGCTGATTATTGTTGTCGTGACGATGGATTTCATGTCTCAGGTCCAGGCTTACATCATGTCGCACCAGTACGAAAGCCTGCTCAAAAAAGCGAATTTTAAGGGGGCAGGGTTCTCTTCCCGGTAACGGGAGAGACAAGGAGCGCATGTCGAAGGAAGACGTAATCCAAATGCAGGGGGAGATCGCTGAAACACTCCCGAACGCGACCTTCCGCGTGAAGTTAGAGAATGGGCATATCGTGTTGGGACACATCTCGGGAAAAATGCGCATGCACTATATTCGCATCCTGCCGGGTGACAAGGTGACGGTGGAACTTACGCCGTATGACTTATCGAGGGCGCGGATCGTTTTCCGCGCCAAGTAAAAGGGGAAGACCATGAAAGTATTGGCTTCGGTAAAGAAAATCTGCCGTAACTGCAAAGTTATTCGTCGTAATCGTGTGGTTCGCGTGATCTGCAAAGATCCCCGCCATAAGCAGCGTCAGGGTTAAGTTATTCCGGCGTTTCTCCCGGTTTGGGTGAGCGCAGATGGTTAAAAGTCGATTTTTAAGCTATAATTTCCAGTTTCGCGTTTCCAGCGTGCAGTTAATTAAGGTGACAGTATGGCCCGTATCGCAGGCGTAAACATCCCGAACCACCAGCATGCCGTTATTGCCCTTCAGGCGATTTTCGGCATCGGCAGCGCGCGCTCCAAGGCGATTTGCGTGTCCGCCAATATCAAGTCGGCTACCAAGGTCAAGGACTTGTCCGAACCACAGCTGGAACGTCTGCGCGAGGAAGTCGCCCGTTTCACTGTTGAGGGTGACCTTCGGCGCGAAGTGTCCATGAACATTAAGCGTCTTATGGACCTCGGTTGCTATCGTGGTGTCCGTCATCGCAAAGGACTCCCCCTTCGTGGTCAGCGTACACGTACCAACGCCCGTACCCGTAAGGGGCCGCGCAAGGCGGCGATTGCAGGCAAGGTTCAGGCCGGCAAGTAGCCGTCAGCAGATTCGCGCACATATCGATTTATTAAGGATAAGCACAAATGGCTAAGCCCCCAGCCCAGCAGCCGGCGAATACCCGGGTTAGGAAAAAAATTAAGAAGAATGTCGCGGAAGGTATCGCGCACGTGCACGCCTCGTTCAACAACACGATTATCACCATCACAGACCGTCAGGGTAATGCCCTGTCCTGGGCTACCTCTGGAGCTGCTGGCTTCAAGGGCTCGCGCAAGTCGACGCCGTTTGCCGCTCAGGTCGCTGCTGAAAGCGCCGGCAAGGCTGCGCAGGAGTGCGGTGTTAAGAATCTTGAAGTTCGCATTAAGGGGCCCGGGCCTGGTCGTGAGTCGGCTGTGCGCGCACTCAACGCCCTTGGCTTGAAGATCACCAGCATTTCCGACGTTACGCCGGTGCCGCACAATGGCTGCCGTGCGCCCAAGCGTCGCCGCATCTAACGACTTAACGAGAATCCTATGGCACGCAACCTAGATCCCAAATGCCGGCAGTGTCGCCGGGAGGGCGAAAAGCTCTTCCTCAAAGGCGAAAAATGTTTCACTGACAAATGCGCCATCGAGCGTCGGCCCTATGCTCCAGGCCAACATGGCCAGAAGAGCGGTCAACGTTTGTCGGACTTTGGCAAGCAGCTCCGTGAAAAACAGAAGGTCCGTCGTATTTACGGCGTGCTCGAGGGCCAGTTTCGGCGTGTTTATGCCGAAGCGTCCAGGCGCAAGGGCGTTACCGGTGAGTCACTGTTGCAGATTCTTGAGTCGCGTCTCGACACCGTTGCCTACCGCATGGGTTTCGGTTCCTCGCGGACGGAGGCCCGGCAAGTGGTTCGGCATAACGGCATCTTGGTCAACGGCAAGCGCGTAAACATCCCCTCTTATCAGGTTAAGCCCGGTGATGTGGTTGAAGTGGCTGAAAAATCCAAGGCGCAGTTGCGCATCAAGGCAGCCGCAGAGGCCGCTGAATCGCGTGGCGTTCCCGAGTGGATGGAAGTCGATTCAAAAGGGCTTAAGGGAACGTTCAAGGCGCTTCCGCAGCGCTCAGAACTGCCTGCCACGATTAACGAGGCTCTTGTAGTTGAGCTGTATTCGAAGTAACGCATTACTGCACAAGGATTTCTCATGCAAACCAGCGGATTTCTGAAACCGCGTATCATCGACGTGCAGAGCATCTCCACATCCCATGCGAAGGTGGTGATGGAGCCTTTCGAGCGCGGATACGGACACACTCTTGGCAACGCTCTGCGTCGGGTGTTGCTTTCCTCCATGCCGGGTTTTGCGCCTACGGAGGTGCAGATTTCGGGCGTATTGCACGAGTACTCGACCATCGAGGGAGTACAGGAGGATGTGGTTGACATCCTGTTGAACCTTAAAGGCGTCGTGCTGAAGCTGCACAACCGTTCTGAGGCTCTGCTCACCCTGAAGAAAAAGGGTGAGGGTCCTGTGACCGCGGGGGATATCGAAGCGTCCCATGATGTCGAGATCATAAATCCAGAGCACGTGATCGCCCATCTATCGCCTGGCGGCCATCTTGAGATGGAGATCAAGATTGAAAAAGGTCACGGCTACAACCCGGGTAATCAGCGTGAAGTCTCGGAAGAGTCCAAAGGTGTCGGAAGGATTATTCTTGACGCTTCGTTTTCTCCCGTAAAGCGCGTTTCCTATGCCGTTGAGTCGGCCCGCGTTGAACAGCGCACCGACCTCGACAAGCTTATTCTTGATATCGAGACGAACGGCGCTATTGAGCCTGAAGAAGCGGTTCGTTACGCAGCATCGATTCTGGTGGATCAGCTCTCGGTGTTCGCGTCGCTCGAAGGGACGCCTGCTGCGGTTGAAGCGCCGCCCAAGATCACGGTAGATCCGATTTTACTTCGTCCGGTGGATGACCTCGAGCTGACAGTGCGTTCGGCGAACTGCCTCAAGGCCGAGAATATTTATTACATCGGCGATCTTATCCAACGTACTGAAACAGAATTGCTCAAGACCCCCAACCTCGGTCGCAAGTCACTAAACGAGATCAAGGAAGTTTTGGCTTCACGAGGGCTCACCCTCGGCATGAAGCTGGAAAATTGGCCGCCGGCCGGTCTGGAAGCCGTACGCAACTAAGACGGGCGGCGTAAGCCGTCTGTAACAAGGAATCAAGATCATGCGCCACCGTTTGGGACTGAGAAAACTTAACCGCACTTCGAGCCACAGGCTTGCAATGCTTCGTAATATGACAAATTCCTTGCTTAAGCATGAGGTCATCAAGACCACGTTGCCCAAGGCCAAAGAGTTGCGTCGCGTTGTCGAGCCCATGATCACTCTCGGTAAGAAGCCTTCATTGTCGAACCGCCGTTTGGCGTTCGACCGGCTCCGTGATCGTGAAATGGTGACGAAACTGTTCAATGAACTTGGCCCACGTTACGCTAAGCGTCCCGGAGGTTACTTGCGGATTCTGAAGTTTGGTTTCCGCCAGGGCGATAACGCGCCTATGGCTTTGGTCGAACTCATGGACCGGCCGGATGTCGTTGAAGAGGCTGCATCGGAGCCGGTTAAGCCCTAAAGGCTTTTCCCGCTTAATAAAAAGCCGGCTTAATGCCGGTTTTTTTTCGCGCTCACTTTGAGGTAATGACAAGTTGCAGCGTCCAGTCTGCATTCAGTGACGGGATATCCGCTATCTGCCAGTGCGCGCTCTGTGGCGCGATAGCGTGCCCAGGTGGGTATCCCGAGCTAGAGCGCTCCGCGAGGCTGCGAATGCGTATTCCGCAGTCGCACCGAAGTTGGTGGTTGCTATCG
>Ga0214919_10003930_pt1 | contig 22043 bp, 23 predicted proteins | sample LL1503_MetaG_FD_177994 | JGI IMG/M metagenome (GOLD analysis project Ga0214919, IMG submission 177994) | Freshwater microbial communities from Lake Lanier, Atlanta, Georgia, United States - LL-1503 | ecosystem: Environmental > Aquatic > Freshwater > Lake | place: USA: Georgia | collected... | reverse complement strand
TTTTTTATCTAACCAACCGGCCTCAATCATTCCTTGTTTTACATATTCAAAACGTGCCTTAAGACGCTCCTCATTTCCCTTAGCGAATGCGGGGTCATATAAACCAGGAGAGCGCAGGATGGATGCGATTACTGCTGCTTGGGCGTTTGTTAACTGATCCACATTTCGATTGAAATATTGTTGCGAAGCCGTCATGACTCCATATGAGCCTCGTCCGAAGTAAATAGTGTTCAAGTAACTTTCAAAAATTTGATCTTTAGATTTTTGATTCTCCAGTTTAATGGAAATTACTAATTCTTTTATTTTGCGTTGAATAGTCCGGCTTGGTGTTAAAAAAGCTGTCTTTGCATACTGTTGTGTGATTGTTGATCCACCTTGAAGTGATCCACCTTTTAAATTATTAAATACTGCTCGAGCTATACCTGTAATACTGAATGCGCGGTTTGAATAGAATCCGCGGTCTTCAGCAGCTAGCACGGCATAACGAACATTAAGTGGAATTTTTGCAAGAGGTACAATTTGTCGGTTTTGGGTTCCTACGCGGCCAATTTCTGCACCGTTTGAATATTGAATGATTGTAGATTGGCTATTTACATAGGCGTTTGGATCGGGAATCTGTACTGTGAAATATGCCAAAGCAAATAGCACTGCGCCAGCGATAAAACCAAAGCCACCTAAGAAGATCGCTGCTCTAAAAAGGAATCTGCGAATCATGTGTTAAGGCTACCGTGCTGCGTAATCTTCGTCCTCTAGGGTGCGCACTTTGCGAGGCGCTTTGCGTTCCTTTCCATCACCTAAGACAAAAGAGGCACATAGGTGGTTCCATAAACACTCTTTACAGACTTCGACGATGTAAACACGAAACTCTCCAAATTCACTTTCCATTTCGGTGAGCTCTTTTGGCGTCTTAATGCGCCCTGAGTATTGGCCGAGTTGCTCCCCAAAGGTGTATCGCAGTTCTACCAAGGAGTTTTTCTTGCAGACAGGGCAGCTTCTGGTTGTTTTCTCTCCATGCCATTTTGCTGCGCGCACTAGGTAAGGGTCCGCATCGCAAGCATCGACAGTCCCACGAAAGAGCGCTATCAAAGTAGCTCTCTTATCAAGTGAATAATCGATGTACGAACGCTGAGACTTCATAGTTCACAAGAATAAACCACCTTGTGCGACTACGCTCTTTCTTATGGGTTTTATTGGTTTGCTCAAACATCCCAGATTTTCTCGTCTCTTGGCGGTCCGCTGGTCTGGGCAGATGACTGATGGAATCTTCCAAAGTGCTTTAGCATCTTTTGTCCTATTTTCACCAGATCGCCAAACAAATGCTTTAAACGCTGCACTCGGGTTCGCAGTAGTTCTATTACCATATTCAATTGTTGGTCCTTTTGTTGGGACAGTATTGGACAGAATTTCCAGACAGCGCGCACTGTTTTTCGCTAATTTCTTGCGAAGTGTTAACTTAATAATTGTTGCGCTCTTTGTTTTTACTGGCACAACCGGAGTTGCGCTCACGGTAGTTGTCTTAATTGCATTTGGAATTAATCGGTTAATTTTGGCCGCGTTATCAGCTGGACTTCCTTTATTGGTTAATCCCAATTCTCTAGTTACTGCAAATGCTATGGCGGTGACAGGTGGATCAGTTTTGGTTGTTGTAGGTGGTGGCATTGGAGTTGGAGTACGCGCACTTGTGGACTCGCTAGCAATAGCAGATCATGCGGATGCACTCTTAATAGTGCTTGCAAGTTCTGGGTATTTCATTAGCGCCTTACTGACGACCAGAATGGCTAAGTTTGAAATCGGTCCACAGCCACATGAGATTGAGGCAGCCAGTTTTACTCAAGGTTTCAAAGACATGAGTGAGGGTTTTGGATTTCTATCTATCCACTCTGATGCTGCGCGAGGGATTGCGGCGACTGCGGTACATAGGGGAGGGTTAACTGCGCTTACTTTGACTGCACTTTTGTTGGAGCGAAATACTTTTAATGATCCAGCGCTGCCAGAAAATGGCTTGAAGGGCTTTGGTTTTGCGTTGTCCTTCGCTGGATTAGGCGTGCTAATTGGTGCGTTTATCGCACCGTATGGTGTGAGCAAAGTTGGCCGACATCGCTGGATAAGAACCACGCTCTTCTTGAGTGCGTTGTGCCCATTAATTTTGGCAGTTGAACAAACCCAGGTGACGTTAATTGCAACAGCGTTTTTGACATCGCTCTTTGGTCAGAATTTAAAAGTTACTAACGATGCTTTAGTGCAATCAAAAATAGATGATTACTTCCGTGGCCGAGTTTTTGCTGTTTATGATGTTTTAGTAAATGGTGCAATCGTTTCTGGTGGATTGCTTGCCGCACTATTACTCCCACCTTCAGGAATATCTTCTGTTGTTCCCTTGTGTGTTAGCACTGCCTATTTTCTAGTGGCAGCGCGCCTACTGCGTTCCTCTGTTTTTCCACCAATTAAGTAGTTCTGCTGTTGCTTTTTCTTCACCTATTTGGCCTTGATCTAAACGTAACTCCATCAGAAAATTCATAGCAGCACCGACTTCACGTGAAGGTTTTAAGTTAAGTAGCGCCATCACTTGTGCACCATCTAAATCTGGTCGAATTTTTGAAAGCTCTTCTTCTTTCATGAGAACGTCAATGCGCGCTTCAAGAGAATCATAAACTCCAGATAGGCGAATTGCTTTGGCTTTATTGCGAGTCGTACAGTCGGCCCGGGTAAGAATATGCAAATGGGTCAAGAGCTCTCCGGCATCACGTACATATCGACGAACAGCAGAGTCGCTCCATTCGCCATCTCCGTAACCGTGAAAACGTAAGTGCAGTGCTGTTAAAGCCTCTACTGCCTCCGTTGTATTGCTATCAAAACGCAACGCCTGCAGTCTTTTTTTAGCTAAACGGGCACCGACAACTTCGTGATGGTGAAAAGACACGCCTCCACCATCGATAAAGCTTCTAGTCTTTGGTTTACCTATGTCGTGCAATAGTGCAGCTAATCGAATTACTAAATTCGGCCCACCAAGTCGGTCTTCCTGCATAATCGCTTGCTCTAAAACTGTAATTGAGTGTTCATAAACATCTTTATGGTGGTGATGTTCATCGACCTCAAGACGTAATTTTGGAATTTCAGGAATAACAATGTCAGCTAAACCTGTATCAACCAGAATCGTTATTCCTGTTCGCGGATTTGGCGACATAAGTATCTTTGTAAACTCATCGCGGATTCTTTCGGCTGAAATAATTTCGATTCGTTGTGCTAAATTTTTTATAGATGTAAGTACTTCAGACTCAATTTCAAAGTTGAGTTGACTAGCAAAACGGGCAGCGCGCATCATTCTAAGAGGGTCGTCATTGAAAGAGTCATCGGGTTTACCTGGTGTGCGCAAAATTTGCTTTGCTAAATCTTGTAGTCCATTAAATGGATCAATAAATTCTGGTGTGGTACCGGTGAGCTCCAGCGCCATTGCATTAACAGTAAAATCTCGTCGGGATAAATCGCCGAGAATATCTCTGCCGTATTCGACAGAGGGTTTGCGAGATTCAGGATTGTATTGTTCGCTGCGGTATGTTGTAACTTCAACTGTTGTATCGCCTCGTTTTCCAGCAACAGTTCCAAATGCGATTCCTGTTTCCCAGATATTTTCTGCCCAATCCTGGAGAATCTTTTTAGTTTCTTGTGGCAGAGCGTTGGTTGTAAAATCTAAATCATTTCCAAGCCGCCCTAAAATCGCATCGCGGACTGGACCTCCTACGAGGGCTAAGGTAAATCCTTTTGATTTAAATGCGTGCGCTAATGAACTGGCTAAAGGCGCCCGCTCAATGAGGGAACGGATGGCTAACTCACCTGCGGCTCCCAATGCACTCGTCACAATAAGCAAGATTAGAGCAGTACCCTTACTCCATGATCCCGGCACCTGGTGCGGGCAGCGAAGGCGTTAAGAAGAAGCGGAAGCGTAAGCGCCCCGCTAACCGCGGCCCCCAAACACAATCTCCATCGACCCCAACAAACCAAAGGCCCAAAACTGCTGGAAAAAAACTTCATGCAAAACGTGTTGATGAAGTAAGTGCTGGTGGGTTGGTAATCGATTCCACTGGGACACAGGGGTTACTCATTGGTCGAATTGATCATAAAGATGCCAGCGGCACACGTTTGTTGTGGTCACTACCTAAAGGACACATTGAAGCAGGAGAAACTCCCGAGCAAGCGGCGATTCGCGAGGTTGCCGAAGAGACTGGAATTACTTCAGCTATTGCCCGGTCGCTAGGTGTTATTGATTTTTGGTTCATGGCAGGTGGAAAGAGAATTCATAAAACCGTTCACCACTTTTTGTTTTCTGAAGTTAGTGGCGACTTAACTCCTCAGATAAGTGAAGTTGATGAGGTTTCTTGGTTTCCTTTAGGTGAGATTGTCGAACGCCTTGCATACCCTGATGAGAAGAAATTAATCGCGCGCAGCGGAGAGTTAAAAATATGAAAAAACTTTTGCCAGTATTTTTACTCTTTTTCATTTTTATATCGCCACTGCCAAATGCTTTCGCGGCACCATCCGTTGTTAAAATAACAAGTACCGTGCATCAGAATTTTACTGGCGAATTTCGAAATGATTTTTTGGCTGAAGACTTACTGCCGCTTGGAAAATTAGGTAAGTTGATTTTTGTACCTGTAAATAATTCTCGAATTTGGGTTATTGATCCGGCGTTAATCGATGAAGTTATAGCAATGACCGGTGAATACAAATTAGCGAGCGGTGCTGCACCTACTGGTACTCAGGTTGCAATTGATTGGCTAACTCAATTAAAGAAAGTTACGCTTTTCAATGATGTGATTGCTCTGGCTTATGGAAATCCTGATGTAGCTTTAGCTAAGCGATTAGCGCCAAGCGAGTTAAGAATGTATTACGCTTTTGGTAAAACTCAGCTTGAAAGTGCCCTCGAGCGTGAAGTTATAAGTGATGTAAAAGGAGCGCACAGTAAAGGTAAATCGCGTTTATCGCCAACCTTGCAAAAAAACTATGGTGAGAATCGACGAGCGATCACATATTTATCTCATTCTGCACCCATCCCTGAGATCTATAAATTACGAGCCCGGTTAGCTCAGCTTCTATCCTCGCGGCTCAATAAAGACGACCGTGAATATTTCTCTACAAATGCTCGAATCTCGATTGATAATCAAATTCGGAGATTGCGTATAAATGCCAGCAGGTATCAGATTACAACTGAACGCTCGGAACTACCTTTGACGGTCATCAATGAATTCCCGGTTGCAATGACTGTCGATGTGGACATGGTGGCCCAAAACTCTAGGATTTCGGTTGAGAGTTTTAAAAAAGTGAACTTGCCAGCTAATTCAAAAACTCAACTTAGTTTAAAAGTGTGGGTTCGAGCACCTGGGCAAACGCTAGTTTTTGCCAGCATTAAAGATGATCGTGGAATTACACTTGTACCTTCAGTACCGCTTCAACTTAATGCAACAGTAATTGATCCAAAATTGACCTGGTTTACTACCAGCGCAGCGATACTTCTCCTACTCGCAGCAATTGCGCAGAGTGTGCGGCGAGCTAGAAGGGGGCGCAAAAGTGAAATCTAACGAACTTTTTAGAGCATCTGGAATTATGGCTCTTGGCACGATTATTTCGCGCATCACTGGTTTTATTCGCGGAATATTGATTGTTTCGGTTTTAGGTACTGCTTTGTTGGCAGATACCTACAACGTTGCTAACACTATGCCAAATATTCTTTACAACCTTCTGGTTGGTGGTGCTCTTACTGCAATCTTTATTCCTCAATTAGTGCGTTCTTTTGATCATGAAGATGGTGGTGACGGCTTTGCTTCGCGTTTAGTAACCACTATCTCTTTAATTTTATTTATTCTTGTAGGAATCGGTGTCTATTGTGCGCCTGCTTTAGTGCGCCTTTATGCCCCCGAGTTTTTCACTCCTGGTTTTGAACTTGAAAAAGAAATCGCAATTGCATTCACTCGCTATTGCTTACCTCAGATCTTTTTCCTTGGTTTATTCACAATGCTTGGTCAGGTTGCTAATGCCCGTGGCTCTTTCGGACCACTTATGTGGGCACCAATAGCCAATAACATTGTTGGTATCGCGCTTTTCGGCGGATTTTTACTCTTTGCACCGAGTGTTTCTTTGAAAACCATTACTTCACAACAGATACAAATTCTTGGTTGGGGCACAACAATTAGTGTGGTTGTACAAGCCTTGGTGTTGATCCCTGTGGTTAAGCGTCTTGGGGTTAAATTGCGCCCCCAATGGGGGTTGGCTGGTTTAGGAAAATCTTTTGGGTTGGCTGGGTGGACGTTAATTTACGTTTTGATTTCACAACTCGGCTATTTGGTCACAGTAAATGTTGCCACCAGTGCTGCAGTTAGAAGTGCCCAAGAAGGTGTAGTTCGTGGAGTTGGGTTTACGCCTTACACATATGCATATTTTGTGATGCTGCTGCCATATTCAATTGTCACAATTTCTATAATTACTGCAATATTGCCACACTTATCACGATTGGCTGTTGCAAATGATCGCACTGAAGTACGTGCGCAGTTACTTAGAGCGATAAAGTTGGTCGGAGTTATTACAATTCCTAGTTCCGTTGCATTCTTATTTTTCGGACCATTAATAACTCAAGTTATTTTTATTGGAATTCCCCTTGAGGACTCACGCTATATTGGTTATGTTTTATCTGCATTAAGTTTTGGTTTGGTTTCATTTTCGATTAACTTAATTTTGATACGTGGCTTTAATGCTTTCGAAGATACTCGTACCCAAGTGATATCAATTTTCATTATTAATGTTATCTCTGTCGCTCTTTCATATTTATTCCTACATTTACTCAAGAATCAATGGGTCACAATTGGCCTTGGTGCAGCTTTCTCAATTAGCTATCTCGTTGGCTTGCTTATTACTTTGAGACTGCTGAAAAAACATACCGGTGCAATCAAAATTAAGGATTTCTTGGGTCAACATCTCCGGCTGTATGGCGTTGCTATTGGAGTTATGGGACCACTTTTCGCACTTACTCAATATATTTCATGGGTAGGTGTGGAACTATCACCTTTGACTCGCGCAGGCGAGCTAGCTGTTGTGATGATTACAGCCCTAATTGGATACCTGTTTATAGCAAAAGCTGTAGGTGTTGAAGAAATTTCAATGGTTGGCCACTTGCGCGACTCGGTGACCCGGCGAACCTCAAATAATAGTTAAGATAGATTTAATGGTAGTTCTAGGGGGTGCGTGGTGAGTGAAGTAAGAGACCTTGTGATTGTTGGATCTGGTCCAGCTGGATATACCGCAGCAATTTATGCTTCTCGTGCGCAATTAAACCCTTTGATTTATGAAGGTTCTGTCACCGCTGGTGGTGCACTCATGAACACAACTGAGGTTGAAAATTTTCCAGGTTTTGTTGATGGGGTAATGGGTCCCGACTTAATGGAAAGCATGAGAAAACAGGCAAAGCGTTTTGGGGCTGAGTTAATTACCGATGATATTGTGGAAATGGATTTAACGGGAGACATTAAAACATTAGTTGATGGCTCTGGAAATACAATAAAGGCAAAATCTGTAATTCTTGCAACTGGTTCGGCATATCGTGAAATTGGTTTAGTTAACGAGAAACGCTTATCGGGTCATGGAGTTTCTTGGTGCGCTACTTGTGATGGTTTCTTTTTTCGAGATCAAGAAATTGCTGTTGTAGGTGGTGGAGATTCAGCGGTTGAAGAAGCTACGTTTCTTACCAAATTTGCTAGCAAAGTAGTGCTCATTCATCGACGTGACTCACTTCGTGCATCGAAAATTATGGCTGAGCGCGCAGCGGCTAATCCTAAAATTGAGTTCGTTTGGAACACTGAAGTCATTGATGTTTTAGGGGAGTCTAAAGTTACTGGCTTAAAACTACGCAACACTATTGATGGGAGTATAACTGAGCGTTCGTTTACTGGTCTATTTGTCGCAATCGGTCATATTCCGCGCAGTGAGCTTCTTGTTAACCAAACAACACTGAATGCAGATGGTTATGTGGAAGTCGAAGGTCGATCCACGCGCACAAACCTCACGGGAGTTTTTGCATGTGGCGACCTTGTTGATTACACGTACCGTCAAGCAATCACTGCAGCAGGTTCGGGGTGTCAAGCCGCACTTGACGCTGAGAAATTCCTTTCACACCACTAAAGTTCATACATCACATACAAGAATCTGGAGATTATTTAATGGCAACGATTAACGTAACAACTGCGACTTTTGATGCTGAGGTTTTAAAGAGCAGCACCCCAGTATTGGTTGATTTCTGGGCAGAGTGGTGTGGGCCATGCCGTGCAGTGGGGCCAATTCTCGAAGAGATTTCAGATGAGCACGGATCAAAATTGAAAATTGTGAAGCTAAATACCGATGACGAATCCGCTATTGCAATTAAATATGGCATTACCTCGATTCCGGCTATGTATGTCTTTGTTAATGGAGAAGTTGTGAAGACAATTGTTGGAGCGCGACCAAAGCCTGCAATGCTTAAAGAGCTTGAAAGTTACATCGCTTAATTCTAATTAAGTAGTAACCCATGCAAGATTTAAATGAAGCACAGATTCGATCTTTTCAACAGAGTCGTGGTTTAACTGCCACGGGAAAAATTGATGAAGTGACAAGACGTGCACTTGAAGAAGCTCAGTGGAAACTTGGTGACCGCTCACTTAATCTGCAAGAGCCACCCTTGATGCGCGGAGATGATGTTGCTGCTTTGCAATCCCGACTCACTGAAATGGGTTTTGATTGCGGTCGCGTTGATGGAATTTATGGCCCTCGGTCTGCAGCCGCAGTAAAAGAGTTTCAGCAATCTGTTGGAATAACTGTGGATGGAAAATGTGGACCAGAAACAATTATTGGCCTACTCCGATTAACTCGAATTGTTTCTGGTGGTGCGCCGACGGCGATGCGTGAAAACGCTGTACAAAGGAATCGTGGACCAGCACTAGCAAATAAAGTAATTGTGATTAATCCTGATGGCGATAATTCTCTGGTTTATGATGTTGCACTTCGCACAGAAGGTCGTTTGTTGGCACTTGGTGCATCAGTATTTTTAACTCGAGGTAATTCAAATAATCCCACTGAATCCGATCGTATTGCTTTTACCAATCAAAGTAATGCGGATTTGATGATCTCTCTACATGTTGATAATTATAAAAATGAAGTTGCGCATGGGGTAGCTACTTATTTTTATGGAAGTGATGCTCATGGAATTCACTCTATTGTTGGCGAGCGTTTTGCATCATTGGTTCAACGGGAAATTTGCGCACGTACAGACCTAGCAAACTGCCGTACACATGCGATGGCGTGGGATTTACTTCGATTAACTCGAGCGCCTGCAGTGCAGATTGATTTGGGATATGCGACTAATCCTGGCGATTTTGAGCGCTTGTCCCGCCCGGATTTTCGAGATGTGATTGCTGAAGCCTTGGTTATTGCAATTCAAAGGTTGTATTTAGCTGCCGAAGATGATGCAAAAACTGGAACATTGAGAATTTCCGATCTTCGCAAGGCGGGTATTCGCCGATAAATAAGGCGCAACCCTGTCACGGCGTATGGCAGACTTAGGACATGTCGGAAATAACAAACCGCTTTGCCACGGGTGCTCCTCAAAATTTAGAGGAACGTTTTGCAAGCCGTGCAGCACATATGAAGCCCAGTGAAATCCGCTCACTTTTTGCAGTTGCTTCTCGCCCTGAGATTGTTTCTTTAGCTGGAGGAATGCCGAATCTCTCCGCTTTTCCAATGTCAATGATGGCTGATGTTGTACAGAAATTAGTTTTAACAAATGGTGCTGAAGCACTTCAATATGGCAGTGGTCAAGGTCATCCGAAACTGCGTGAGCAGATTTGTGAAGTGATGGCTCTTGAGGGTATCCGTGCTAATCCAGATGATGTTTTGGTGACAACGGGTTCACAGCAGGCCCTTGATTTAATCTCGAGAATTTTTATTGACCCGGGTGATGTGGTTTTAGCTGAAGCCCCTTCATATGTTGGGGCGTTGGGAACTTTTCACCAGTATGAAGCATCTGTTATCCATGTTGAAACTGACAATGATGGGTTGGTCCCACAAGGTTTGCGCGATGCAATCAAAAGCGTTCGGGCTGCTGGGCGCAAAATTAAATTTCTGTACATGATTCCCAACTATCAAAACCCTTCAGGGGTTTTGCTTCCAGCAGAACGTCGGACTGAGATCTTAAACATCTGCCGTGAGGCTGGAATTTTTGTAGTCGAAGATAACCCTTATGGACTTCTTGGATTCGACAAGCCATCTCCAAATGCGATGCGGGCTGAAGATTCTGAAAATGTTATCTATCTTGGGACTTTCTCGAAGACAATCGCCCCTGGCTTACGTGTTGGCTGGGCTTTAGTTCCTCCCTCCTTAAAGGAGAAGTTGGTGATTGCGAGTGAATCATCAATTTTATGTCCATCAAACTTCGCCCAACTAACTATTTCTAGTTACTTGGCAGAACAACCTTGGCGCGATCAAATTGCTTCTTTCTGTGATCTATATAAAACACGCCGGGATGCGATGCTTGAATCCCTTGATGAGTATTTTCCAACAACAGCTAAATGGACAAAGCCAGGTGGTGGATTTTATGTTTGGGTAAGCCTGCCACCCGAGATTGATACAACTGCTTTAATGCCTAAAGCAATTGTTGCAAAGGTTGCTTATGTTCCAGGTACGGCTTTTTATGCCGATGGTTTTGGCTCGTGGTCTTTGCGTTTATCGTATTGCTATCCCACACCCGAGCGAATTCGTGTTGGTGTGAAAGCTTTGGGTGAAGTAATCAAAACTGAGATGTTACGCAGAGGAAGCAATCAACTTTCTTAATCTTCGATTTTTTTGCTGATTCTCTTTAGGTCATCAGCACCGGCAAACTCAATAACAATTGTGCCTTTTTTGATTGAACCTTGAATCGAAACTCTAGTGTCTAAGGCATCCCCAATTCGATCTGCGATTTCATTAAACTCTACATTACTTGATGTAACTGTCTTGATTTTCTTCTTTGATTTTTTCGGTGACTTTTCAGAAATTAAATCCTCAACAGCGCGGACACTCAGACCATCACTAATTATTCGTTTAGCCAAACTTTCAATCAGTTGAGTATCACTTAGACCCAATAATGCACGCGCATGTCCGGCACTAATTGCACCTGAGGCAACTTTGCTTTGCACTGATGTTGGTAAATTCATTAACCTAATAGTGTTTGAAATTAATGGGCGAGAACGGCCTAGTTTTTGTGCCAACTCCTCATGTGTACAAGAAAAATCAGTTAGCAATTGTGAGTACGCAGCAGCTTCTTCAAGTGCGTTAAGTTGGCTGCGGTGAATGTTTTCAATTAACGCCTCGCGAAGCAGTTCATTATCTGCTGTCTGCCGAATGATTACGGGGATTTTTTTTAATCCTGCTGCTTTTGCAGCGCGATAGCGTCTTTCTCCCATGATGAGTTCGAAAGCCCCATTTGAACTTCGTCTAACAACTGGGGGTTGTAAAATTCCAATTTCTTTAATTGATGCAATTAGTTCATTGAGTGCTTCTTGATCGAAGTTTTTTCGTGGTTGGCGGGGATTAGGTGTAATTAAATTAATATCAACTTCATCTTGTGTTGCAACTTCTTCTCCGCCAACCGTTAGTGAGGTTGGTATCAATGCATCAAGGTTTGTTCCAAGTCCTCCGCGGCGTGCCATTATGCAATTTCTCCTTCGCGCTTATAATTTATTGAAACCACATTGGAGTTAAAAGGTTTGGCGCGGAATGCTAATTCGCGTGCAACTGCCATATAAGCAATAGCTCCGGGCGAAGATGCGTCATATGTCATAACTGTTTGATTAAATCCAGGTGCTTCCGAAACTCTAACGGCGCGCGGGATAGGAATATTAATTAACTCATTTGGATAATGTTTGCGAATTTCATCGGCCACATCGTTGGCCAATCTTGTTCTACTATCAAACATTGTTAAAACAAAAGTTGAAAGTTTTAATTGTGGATTCAATCTTTTCTTTACTAGTTCAAAAGTTTTCAACAATTGTGACAAACCTTCGAGTGCATAATATTCACATTGAATCGGTATCAACATCTCTTTAGCTGCGGTGAGCGCATTAATTGTTAATAGACCTAAACTTGGTGGACAGTCAATGAATATGTAATCCAATGGTTGACCTTGTTGGATCCGCGCCTCAACCAACTCTTCAATTGCTTCTTTTAACCGCATTTCGCGCGCAACCATTGGAACTAATTCAATTTCAGCTTGAGCTAAAGAGGTGTTTGATGAGATGCACTCTAAGGATGGAAAACCTTTAACCTTTTGCGAGCAAGCCTCCATGGTTGTCTCACCCATCAACACTTCATAAATTCCAGGGTTATTAATATGTTCCACCCCGAACGCTGTTGAGGCGTTTCCTTGTGGATCTAGGTCAATTACTGCAACTTTGAGTCCCCCCATTGAAAGCGCTGCAGCTAAATTGACGGTTGTTGTGGTCTTGCCTACGCCACCTTTTTGGTTAGCTACAGTAATAATTCGAAGGGACGCTGGTTTATCCATCGCCTCTTTGAGGCGGCGGACACCTACAACTGGTTTTGTTTCACGTGAATCATCCACGGGGCTTAGTTAAGCACCTTTACGCACTTCTACAATACGGCCAGGCTCAATACCTTCAAGTTCAACCTCGTGAAGAATCGATTTCGGCACAGTTTTCATCTCATCTTCGGCGGATTTGCCCTTAATTGCCATTAAAGAGCCTCCTGTTTTAAGAAGGTGCCACGTTATCTTTTTTAACTTCTCTAAAGGGGCCACAGCACGTGCAGTTACATAGTGTGCTGTAGCTCGGTGATCTTGAGCCTGTCCCCTGACAACTTCTATATTTAAGCCAGTCACAGCCTCTTTGAGGAACTCCGCCCTACGCTCCAAAGGTTCAATCAGGGTTACATGTAGATCTGGTCGTGCTAGTGCAATAACAATCCCTGGTAAGCCAGCCCCAGAGCCAACGTCAAAGACAATTGACCCCTCTTTAAGTAGTTGAGTAACTGGCAGGCAGTTGAAAATGTGGCGTTCCCAGATGCGTTCCGCCTCCCTGGGTCCAATCAGGCCACGCTCAATTCCTGGTCCTGTTAATAACTCGGCATAGCTTTGTATTCGAGCGGTATCTGGAAAGTACCGTTCGATGAGGGTTTCACGTGAAACATGCACCTAGGCGCTATAGATCACGACGTAGCGATTTGGATCTTCTCCATCAGACTCGCTAGTCAGGCCCAACTCTTGGATTGTGTCATGGATAATCTTGCGCTCAAAAGCGTTCATTGGCGGTAGTTTGATAGATTTGCCGGTTGATTTTGCCTCTTCGGCCATTTCGCTGGCCAGTTTTTTTAGCTCGGTTTTCTTATTTGACCTAAAGTTATCAATATCGAGCATCAACCGAGAACGATCACCGGTTGAGGTTTGTACGGCTAATCGGGTGAGCTCTTGAATCGCATCTAAAACCTCACCATCGCTTCCAACTAGGTGTCGGAGTTTGCCTCCAACAATTGCCAGGGATGCACGGTCATTTTCAACATCGATGTCGATATCACCATCAAGGTCTGCAATGTCAAGGAGAGCTTCGAGGTAATCGGCAGCGATATCACCCTCTTCCTCTAGGCGTGCAACACCTTTAACGGGCTTACTTTCGCCCGCTTCTATTGCTGCTCCCTCTGTTGGCTCTAATACTGCCTCTTCTGTGCTCTTTGCCATAGTTTTTGCCATATTCGCTCTCCCTGTCGGGTTTGGGTAAATTGATAGTTATTAGGATGATTTGTCCGAATTAGACCGATATTTATTTGTTCTTCTTTTTCTTCTTTTTTGGCTGATTTCTTTGGCCTTTGAGATCCTCGACAGGCTCTACCGCCTCTGTTGATGGACTCTCTGAATGCCCAGACTTTTTAGCATTTTTTCGTTGGAGCTCTTCATACGCTGGTGATCCTGGAGTTGGGTTACGTTTAATTACATAGAACTGTTGTCCCCACGTCCAAAGATTTGTAGTCGACCAATAAATTAAAACTCCGATTGGGAAGTTAACTCCGGAGATTGCAAAAATAACTGGGAACGCATACAACATAATTTTTTGTTGTTGCAACATCATGTTATTGCTTGAATCCATCTTCGGCATACCTTTAAGCATCAACTGGCGTTGTGTTGTAAAGGTTGTAAGTGACATTAATGCAATAAGAAAGACTGTAACAACCTTAACGGTTGTGATGTCGGTACCCAGAAATGTCTGTGAAATTGGCGCTCCGAAGAATTTAGCGTTTGCGGCACTCACAACATCTTCTTGTGTTAAAACTCCGTGTTTTACTGGAGGGTTTTTACCAATTCCATTCAATACTGTAAATAAGGCAAAAAAGATTGGGGCTTGGGCGAGAATTGGAAAACACGATGCAAGAGGGTTTGTCTTGTGCTCTTTGTAAAGCTTCATCATCTCTTCTGATTGTTTTTGTCGATCGTCTTTGTACTTCTTTTGAATTTCTTTCATATGTGGCTGAAGTGCTGTTAACGCGCGTTGACTTTTAATTTGTTTCACAAACAGTGGGATTAAAATAACGCGGATCAGAATCACTAGCCCGACAATTGCTAGCGACCAAGACACTCCACTGTCAGCACCAAAGATTGGGGACAAAGCTTTGTGTATCGTTACAATCACCCAAGAAACCGCGATATATAAGGGTTTTAGTATGCTATCCATTTATAAAACTCCAACTTTCTCTTTTACTGCATAATCCACACCGCCATGTGACCATGGGTTGCAACGCATTAAACGCCAAACACTCATTGCGATTCCTTTAAGTCCGTAATTTTGAATGGCTGAGATTGCATAACTTGAACATGAAGGGTAATACTTACATTTTGGTCCAAACAACGGTGAGATCCATTGTTTGTAAACTTTGATTGGGAAGATGATAATTTTTTTCATTTGTTCTTGGCTCGCTCATTAGTTTTTATGTTTAATTTCCCAATCAACTCAGAAATTTCGGTTGCGCAATCTGCGGATGCAGAGTTGTTTAACCCTCTAATAACCAGAAGAGAGCCTTGCGGGAGTTTCGTGTAGTTATTTTGAATGCAATGGCGGATCTTGCGCGCTAAGCGATGGCGTGCCACAGAGCCTCCAACAGCTTTACTAATAATTAGACCTGCGCGCGCAGGAGCAATTGAATCTGTGTTGATGTAGAGGTAACCGACAAAGTTGGCTGTTGTGTACCGCGTGCCACTCTTTGTAGCGCGGGCAAAATCCCCGCTCTCAGTAAGTCGTGCAGTTTTAACTAGCACGAATATCTTTCTTAAAAACCTTATGCCGAAAGTCGAGCGCGACCCTTAACACGGCGAGCCGCTAAAACTGCACGGCCGGCACGAGTTGCCATGCGTGCGCGGAAGCCATGCTTCTTGGCGCGACGACGAGTGTTTGGTTGGAAGGTACGTTTTGTCATGTGGAGCTCCTAAGAAATATAAAAATTCATGCGGTCAGAAGTACGGGGGAAGCGAGGATGTAACGGTAGAGGTCTGGGGATAAGCCGGTCAAACTCAGTTTTTAGCCCTTTGACGTGAGATCTGTTGTGGATAACTAGTTGCTTTTTTCTCTGTTTCGCTCTACTTTTCGACTCCCTCCACAGGTTCTCCTGAAAAAGGAGGGTTTAAAGGCCTCAACCTGAGGTTTAGACCACAGGCTGTGGATAACTTTGTGGATATCAGAAGGGCTGGAAATGGATGTAAAAGAGATTGAACTTAGCGCCCTATGGAGCAGAGTCATCGAAGAAGTTGCATCTGATGCGCCCCAACACCGTGCGTTTTTACAGCTTTCTAAACCGCTTGGTCTTTTACAAAATAGTGATCAAACAACTTTGCTTATTGCAACACCAAATCTCTTTGCTAAGGATGTTTTAGAAAGTCGCTTGAGAGGTGCAGTCAGTGATGTGTTGACTCGCGAGCTTGGGGAAAAAACAAATATTGCTGTGGCTGTTGATGAAACTTTGGAGGGATTCAACTCACCTGAACCTGAAGTTGATATTGATTTTGTAGTTCCAAAAGTTGGTACTGGTCGCAACGATGCAGCTACCAAAAATATTCAATCACCAGAAGTGTCTCAATTAAATCCTCGATACACGTTTGAAAAATTTGTTGTTGGGTCGTCTAATCGCTTTGCTCATGCAGCAGCTGTTGCGGTGGCTGAAGCACCCGCAAAAGCTTATAACCCGTTGTTTATTTATGGTGAATCAGGGTTGGGTAAAACCCACCTCCTGCACGCTATTGGTGCATATGCAAAAGAGTTATACGGGAATGTTCGCGTTCGTTATGTTTCTTCTGAAGAGTTCACTAATGATTTTATTAACTCGATTCGCGATGATAAAGCCTCTGCTTTTCAAAGAAGATATCGCGATTTAGATGTTCTGATCGTTGATGATATTCAATTTTTAGAAAATAAAGAGCGCACCCAAGAAGAGTTTTTCCATACTTTTAATACTTTATACAACGCTAATAAGCAGATAGTAATTTCAAGTGATCGACCACCGAAACAGTTAACAACTTTGGAAGATAGACTTCGCAGCCGATTTGAATGGGGATTAATTACTGATATTCAACCACCAGAGCTTGAAACTCGAATTGCGATTCTGCGCAAAAAAGCCGCGCAGGATAAGTTGAATGCTCCTGATGATGTGTTGGAATATATAGCTAGTAAAATCTCCACAAACATTCGCGAATTAGAAGGCGCGTTGATTCGTGTAACTGCTTTTGCATCTCTCAACCGCCAAGGTGTAGACCTCTCATTGGCTGAGATCGTTCTTAAGGATCTAATTCCTAACGAGGGCAACCCAGAAATCACTGGAGCCACGATAATGGCCCAAACAGCGGTTTATTTCTCCCTCACTATTGATGACTTATGTGGGACTTCACGCTCACGGGTTCTTGTTAATGCCCGCCAAATCGCCATGTATTTGTGCAGAGAGTTGACCGAGCTGTCACTTCCCAAGATTGGCCAAACATTCGGGGGGCGCGACCACACAACAGTCATGCACGCCGATCGCAAGATCCGTCAACTAATGGCTGAGCGCCGATCGATCTATAACCAGGTCACCGAACTCACCAATAGAATCAAGCAGCAAGCTAAGTAAAATGTCCTAATAATCCCTTTTGACATTAGTTGCCCCCAGTTGGGGATAACGTGTGGATAACTGTGGATAATTGAAGGTTTTTTGTGGGTGGAGGTTCAACCGTGAATCTCTTTTTGGAAAGGGGAGAAATGTTTAATTGTGCAATCCCCAGTTTTTTAGGGTTTCTCCACACTTTATACACTCTCACACTCCGCCTTCATCAGGGGTTTTATGGTTTCTCCACACAAAAACTCTCTGGCTACTACGACTACCTTTATATATATAGACCTACATTTAAAACGAACCTTTCACTATATTTGGGGGCAACATGAAATTTACAGTCGAGCAATCATCTCTAGTTGAGGGTGTTAATTGGGTTTCTAGAAGCCTCTCCTCCAGACCAATTAAAACCGAGCTCTTAGGGATTGTTATAGATGCCACCAGCGACCAAATTTATTTATCCGCATCGGATTTAGAAACCGCAAGCAAAGCTCACTTTCAAGCGGAAATAAAAGAGCCCGGGGTTGTATTGGTTCCAGGCAGATTATTAGCTGAGATATCAAGATCGCTACCTAATAAACCAATTACCTTCACACTTGATGGAACTCGCGTTTTAGTCACAAGCGGAAATGCGAAATTTACACTTCCAACCTTATCTGTTGATGAATATCCAAAACTTCCAGAGCTTCCAGATACAACCGGAGTTATTGCAAGCGATGTTTTTGCAGCGGCAGTAGCCCAAGTTGCTGTTGCAGCAGGGCGCGATGATTCTCTGCCAACACTAACCGGAGTACATGTAGAAATTAACGAAGAGTCGGTCACATTAGCGGCAACAGATAGATACCGTTTAGCTGTTAGAGAAATTCAATGGGAGCCAACTACCCCAAATTTTTCAACAACGGCATTACTTCGAGCACGCACAATTGCAGATGCTGCTAAGTCTTTAACTGGAACAAAGAATGTTTCACTTTCGTTTGCACCAACACTAAACAATGATCGTTTAGCTGGGTTTGCAAGCGATGGAAAAACAATGACTTCCAGAATGCTTGATGGAACTTTTCCACCTTTTAAACACTTACTCCCACAAGAAGTAACAACCACTGCACTTATTGAAGTGGCAACACTTTTAGACTCTGTTAAACGAGTAGCTTTAGTAACCGACAAGACAGTTCCTTTACGCCTTGACTTTAATAACAACTCTCTTTCTTTAGAGGCTGGCGCAGGTGAGGAAGCCCAAGCAACAGAAGCGATTGAGATCTTATTAACTGGTGAAGCGATTGCTATCGCCTTTAATCCCACTTTCTTAGCCGACGGTTTAATTGCAGTGGGAACCAAGTTTGTGCAAATCTCATTCACGGGTCCAAATAAACCGGCAATATTAATGGGCAAAAACGACAAAGATGGAACTCTTGTAGAAAATTACCGTTATTTATTAATGCCAATGCGTTACGCTTCTTAATAACAAGAGTTTCAACATGCGCATCAATAAGTTGGCATTAACCAACTTCCGCTCCTATTCTTCTTTAGAGTTAGAGCTTCTTCCCGGGGTTACAACTTTTATTGGTGATAACGGCTCAGGGAAAACAAACATTGCTGAATCTTTAATCTATCTCTCTTTTTTATCATCACACCGAGTCTCAAATAACGCCCCATTGATTAGTTTGGGCGCTCAACAAGCGATTATTCGCGCAGAAGTAGAACGCGATAACCGCACCTTACAAATTGATTTAGAAATAAATTTAAATAAAGCAAATCGAGCCCGACTCAACGGAAACCCAACACGAAGTCAACGTGAAATATTAGGGGCCTGCCAAACAATCTATTTTTCCCCTGAAGATTTAGATCTAGTGAGGGGCGAACCAGGACTCAGACGAGATTTTATGGACCGTTTATTAATCACCCGAGCACCCCGCATAGCTGGCTTAATCGCCGATTATGAAAGAGTTGTTAAACAACGCAATGTTCTATTAAAAACTCGGGCCGCTTCAAATGCACTGGTTCCATGGAATGAACAGCTAATTACTTTTGGAGCTCAATTAACCGCTGAACGCGTCTCACTTGTTGAAGCGCTAAACCCTTGGGTTTCTAGTAACTATATGAATCTCAATGAAGTTAAACCGGCATCTATCGCATATAAATGCAGCACTGATGGCGTATCAAACAATACCGATCACAATATCTCAGTTTTAAGTCAACGCTTAGAAGAGGTTGCATACCAAGAAGTTGAAAGAGGAGTTTCATTAGTCGGCCCACACAGAGACGACTTACATTTACAGCTAGGAGATTTTCCCGCTAAAGGTTATGCAAGCCACGGAGAGTCTTGGTCAATGGCGATATCATTAAAAATCGGTTCTTTTAACTTACTTAAAAACGAGGGATACGAACCCATTTTGATTTTAGATGATGTTTTCGCAGAACTTGATACTTCACGAAGACTTCAATTAATGTCTGCTACACAAACAGCAGAACAAACAATCATTACAGCGGCAGTAGAAAGTGATATCCCCACAAACTTACTCACGCAAAAGTTTTATGTTAGCCCTGGGTCTGTAAAGAAAGGTGTGAGTTAATGGAAAAAAAAGATTTAGCTCTAGACCTTTTTAAAACATTCAAAACAGGTGTTATTAGAAAAATTAACAAACCTTCGCCAACTCAACGCAGTGGACAACCAGGAGATCCCGAGTTAATTGGAGGGGTCCTAGATAATTTAATATCTGAACGAGAATGGAATAGTGGGCTAGCAGAGGGAAATCTATTTATTACATGGGAACAAATTGTCGGCCCGGAAATAGCCCAACACACGACACCTATTTCAATATCTGATGGAGTGTTAACGATTCAAACCTCCTCTACGGCTTGGGCCACACAGTTAGGGTTAGTAGCGACAGAGTTACTAACGACTATCCAAAACAACCCATCAGGTGCAACGGTCATAAAGTTGATTTTTATCGGCCCAACAGGCCCAACATGGAAAAAAGGGGTACGCAGCATCCGCAATGCTCGAGGCCCCAGAGACACATACGGCTAATAGGAACCCTCAAGATACGGCTCATCGTTCGGCTATACCCACACAGAGCCCCTTTATCGGGTATCCCTCTACTCTCTTTCCAGATAGGATAAACGCTTGTAGACGGGAATCTCCCTCCAATAAGCCCCAGCGGGCCCTTGGGCAATTTTTTAAGTTAGGAGTGTTGTGTCAGATAACTCCTATAACGCCAGCGCTATTACAGTCTTAGAGGGTTTAGAAGCGGTTCGAAAACGCCCCGGAATGTACATCGGATCCACTGGAGAGCGCGGCCTGCACCATTTGGTCTACGAAGTCGTCGATAACTCAGTAGATGAAGCTCTGGCTGGATATTGCACAGAAATCAACATTTCACTCATGGCTGATGGTGGTGTGGAAGTAATCGACAACGGCCGAGGAATCCCTGTAGATATCCACCCAGTAGAGAATAAGCCCGCACTCGAAGTTGTTCTTACAGTTCTGCACGCCGGAGGTAAGTTTGGCGACAGCGGGTATTCAGTTTCAGGTGGTTTGCACGGTGTAGGAATTTCTGTTGTTAACGCGCTAAGTACAGATTTATCAGTTGTTGTGCAGCGCGATGGCAATTTTTGGTATCAAGATTACAAACTCGGTGTTCCTACCGCACCTGTTAAAAAAGGAGATGTTTCTAAATCCTCTGGCACAACAGTGCGATTTTGGCCATCGAAAGAAATTTTTGAAACCACAGATTTCTCTTTCGAGATTTTATCCACTCGATTACGCGAAATGGCATTTTTAAATAAAGGATTAATTCTAACCTTAACTGATTTACGCGCTGGCCATGTTGATGAGAAAGGCGAGCAGTTAAAGGTTCACTATCAATATCAAGGTGGAATAGCAGATTTTGTTAAACACTTAAACTCAACACGGGGCGAAACACATAAATCAATTATCTCCTTCGCTGCAGAAGACACAAAAAATAAAATCTCTTTAGAAGTTTCAATGCAATGGAATGCTGGATTTAGTGAGTCTGTTTACACTTTCGCAAACACAATTCACACCCACGAAGGTGGAGCGCACGAAGAGGGTTTTAGAACAGCACTAACATCAGTTGTAAATAAATTTGGCGAAGAACAAGGCTTTATTAGAAAAAAAGAAGACCGATTAACAGGTGATGATGTTCGCGAGGGTCTTACCGCTATTGTCTCTATTAAGTTAGCTGATCCACAGTTTGAAGGCCAAACAAAAACGAAATTAGGTAACACCAGCGCCAAAACCTTTACCCAAAAAGTTGTTAATGAAGAGCTAACAACTTGGTTTGAACAAAACCCTGTCGAAGGCAAAGAAATTGTGCGCAAAAGTATTGATGCTGCAGCCGCCCGAGTTGCTGCGAGAAAAGCCCGTGATTTAAGCAGAAACCGCAAAGGTTTATTAGAAGGCCGCGGAATGCCAGGCAAGTTGGCAGACTGTCAATGGACTGACCCTGCCAAATGCGAACTATACATTGTTGAAGGTGATTCAGCGGGTGGGTCAACAAAAGGTGGTCGCGACTCTAGAAATCAAGCAGTGCTACCAATTCGCGGAAAAATTCTTAATGTTGAAAAAGCTCGAATTGATCGCGTGCTTCAAAACAATGAAGTACAAGCTTTAATCACCGCACTTGGCACCGGCGTTCACGATGATTTTGATATCGCAAAACTTCGCTACCACAAAATTATTTTGATGGCCGACGCTGATGTAGACGGTCAGCACATTCGGACACTACTTTTGACTTTACTCTTTAGATTCATGCGACCATTGATTGAAAACGGTTTTGTTTATTTTGCCCAGCCGCCTTTATATAAATTGAAATGGGGCGGAAAGGAAGCGGTTGAATATGCATTTAGTGATCGCGAACGCGATGGTATGATTCAAATTGGTTTAGAAAACGGAAAGC
>Ga0214919_10003929_pt1 | contig 22043 bp, 22 predicted proteins | sample LL1503_MetaG_FD_177994 | JGI IMG/M metagenome (GOLD analysis project Ga0214919, IMG submission 177994) | Freshwater microbial communities from Lake Lanier, Atlanta, Georgia, United States - LL-1503 | ecosystem: Environmental > Aquatic > Freshwater > Lake | place: USA: Georgia | collected... | reverse complement strand
CGGCGCCACCAATACACTGTTACTGCCCACATGCACATCCGCTTCAATGACCGTGCGGTGTTTGTTTGCGCCGTCATAGTTGGCCGTGATGCTGCCCGCACCATAGTTGACTCTCTCGCCGACTGTCGCGTCACCCAAATACGCCAGATGGTTGGCCTTGGCACCCTTGGCCATGGTGGCATTTTTCACCTCGACGAAGTTACCGATGTGCACCTCGTCGCTTAGCTCAACCCCAGGGCGCAAACGGGCAAACGGACCGATGCGGGCGTTTTGACCCACTTTCACGGTTTGTTGTTCGCCGTCGATGTGGGTGAAAGCCTGAACCACAGTGCCAGCACCAATATCGCAATTGGCCATGACGCAATTCGGACCAATGCGGACCCCGTCGCGCAAGTGCACCACGCCTTCGAACACGCAGTTCACATCGATCTCGACATCCGCGCCACAGGTGAGTTGACCCCGCACATCGAAACGTGCCGGGTCGGCCAAACGCACACCTGCGTGCATGAAGGCTTGGGCTTGGAGTTGTTGATAGGCGCGCTCGAGTTGTGCAAGTTGCACCGGGTTGTTAACGCCCTCCACCTGCCAGGCATCGCTGATGCAGTGCGCCAACACCTGGCAGCCATCGGCCACGGCGAGCTTCACCACATCGGTGAGGTAATACTCTTGTTGGGCGTTGTGGTTGTCCAAACGCGCTAACCACGCACGCAACAAACGGGTGGGCACAGCCATGATGCCGCTGTAAATTTCTTGGATCTGCCGTTGCGCAGGTGTGGCGTCTTTTTCTTCGACGATGGCTTGCACCTGGTTGGCATGGCGCACCAAGCGGCCATAGCCGGTGGGGGTGGATGTTTGGAGCGTGAGCAAGGCCAAATGCTGGCCGTCGCACATCTGAAGCAATGCGGTCAGGGTGTCGGCTTGAATCAAAGGCACATCACCCGACAAGACCAGAGTCACACCATCATCATCCAGTACAGGGACGGCCTGCTGCATGGCGTGTCCGGTGCCCAATTGCGGCATTTGACGCACGCATTGCAAATGGGCTTGGCCTTGCAATAAAGCCTCCACCTGCTCAGCGCCATGACCGGTGATGACCACCACCCGACGCGCGTGAATCTGAGCAGCGGTGTCAATCACATGCTGCAACAAAGCCCTACCCCCCAAACGGTGCAAAACTTTGGGCATACTGCTTTTCATGCGGGTGCCTTTGCCCGCCGCCATCACCACCACATCCACGATTGCCATGAACTTGATTCCTTGTACAGCGAAGATTATCAATCAGCTTACAGCCCGCTTTACACTGGGCTCTAAACACTGGGTCTTGGGCATATTGGTCAGCCTGAGCGCCTGCAGCTTGGTGGTGACGGGCTATAACCAAGCGCCCAGTTTGCTGATATTCACATGGGTCAATCCGCATTTTGACCTTAGCGCCGAGCAAGACAAGCAGTTACGTTTGGATTTGCAGGCATTGCACAAGTGGCACCGCCAGCAGCAACTGCCTATTTATGCGGATATCTTTCAAAAAATGGCAACGCTTGCGCCCAAGGAATTGACCGGCCCGCAAATCTGCGCCTTGGTTGACGAACTCAAAGACACGCTATCACCTTTGTCACAACAATTGTCACCTGCGATTGCCCGGTTGGCCATCAAACTCAGTCCGGAACAACTGCAACGACTCGAGAAACAATTTGTTAAAGACAACAAGGATTACCGCAAGGAATGGAAATTCGATGCCGATTCAGCGGATCAGTTGGAAGTGCAAACCGATAAGGGTATTGAAAACGCTGAACGCCTGTACGGCCGTTTGGACAGCAAACAAAAAGCCTTGGTGAAACAACTGGCCAAAGAATCACAGTTTGATTTGTCAAAAAGTTGGAATGAACGCTTAAGACGGCAACAAGACATCATGACCACCCTGGAACGTATCACCAAATCACAGCAAGGCTTGAGCTTTGCACAACAAGAAAGTCTTGCCTTGCTTGAGCGAAGCGTGTTGCACTCACCCGACGAGTCCTACCGAAGCTATGCAGACATGCGCCAAACCATCAATTGCGAAGCAGCAGCACAACTGCATAAAACCACCAGCACCGCACAAAGAGAAGCTGCCGTCAAAACACTTAAGACCTATGAAGCTGATGTAAGGGCATTGGCCAAAGCAGCAGCCTCTTGAATCAGTCTTGAAGCGCTACCCATTGCACACTCAGTTCGTCGCCGGGGAATCGCGGCCATGATTCCACCACAACATGCTGTGATGCGGCCACCTGCAAAGACTGACCCTGGGTCAAAAAAATATCCGGATTGGCTTGCTCCAACTGACCCACCAAGGTCACCCAAGCACGCCCATGGACAACCTCCAGCACGTGTGCAGTCTGCGCTTGAAATGAGGTTGCAGAATCGATGAATAACAAGTTACGGTGAAGCGTTTCCATCTGACTTTCCCCTTGGAATGGTGGCGATTGGGTTCAATGATGCGCAAGCCTCATCAACTTGTCCAATGAAGATTTGACAAGTGATTGATGCGCTCAACGCAACTCTTTTTATTGGCCAGCGGGTTAAGCTTGCGCCATGTCCTATGTGCGCACCCGCCCCCTGTCCGTCGGTTATCTGCGTTGCTTTGAAGTCACGGCACGTTTGCTGAACTTCCGTGCAGCCGCAGATGAATTGGCGCTCAGCCAGTCTGCGGTTAGCAGACAAATCCAATCGCTTGAAGACGAGTTGGGCATGGTTTTGTTTTTGCGCCATACCCGTTCGGTGGAGTTGAGCGAAGCAGGTATGGTTTTGTTTCGAACTGTCTCAGGGTTGCTCAATCAATTGGATCTAACGGTTCAGCAAATACGTCATTCGGTTTTGCGCAAATCGATCGCTGTCACCACCTTTGCTTCGTTTGCGTCCATGTGGCTGATTCCGCGCTTGGCCAGCTTCCAAAACCTTCACCCAGAAATTGACATTCGCATTGACGCCAGCGACAAACCATTAGACCTCAGCATTTCTGACATCGATATTGCAATTCGCTATGGCCCAGCAGCACGAATGCCCAGTGGGGCAGTTCGCTTGTTTGGCGACCAATTGGTCGCAGTTGCCAGTCCGCTGCTGTTAAAACAAGAAGGGGCTGTCAAATCGGCGGCTGATTTGACGCGGTTCACATTGATAGAAACCAGTGAACCCCATTTCTCGCATTTAGACTGGTTGACGTGGCGTCATTGGCTCACCGCGCAGGGGGTGCAAGGCCTACAGCCTGTACGTTGGTTGCATTTCAACTATGCCTACCAAATGGTCCAAGCGGCGTTGAACGGGCAAGGCATCGTACTTGCACGCCCACCCTTGATAGCCGAAAGCTTGGCCAATGGCGATTTGGTTGAAGTACTTCCTGGCGCTCGCAACGAGTCACCGATGGCTTACTGGCTATTGGTCAATAACAGCCAAGTACCCAGCGAACAAGTCCAAGCTTTTTGCGATTGGGTGATAACGCAAGCCAGTGATACGCAAATCGCCACAGGTGAGATAGCCAAGCCTTAAGTAATTGACTTCAGGCCTGCAACGCAGCCCACATTTGCTTGTCACGATCAGCCGTCCAAATGCGCGGGTGACTGATGCCACTGGCCTCATCAAAGGCGCGGCTGACATCAAAAGGCAAGCAATGCTCGTAAATAAACACCTGGCCAAATACCGGGTCCATGTGTTGGCGGGTATGGGCCATGGCCGCTTTCAAATCCATGTTTTGTGCTACCGCCTCTTGACCGCATTTAAACAAGGTTTCTACCCATAGCTTGGTGTAGTCCAAAGCTTTGTTCACATCTGCGGTGCCACGCATAGCTTCGCCACGGCCCGGCACAATGGCCTCGGCATTCAAAGCGCGCAAAGCTTCCAAGGTGGCAGGCCATTCGGCCAAATGCGCATCGCCGGTGTAAACACCAGCCAAATACTCCACCAAATCGCCGCTGAACAACACCTTTTCCGCTTCTACCCAGGCAATCGTGTCACCGCGTGTATGGCCCGCGCCTGGGTGCCAAATATCCACTTGAACGCCGCCTAAATCGATTCGCAACCCCCCTTGACGACCTGGCTTGCCATCGCCAATCACCATGGTCGGCCAGGTCAGACCCGGCACGCTTTCAGCGCCGCGAAACAAGCGAGGGAAACGGTCCATCTCGCTTTGCATGTCTTCTGCGCCGCGCTCCACGATCAAGTCGTAAGTGCCTTTGCTGGCGATGATTTCAGTCGCGCCCTCTGCAACATAGGCACTGGCCCCCAGCACACGCACCGCGTGGTAGTGGGTTAGCAACACATATTTGATGGGCTTTTCGCTGACAGTACGGATCTTGGCGATGAGGTCTTTGGCCATCAAAGGCGTGGCCGTAGCGTCGCTCACCAAAATGTATTTGTCGCCAATGATGACGCCCGAATTGGGGTCGCCCTCGGCCGTGTAAGCCCAGCAATGGGGGCTGAGTTGGGTGAAGCTGATGTGTTTATCGGTCAAATCGCTTTGACTGGCAAATGCTTTAGACATGTTTTTCCTCGGGCTTAGACTGTGCTTGAAAGAAACCATTTTCCAAGGTATCTATGACTTCTTGGGCAAACGCATCGTAACTGAGAGGCCCCTGGGGACGCAGCCAAGTGAACGTCCAGTTGATCATGCCAAACAGCATCATGGTCAGAGGTATTTTATTTTGTGTATTGACTCGAGCGGGATAGGCTTGGCTCAGCAAATCACCAAAAATACCCACCACTTGACGCTGCCGCCCCACTACCAATGCACGTTGCGTTTCACTTAAAAACTGGGTGCTGTGCAGCAAGGCAATGTGCCGGGTTGCAGAACTTTCATACGTTTGTAAAAAACGCTTGACCAAACGGTGAACGATTTGCTGAGGGCTGAGTTGGGTTTGTGCCGCTTGGGCTTGAACCTCAGCAACCAAATCGACCAGTAGCAAGGTGTAACGGTCTAGCAAGTCAAACAGCAGAGCTTGTTTGCTGTCGTAGTAATGGTAGAGGCGCGCTTTTGAAGTTCCTAAGGCCTTAGCCAAATCATTCATGCTGGCAGCTGGGTAAGACGAAGCGGCAAAACAGTGGGCCGCAACATCCAAAATTTCTTCTCGCCTGAGATCGTGGTTTGCAGATTTAGGGCGCGCCATCTAACACCTTTAAGGCAAGGGCCATACCACGCCGTTTTCGTTCAGCAAAGCGTCCAAAGGCACATCGTGCGGTTCGGGAATGAAGTCGGACAAAAAGCCATGGGTAAAACCCAGACCCACGGTATAGGGCTTGGGTGATATTTGGTTCAGTGTGCGGTCATAAAAACCACCCCCATAGCCCAAACGATAGCCACCCGGGCCATAGCCCACACAGGGCACAAACAACAGGGTTGGTTGAATGATTTCGGTGTCTTTGGGCTTAGGGATGTTGTACGCATCTTCTTCCATGGCGCAGCCTGGGTACCAAGAGTGAAAGCTCAGTGTTTTGGTTTGCTTGTCTATCACTGGCAAGCCTATGCGTCTTCGCAATGGATGGTCTAAGAGTTCGCCATCTTCTTTCCAACGGTGCAGTGCAGGCAAAGGGTCAAATTCACCCTTGATAGGCCAATACGCCCCGATCACCGAATGCGGTTGGTCAAACAACCAAATACGCATGACTCTTTGCAATAAATCAGCACGCCGCTCACGGTCTGGCATACCCAGTCGAGTTTGAATCAGTTCAAGGCGCAGGGCTTTTTTGTCCATGGGAGAATCCAACCATCCTGTTAGTTGATTGATTGTGTCATGCCTCTACTGTTCGCTCGATTTGCCTGTTGTGCTCTGCTCCTGGGTTGCATGATGACGGCAGACGCAGGCAATAAGCACAAGCCTCCTGCCAAAACCCCTCCCCTGGCCAGACCTGCAGATACCGGCGATGCCGTTTTCATCGATATGTCGCAAGCCTTTCAAAAAGGCGACCGCAAAAGGCTGGCGGCTTTGTTGCCTCAAGCCAAAGGGCATATTTTGGAGCCATGGGCGGCTTTTTGGGAAATACGGGTGCGCCTTGGCGACGCCTCCGACCATGAAATCAAAAGTTTTCTGCAACGCTACGCAGGCACCTACCAAGAAGACCGGCTACGTAACGACTGGCTGCTACTGTTAGCTGAACGACGTGAATGGACGCAATTTGAACGCGAATATGCGCTCTATCGCATGCGTGACGACAAAGAAATCGAATGCTATGCCAAACTTTTGGATGTTCAACAAAAAGACTTGAACGCTGCGTCTTCACCCATTGAGGAGATTCGCCGAACTTGGCTGAACCTTAAACAGTCCGAAGACGGTTGTACCTATGCTGTTTCCCAGCTACTCAAGCAACGCAAATTCAACCCCGAAGATATTTGGCTCAAAGCACGCTTGTCGGTCGAGAACAACCGTAAAGTGCCTGCTCGGGACGCCTTAAAGCTGGTATCTGATCACAGCATGGCCTTGTTGGATGACCTCTTTGCCAACGGCTCACGTTTTTTTTCTCAACGTGCCAACGCGCTAGGCTCCGAGTCGTCTGAGTGGATGACATTGGCATTGGTCAAAGCAGCCACATCGGATATCGATAACGCTATCAAATTACTGCAAAGCAAAACGGCTTCATTTTTAACCACAGAGCAAAAGCAATGGGTTTGGGGTGTCATTGCCAAACAAGCTGCGCAGCAAATGGATGACAAAGCACTGGACTACTTTGCCAATGCGGGCAGTGCCGCGCTCAGTGATGACATCTTGGCATGGAAGGTACGTGCTGCCTTGCGGGCAGGCAAAACGCCTGCGTGGTCCGTGGTGCAATCAGCGATTGAAGCCATGGGTCCTGTTGCACAAAAAGAACCCTCTTGGGTTTATTGGCATGCACGGGCTTTGATGGGACAGCATGCTGCTGCCTCGCCTCCCAGCGCCCAAGCTTTGGCAGAACTGCAAAGCATTGCTGGGCCCCAAGGTTTTTATGAACAACTGGCCAGCGAAGAACTGGGTAAAAAAATTGCCACACCACCACGTCCCTTGCCGCCGCAACCCCAAGAGACCGCAGCAGCCAAAGCCAATCCTTTGCTGCAGCGTGCGCTCTACGCTATCAAGATTGGGTTGCGCCAAGACGGAGTTCGTGAATGGAATTACGCCACTGGTTTGGTAGACAGCGCCGGTCAGCGTGGCCGCTTGAATGAGCGCGAGCGGCTGGCCGCCGCCCAATTGGCATGTGACCAAGCTATTTGGGATCGTTGTATCAACACCAGCGAGCGCAGCGTCCAAATGGACGTGATGCAACGATACCCCATGCCCTTTAAAAGTGAAGTGATCGAAGCTTCGAACAGCATCGGTTTAAGTCCTGCCTATGTCTATGGTTTGATCAGACAGGAGAGCCGTTTTATATTGGACGCCAGGTCCAGTGTGGGCGCTTCTGGCTTGATGCAAATCATGCCAGCAACTGCCAAATGGACAGCCAAGAAAATGGGATTGAAAAACTTTCGCCCAGAACAACTCCAACAAAAACAAACCAATATTGCTGTGGGCACCCAATACCTCAAACTCGTTTTGGACAATTTTCAAGGCTCAATGCCCATGGCAGCCGCCGCTTACAACGCAGGGCCCAGCCGACCACGCCGCTGGCGTAACGGTCCTCTGATGGAGGGTGCGGCTTGGGCTGAATGCATTCCCTTCAGTGAAACCCGCGACTATGTGAAAAAGGTTTTGTCCAACACCACCATGTACGCCGCATTGATTCACAACGAGCCACAATCGCTTAAAGCCAAGTTGGGCATCATCGGTCCCCGTGACGCCAACGCGCCAGAGGAAAACACCGAACTACCCTGAGATGCTGGTTTGCGCCTCTTGGCTTTGCTGCATGGCCCACATGCGGGCATAAGCACCTTGCTGGAGAAGTAACGCCGCATGTGTACCCTGCTCAAGTACCAAGCCGTTATCCAGCACAATGATTTCATGTGCATCCACCACGGTGGATAAGCGGTGAGCAATGACCAAGGTGGTTTTGTTGTTTGCCGCTTCCCGTAACTCCGATTGAATAGCACGTTCATTGCTACTGTCTAATGCGGATGTGGCTTCATCAAAAATCAAAATGAACGGGTTTTTAAGCAGGGTTCGCGCAATCGCCACACGTTGTTTTTCACCCCCTGACAACTTCAAACCCCGTTCACCCACCATGGTGTTGTAGCCTTGGGGAGTAGAAACAATAAAGTCGTGTATGCGTGCAGCAGCAGCGGCTTGTTCTACTTCTTCACGGGTGGCCGTGGGTCTGCCATACGCGATGTTGTAGTAGACCGTGTCATTGAATAACACCGTATCTTGCGGAACAATCCCTATGGCCTGGCGCACACTCGATTGCGTCAAATGGTTGATGGGTTGCCCATCAATGCGCACCACACCTTGCTGTACATCATAAAAACGAAACAGCAATCGCGCCAAAGTGGATTTTCCTGAACCTGAAGGGCCTACAACCGCCACAGTTTTTCCTGCAGGAATGACGATACTTACCCCTTTCAAAATCGGCCTGTCAGATTCGTAGGCAAAGTGGATATTCTCAAAGGCCACACTGGGTGGCTTGGAAAGTATGAGTTGTTGTGCGTGCGGCAAATCTGCCACCTCGCGCTCTTTCTCCAGTAGCTTGAACATCCGGTCTAAATCGGTCAGGCTTTGCTTGATTTCACGGTAAATCACGCCTAAGAAATTCAACGGTATGTAGAGTTGAATCATGAAGGCATTGATCATCACCAAGTCACCCAAAGTCATACGACCATCGACGACACCTTGCGTGGCGCGCCAAAGCATCGCCACCAATGCCACGGCAATGATGATTTGCTGCCCCGTATTCAAGGCACTCAAAGAGGTTTGCGCTTTGATACGTGCTTGTCTTAATTTGTCCAGACTTTCGTCATACCTTTTGGCCTCAAAAGCTTCATTGCCAAAGTATTTGACGGTTTCGTAATTCAGCAAAGAATCAATTGCTCGGGTATGCGCACTGGAGTCGAACTCATTGACTTGTTTGCGGAACTGGGTACGCCATTCCGTCACGGTAACTGTGAAATAAATATACAAACCCAATGCACACAAAGTGATGATGGCATACCACTTGTCAAACTGAACGCCTAAGATACTGAGCACCAACACCACCTCGATCAAGGTTGGCACAATGCTGTACAAAGAGTATGCAATCAACGACTCTATGCCGCGTACACCTCTTTCAATATCGCGGCTCATACCACCTGTTTGCCGCTCCAAGTGAAAGCGCAGGCTGAGTTCGTGTAAATGCTGGAAGGTTTGCAAGGCAATGGTGCGTGCTGCACCCTGGGTAGCCTCTGCAAAAATCAATTCACGCAATTCCGTAAAGGCAGAGACTGACAAGCGCAACAAACCGTAGCCAAGCAGCAAAGCCACAGGAACAACCATCAGGGTTTGCGTGGCCGAAGCTTGTGGTGTCATGCTGTCGATCAGCGACTTCAGCAAAACAGGCACACCGACATTGGCCAGTTTGGCCGCCACCATGAACGACAGCGCGGCCATCACACGCCACTTGTATTCCCACAAATAAGGAAACAAACGCTTAAGCGTTGTCCAGTCAGACACCGCTTGTACAGGGTCTGTCGCTACAGGGGAAGCGGTCGAAGGTAAAGCGGAAGGTCGCATACAGCACAATAGCATTGAAATGAATAACCAAGGATTGTGCCTGTGACCGATACCCACGACCTGCGCTTCACCGTCAATGCCCTTCCCACAGACCAAGAGTTGGTCCTCAAAGTCATTCCCATGCCAGCCGATTGCAATGCCAACGGAGATATTTTCGGCGGGTGGGTGATGGCGCAGGTTGACTTGGCAGGTGCGGTTTTGCCAGCTCGCTATGTCAACGGCCGCTTAGCGACGGTGGCGGTCAATGAGTTTGTGTTCAAACAACCTGTCAAAGTGGGGGATATTTTGAGCTTCTTCAGCACAATAAAGCGAATCGGTAACACCTCCATCACAGTCAAAGTAGAGGTTTTTGCTGAGCGCTTCACATTGCAAGGAACCTATTTGAAAGTGACCGAAGCCATGGTCACGTATGTCGCTATTGACGCCCAAGGCAAACCTCGAAAAATTCAACGTAAAGACGATTGATACTGTTTAACTTGAACGCTTAACCAGTCTCGAAATTTTTTTAACATAGGGTGCGGTTTACTGCGGTAAGGCCAAACCAAATAATAGCTACTGCTGTGCACAGGCTCTATGGGGCTTAAACAGCGAAGTAAGCCTTGCTGTATCAAGCCATTAGCGATAGAGCGACGTGTCAGCGCGACGCCCATCCCCCATTTGGCGGCCTCGAGCAAATGCGTGGAGTCTGTAAACACCATGTTTGCTGCAGGCGGCTCATCCTCTAAATGTGCACTTTTCAACCAAGTTGACCAACTTTCTCCTGAATGCAGCAAAGGGTATTTTTTGAAAGACTTAAAGGTCTTAAAGGATTGATGGCCTACCAATGCAGGAGATGCAACCAGAACCAAGCTGTCATCCATCAGGTGCTCTGTCTGTAAATTTGGCCATTGCCCATGGCCAAATCGCAATGCGCCGTCAATTCTGTTTCTTTCAAATTCAATGAATGCTAAACCCGCATGCAAACTCAACACCACATTCGGATAGGTCTGCCGAAAATCAGCAAGCCTAGGTATCAACCAATGGATTGCAAATGAGGGAAGCACCGCAATAGACAAGACATCTTCATGCGCAGGTTTGGTAAGTTGTTGTGTTGCTTGGCTCAACTCATCCAACGACTGCCTGACTTGGTAAGCGTAAGTTCGACCTGCCTCGGTCAAGGTCAGTTGTCTGGCTGATCGATCAAACAATGCAATACCCACCAACTCTTCCAAGGCCTTAAGTTGGTGACTGACCGCGCTGTGGGTAAGGTGCAATTCTTTGGCCACGGCATTAACACGCTCGAGTCGGGCCATGGCTTCAAAAGCTTTCAAAGCGCTCAACGGAGGAATACGGGAAGTCATGTTAAAAAAATTCACCTTTACAGCAAATACATAGACGATGGCCATGCGTTGGCAACTTGTTCAATAAGGGTCTTAAGCCATTTTGCTTGAACACAAGGAGACCCACCATGGTTACAGATGAGATTCGTGTATTTTTAAATGACTATTTTGATGTGCTTCAAAGCCAAGACATGTCCTTGTTCGACAGAGTTTTTCACCAGGATTGTGTGCTGTTTTCAACCCAAGATGGTCAAACCGTGGTTCGACCCTACAAGGCTTATCGCGACATGGTTCAAGGGCGCGCCTCACCCCAATCAATGCATGCGCCGCGACAAGACAATATTGTGATGCTGGATGTGTTGTCCGACGAAATGGCCTTAGCCAAAGTGCAATTGCGTTTGTTTGACAACATCATGGTGGACTACCTTAACCTGATGAAGATCCGAGGCAGTTGGATGGTTGTGGCCAAGCATTTTTGGCGCAAAGGACCAGCCGAATGATCAATGAAATACCGGTTTGCGCTTTTCCATGAAAGCACTGAAAGCCTCGATGGCTGCCGGCTCCTTGAGCATGCGGCCAAACGCAACACCCTCTTCTTGCATTCGAGCCAATACCCATGGGGTTTGTGTAGCTTTCATCAAACGCTTGGTTTCCATCAAGGAAGACAAGGGTTTACTTGCCATTTTGCGCGCCTGTTGTTGGGCATAGGCGTTGGTCTCCGTTGGAGGTAATACCCGACTGACCAAGCCAATTTCCAAAGCTGTTTCCGCCAAAAAGGGCTCTCCCATCAGCAAAGCTTCTGCTGCCCTTTGGTAACCCATGAGTTGCACAGCCAGCACACTCGAACCTGCTTCTGGGCACAATCCCAAATTCACAAAAGGCATGGAAAAAGCCGCGTTGTCACCTGCAAATACCAAATCGCAATGAAACAACAAAGTGGTGCCAATGCCCACGGCCGGACCACACACGGAGGCCATCAAGGGTTTGGTAAATGTAGCGATGCCGCGAAGAAAACGAAAAACAGCAGAGTCTTCGTCAGCTGCAGGTTGCTGTAAAAAATCGGCAATGTCATTGCCTGCACTGAAAACGGTTTCATGGCCTTGAATCAGCACAACCTTGGTTTGCGGATCCGATTCTGCCTGTGCCAAGGCTTGGGCCAAATCAGCGTACATGGCTGAGGTGAGTGAGTTCTTTTTGTCAACCCGGTTCAGGGTCAAAGTAAGAACGCCACTTTCAAAATGCTGCAAGATGGGGGTCATAGTCATGATGGATGTGAATGGGTTTATTCGACACGATTCCAAAATTGGGTCCGGTAAAAAGGCCCTATGTAACCACGCACGCGCAGCCGCTTCCCGCCTTCAACAGGCACCATTTTGACGGTGTAAATCTTGCCGTTGGTTGGGTCTAGGATTTTGCCGCCACCTGCCCATAAATACTCATCCTCTTTCCCTTCGCGCTTGAGCCCACGCAAGATTTCCATGCCAATGATGGGTTGCCCTTTGCGATCGTCCTCACATTTGTCGCAATTGGGTTTGGCATTGGGGTCTTCTTTGAGCGCGCGCCCCACCACACCCACCAGCGCACCATCTTTTTCAAAAATCCTCACCTCGCCTTTGGGTTGATTGGTTTCATCGTCAATGGTGTGCCAAACACCCACAGGGGTCATTTGGGCAAAAGCGCTTGCAGTAACCAAACAAAGCAAAGCAGATAACATTTTTTTCATTGGGTTCTCCAGTCAGGGTTGGGTGATTAAGCAAAAACGTCTTCGGTGTCCATCAATACAGCGCTACCTGCGCGCGCAGTTTGCATCAAACTGGCTGTCTCAGGCAACAACTTTGCAAAATAAAACCGTGCCGTTTGCAGTTTCGCTTTATAGAACGGGTCTCGGTTGCCGTCCGCCATTTTTTGCAAAGCCACTTGTGCCATGCGAGCCCAAAAATAAGCAAACACCAAATGACCTGTCACACGCAAATAATCGACTGCAGCAGCACCTACTTCATCCGCGTTGGACAGGGCTTTCATGCCAATTTCACCTGTGAACTGGGTCATTTGTTGACCCAGTTTTGCCAAGGGTTGAATGAATTCAGCCATGTCTTCATTCTCGGTTTCATCCGCGACCAAGGTAGCAATGAGTTTGCCAAACTTCTTCAATGTCGCACCTTGGTTGCCCAGCACCTTGCGTCCCAATAAATCCAAACTTTGGATGGTGTTGGTACCCTCATAAATCATATTGATGCGTGAGTCACGCACAAATTGCTCCATGCCCCATTCGTGGATAAACCCATGACCTCCAAAAACCTGCATGCATGCAGAGGTTGCCATCCAACCGTTGTCGGTAATAAAAGCTTTCACGATGGGGGTGAGCATGGCCACCATCTCAAGCGCTTCTGCTCGCACAGCAGCATCAGGGTGATGAAGTTCTTGGTCAATCAACAACGCACAATACAGATTCAAAGCACGACCACCTTCGGCATAAGCTTTGGCAGTGAGCAGCATTTTGCGCACATCAGGATGTACCAGAATACTGTCGGCTGGTTTGTCTGGGCTTTTCACACCCGACAGGCTTCTGGATTGCAAACGGTCTTTGGCATAAGCCAATGCATTTTGGTAGGCCACTTCCGTCAACCCCAAAGACTGCATACCTACCCCTATACGGGCAGCGTTCATCATGACAAACATAGCGGCCAAGCCTTTGTTGGGTTGGCCGACCAAAGTGCCCATGGCGCCATCCAGCACCATTTGGCATGTGGCGTTGCCGTGGATGCCCATCTTGTGCTCCAAACCACCGCAGTAAATGCCATTGCGCGCACCCAAACTGCCATCACTGTTGACCAAAAACTTGGGCACCACAAATAAACTGATACCTTTGCTGCCAACTGGCGCATCGGGTAAGCGCGCCAGCACCAAGTGAACAATGTTGCTCACCAAATCATGCTCACCTGCGCTGATGAAAATTTTGTTGCCTGTGAGTTTGTAGCTGCCATCGCCTTGTGGTTCCGCCTTGGTGCGCAGCAAACCTAAATCCGTGCCGCAGTGAGATTCTGTTAAGCACATGGTGCCAGTCCATTCGCCATTGGTCAGTCGTGGCAGGTACATCTGTTTTTGCTCTTCCGTACCATGCGCATGTAAGCACTCATAAGCACCGTGGGTCAGTCCTGGGTACATGGTCCAAGCTTGGTTGGCACTGTTGAGCATTTCATAAAAACACTGGTTGACCACTATCGGTAAACCTTGACCACCATAGGCTGGATCGCAACTGAGTGCGGGCCAACCGCCTTGCGCAAATTGTGCAAAAGCTTCTTTGAAGCCTTGGGGTGTGGTGACTTCATGCGTCTTGTTGTCTAACTGGCAACCTTGCTTGTCACCCACTTGGTTCAAGGGCATCAAAACTTCAGAAGCAAATTTCCCCCCCTCTTTCAACACAGCCGCGATCGTGTCCGCATCAAGCTCCGCATGGGTAGGCAGGCTCTTCAAAATCGAAGGTACATCCAACACTTCATTCATCACAAATTGCATATCGCGTAATGGCGGTGTATAGCTAGGCATGGTCACACTTTCATGGTTAAGGTTGCACCGTAGCGCAACAAGATATGTTCAAAACCGCGCTTTGCGCGGTCCAAGCTTTTATCAGTCTTCAAAAAACGGGCTTCGTAATGCAAAGCCAATATCAAACCATGCAGTTCAAATGACATTTGTTTGGCATCGGTATCGGGGGACAAATGCTTTGCTTCGCGGGCTTGCACCACACAACGATGTAAAGCACTGAGCCAAGTCTTGACCGAACTAGAGAGTGCATCGCTGACAGGCCCTGGTCGGTCATCGAACTCGGCAGCACCGCTGATGTACAAGCAGCCAGAATCAATTTCTGCAGAGGTGCGTTTCATCCAATTGGCAAACAAGGCCATCAACCTCGGCAAGCCCCTGACTTCTTGCATGGCTGGGTAAAAAACCTCTAATTCAAAACGGTGGTGGTATTCCCTCACCACAGAAATTTGCAACTCTTCTCGCGAGCCAAAGTGCGCAAACACACCCGATTTACTCATTTGCATAACTTCGGCAACTGCGCCAATACTTAAGCCCTCCAAGCCTATTTGCGTGGCCAAGCCCAAGGCTGCGTCCACGATTGCGCTCTTGGTTTGCTGCCCTTTTTGCAACAAACGGCCTCGCGTGCCAGCATCAGCATCGGGTAATTCAGTCAGGGGCGTATGGGATGTCACTGTTGGTTGCTTTAAAAATAGAACGACCGTGCTATTTTGCACCAAATTACCGAGCTTTAAACTCAAGTCCATGAACGTCACACGCATCTTGGCTGTTCGCCATGGAGAAACCGCTTGGAATGTGGACACCCGCATCCAAGGTCAAATCGATATCCCACTGAATGACCATGGCCGCTGGCAAGCGCAGCAACTGGCCAAAGCTTTGGTTGATGAAGATATTCACGCGATTTATGCCAGCGATTTAAGCCGTGCTTTTCATACAGCGCAGGCGGTTGCGCAGTTGCGAGACCTTGCCATTCAACCGCAAGTTGGCTTGCGTGAGCGTCACTTTGGCGATTTTCAAGGCCATACATGGGAAGATATTCAAAATCAATGGCCTGATGAAGCGGAGCAGTGGCGTGTTCGTCACCCCAATTGGACGCCTAAAGGAGGAGGTGAAAGCCTTGTCATGCTGCACAACCGCATCGAAACCTTGATTCACGGTATGGCGGCGCCACATATTGGGCAGCAAATACTGTGGGTCACCCATGGGGGGGTATTGGACATTCTTTACCGTATGGCAACCGGTCAAAATTTACAAGCAGCACGTACTTGGGGTTTGCGTAATACCGCTATCAATCGATTATTTTGGAGCCCCGAAGGGCTGCAAATTGTGGGCTGGGCCGATGAGGCACATTTGGATGCGCCCAAGGATGAGTCAAGCGCTTAAATCACTCGCTAAACAAACCGCTGTCACGCTGGGGTGCCGCCACCCCTAAATGCCTATAAGCGGCCAAAGTGGCGATACGCCCGCGCGGTGTGCGCTGTAAAAAACCTTGCTGAATCAAGAACGGCTCGATCACATCTTCAATGGTGTCGCGCTCCTCGCCAATGCTGGCGGCGATGTTGTCCAGGCCTACCGGGCCGCCATCAAAACGGTGGATCACGGCTTCCAACAACTTGCGGTCCATCAAATCAAACCCTTGCGGATCCACATCGAGCATGGCCAAGGCGGCCTGTGCCACGGCTTGGGTGATGCGGCCATCGGCCTTGACCTCGGCATAGTCACGCACCCGCCGCAAAAGGCGATTGGCAATGCGTGGCGTGCCGCGTGAGCGACGGGCGATCTCGAAGCCGCCTTGTTCGTCAAGTTGCGCTTTGAGCAAACCGCCGCTGCGCATGACGATGCGCTGCAACTCCTCGGCGCTGTAAAACTCCAAACGCGCCACGATGCCAAAGCGGTCGCGCAGCGGATTGGTCAACATACCGGCACGGGTGGTGGCGCCCACCAAGGTAAAGGGCTGCAAATCCAGTTTGATGCTGCGTGCCGCAGGGCCTTCGCCAATCATGATGTCAATTTGGTAGTCCTCGAGCGCGGGATACAAAATTTCTTCCACCACGGGTGACAAACGGTGGATTTCATCGATGAACAGCACATCGTTTTTTTCCAAATTGGTCAGCAGTGCCGCCAGGTCTTTGGGCTTTTCCAACACCGGCCCACTGGTTTGGCGCAGGTTCACACCCAGCTCTTGCGCAATGATGTGGCTGAGCGTGGTTTTGCCCAAGCCCGGTGGGCCAAACAGCAGCACATGGTCGAGTGCTTCATCGCGGTTGCGTGCTGCACCAATGAAAATTTCCAATTGCTCGCGCACCTTGGCTTGGCCCACATACTCTTGCAGCAGTTTGGGGCGCAAGGCGCGCTCTATCGCCTCTTCACGCGGACTCACCGGTGCGGCTGATACCACGCGGGGTGCGGGGTTGAAGTCGTCGCCAAAGTTGTCGGTTTGAATGCTCATGGCTGTGCTTATCTGGCCAAGGCTTTGAGCGCGAACTTGATGCCCTCGCTCACACCCACACCCGCGGGCAAGGATTTCAGGCTCAAGGCCGCTTCTTTGTCGCTGTAGCCCAAGGCCACCAGCGCTTGCAAGATGTCGTTTTGGGTGCTGTCGCCCACAGGGACGGAAGTGGGCCCCAAATCAGCGCCCATCTTGCCTTTGAGTTCCAGCAGCAGTCGTTCGGCGGTTTTTTTGCCGATGCCGGGGATCTTCACCAAGCGCCCGGCGTCTTGCAAGCTGATGGCATGGGCCAACTCAGAAACGCTCATGCCACTGAGCACCCCCAAAGCCATGCGCGGGCCCACGCCCGAGATTTTGATGAGCTGGCGAAACGCGGCACGCTCCTCCACAGAACCAAACCCATACAAAATTTGCGCATCTTCACGCACCACAAAATGCGTCAGCAGCGATACTTTTTCGCCAACTGCGGGCAAGTTGTAGAAGGTACTCATGGGCACATCCACCTCATAGCCCACGCCTTGGCAATCCACCAATACTTGGGGAGGATTTTTTTCGCTCAGGGTGCCGCTCAACTTGCCGATCATCAAATGCCTATCATTGGGGAAATTCCACTGGATTATCAACTTGATTCTGCGCCACACTTTCAGCCCCTCCAACAACACCCGACTCGGCCACTTGTGTGGTGCCATGGATGAACATTTGCGCACCATCGAGTTGGGACTGCAAGTCAAAATCTCCCACAGCCATGAAAAATTCAGAATAGACGGGCACAAAGCCAAGGCTGAACGGGCATTGGAGGTGTTACAAGCGCTTTATGAGCGAGCGGCCAAGCCCGTCGCCAAAGAACAGGTGCAACTCATGCTGGTGGGTGATGAGCACATGACAGTCAACAAGGACGGTCATGTGACGCTCTCCACCCGTCGTAACGATGTACAGGCACGCACACCCACCCAAGCTTTGTATTTAGAGAACATTGCCCAACACGACATCACTTTTGGCATAGGGCCTGCGGGCACAGGCAAAACCTATTTGGCTGTGGCCAGCGCGGTTGATGCTTTGGAGCGCAGCGCGGTGCAGCGCATCATCTTGACGCGACCCGCTGTGGAGGCCGGTGAAAAGCTCGGCTTCTTACCAGGCGACCTGGGTCAAAAAGTCGACCCCTATTTGCGCCCCCTCTACGATGCTTTGTATGAATTAATGGGTTTTGACAAGGTACAAAAAGCCTTCGAGCGCAGCGCCTTGGAAATTGCACCCCTGGCTTTCATGCGCGGTCGTACTTTGAATAACGCCTTCGTCATCTTGGATGAAGCACAAAACACCACGCCTGAGCAAATGAAGATGTTTCTGACACGTATCGGTTTTGGGGCCAAAGCGGTCATCACGGGCGATGTGAGTCAAATCGATTTACCCAAAGACAGTCCCAGCGGCTTGGTCGATGCAGAACGTGTGCTGCGACGCGTTCAGGGTATTGCCATCACCCACTTCACCAGCAAAGACGTGGTACGCCACCCCTTGGTGGCGCGCATCGTGGATGCCTACGACAAGCAACGCAAAGCAGACTGAGTATGGCACTGGCAAAACTTCAGCTGTCATTACAGTTTGCAGACATCCCCTATGCGACAAGACACCGCAGCGCTTTGCCTCGCCAGTTTGTATCTCGCTGTATTCGGCACGCACTGAAAACAGATGCTGAAATCACGGTGCGTATCGTCAACCTTGCGGAAGGTCAGGCACTTAACCGCAATTACCGAAGAAAAGATTACGCTACCAATGTCTTGACCTTTGATTACGCACAAAGCCCCGTGGTCATGGCTGATCTGGTGTTGTGTGCCCCCGTGGTGGCCCAAGAAGCCAAGGAACAGGGCAAAACGCTGGCGGCACATTACGCGCATTTGCTGGTGCATGGCACGCTGCACGCGCAAGGCTGGGACCATGAAACATCGTTGCAAGATGCACACGCCATGGAAGCGCAAGAAGCAACTGTCTTATCGGTCTTAGGCTTTGACAACCCTTACCGTTGAGACGCTTGCTCGTCTAACAAGCGCACCCGTACAGACTTGCCCTTGATGCGTCCTTTGGACAGCCGTTCAATCGCTGTGTGGGCAATTGCTCTGTTCACAGCCACATAGGTGGAAAACTCGTTCACATTGATCTTGCCAATTTGATCAGCGGAAAACCCTGCCTCGCCTGTCATCGCACCCAGCACATCACCCGCACGGATTTTTTCTTTGCGCCCGCCCACAATTTGCAAGGTGCGCATGGGCGCTTGCAATTTGTCGCCATCGGCCGGGTGTAAGTCTGACAATTTCGCCCACTGCGATTCTTGGCCCTGCAAGACCTCGATGCGCCCAACCGCGCCCATCTCGTCCAAACTGGCCAAGGTCAACGCCAAGCCTTGTGCATCGGCGCGACCCGTGCGGCCTATGCGGTGGATGTGCAGTTCCGCATCGGGCGTGACGTCGACATTGATCACTGCATTGAGTTGGCTGATGTCCAAACCCCGCGCCGCCACATCGGTGGCCACCAACACGGAGCACGAACGGTTGGCAAACTGCACCAACACCTGATCGCGTTCGCGCTGCTCCAACTCGCCATACAGCGCCAGCGCGTCAAAACCTTGGGCTTGCAGCACTGCCAACAACTCACGGCATTGTTGCTTGGTATTGCAAAACGCCAAGGTGGACTCGGGCCGAAAATGGTTGAGCAGCAAAGACACCGCATGCAAGCGCTCGTCTTCTTGCACCTCGTAAAACACTTGGCGAATTTTGTCCGCTGCGTGCACCGTTTGCACTTTCACGGTTTGCGGGTCGCGCATGAACTGCGCCGATAGTTTGGCAATACCTTCGGGGTAGGTGGCAGAAAAAAGCAAGGTTTGTCGTTTGGCTGGGCAATGCTGGATGAGTTGTTTCATGTCATCGAAAAAGCCCATGTCGAGCATGCGGTCGGCTTCGTCGAGCACCAAGGTTTTCACCGAATCCAAACGCAGGTTGCCCCGCGTCAAATGGTCCAAGATGCGCCCAGGGGTCCCCACCACCACATGCGCGCCATGTTGCAGGCTTTGCTCTTGACCGCGCAAAGCCACACCACCGCACAGCGTCACCACTTTGATGTTAGGTATGGCACGTGCCAAGCGCCGAATTTCGGTGGTGACTTGATCGGCCAACTCGCGGGTGGGGCACATCACCAAGGCTTGCACCGCATGAAAATTCGCCGTGAGTTTTTCCACCAGAGGCAAACCAAAAGCTGCTGTTTTGCCGCTGCCGGTACTGGCTTGGGCGATCAGGTCTTGACCAGCCAGCGCCAACGGCAAACTCGCCGCTTGGATGGCGGTCATCTCGGTATAACCGAGTTGATCGAGGTTGGCGAGGGTGTCGGGAAAGAGGGGCAGTGACTTGAAAGCAGTGGTCATTTCAAGTCCCTCACATCGTCAAAATGCGCCTCCACATCGTTGGGAAGAAGTTGAATGCTGGCACGCAAACCGGGCACTTCACTCATCAGAGCTTGTTCGACAGTCGTGCGAAGAGCTGCTGCACGACCCAGTGACCATGTGGAGGGCATGTGCATGTGCATGTCCACAAACCGTCGTTGGCCTGCACGCCTTGTCACCACATGGTCAAAGCGAATGATCGGCACTTCACCGCGTTGATGTTCAAAGCCTTCAAGGACTTTCTTGATTTGCGCCAACACTTCAGGTTCAACCGCCTCGTCCATCAAACCTTGCGATGAGCGCCAAATCAACTCCACGCCTTCTTTCAAAATGTTCAAGGCTACGCCCATGGCGACCACCGCATCCAACCACAACCATCCAGTGAAATAAACCAAGGTCAAACCAATGACCACGCCAGCCGAAGTCCACACATCGGTCACCAAATGCTTGGCGTCGGCTTCCAAGGCAATGGAGCGATGCACTTTGGCCGCACCAAACATCACCCAAGCCAACAACCCATTCAAGGCCGAACTGGCGACAGACAACGCCAGGCCCCAACCCAAAGATTCAACAGGTTGCGGATCAAAGATGCGATGGGCAGATGCCCAAATGATGGCCGCCGCGGCACCCATGATGAGCACACCTTCAAAGCCTGAAGAAAAATACTCTGCTTTGTGATGGCCATAGGGATGCTCTTCATCCGCTGGTTGCTGGGCGACAGTGACCATCAACAAGGCAAAAATGGCGCTGGCCAAATTGACAAACGACTCCATGGCATCCGATAACAAACCCACCGAATCGGTGATGTACCAGGCCATGGTTTTCATCACAATGGTGATGATGGCCACCACCACCGATGCCCATAGCAAGGTTTTGGGGCTAAGACGATGCAATAAGGTCATGACAAATGCACCCGTGCAAATTTACGCTTGCCCACTTGCACCACATAAGTACCCGCCACCAGCTTCAAGCCTTTGTCGCTGACCACGCTGCCATCGATGCGCACACCGCCGCCATCAATCAAGCGACTGGCCTCGCTGCTCGAAGGCGCCAAGCCCGCACTTTTCAACAGCGCTGCTATGCCCAGCGGTACGCCGCTCAGGTTCATCTCGGGAATCACATCGGGGATGCCGCCTTTGCTGCGGTTGACAAAGTCTTGCTCGGCCGCATCGGCCAAAGCGGCGCTGTGAAAACGGGTGGTGATTTCTTTGGCCAGCATCACCTTGGCGTCACGCGGGTTGCGCCCGCCCTCGACCTCGGCCTTCAAGGCGGCAATCGCCTCCAAGCTTTGAAAGCTCAGCAAGGTGTACCAACGCCACATCAAGGTGTCGCTGATGGACAAGACCTTGGCAAACATGGTGTTGGCGTCTTCGGTGATGCCGATGTAGTTGTTTTTGCTTTTGGACATTTTGTCCACGCCGTCCAAGCCTTCCAGCAGGGGCATGGTCAAAATGCATTGCGGCTCCTGCCCGTACTCTTGCTGCAAATGGCGCCCCATCAGCAGGTTGAATTTTTGGTCGGTGCCGCCCAACTCCAAGTCGCTTTTCAAGGCCACGCTGTCATAGCCTTGCATCAGCGGGTACAAAAACTCATGCACGCTGATGGACTGGCCGCCATGGAAGCGCTTGTGAAAATCGTCGCGCTCCATCATGCGCGCCACGGTGTAGCGCGAGGCG
>Ga0214919_10003928_pt1 | contig 22058 bp, 17 predicted proteins | sample LL1503_MetaG_FD_177994 | JGI IMG/M metagenome (GOLD analysis project Ga0214919, IMG submission 177994) | Freshwater microbial communities from Lake Lanier, Atlanta, Georgia, United States - LL-1503 | ecosystem: Environmental > Aquatic > Freshwater > Lake | place: USA: Georgia | collected... | reverse complement strand
ACCGGCCTCGATAAGTTCATGGGCAATCACATGGAAATTACTCATCCCCGAGCCCAGTACCATCGCCCGCCCCAACGCCGCCGCCTCGAGCGGCGTCTGTCCTTGCGTGTGTGGTGGCAGACTTTTCCCGACAAAAACCAAATCGGCCACCTGCGTGAGGCGGCGCAATTCTCCCGTCGTATCGGCGACACTCACATCGACTGTGCCCGGGGCCTGCCCTTGCGAGCGAAAATGAAACCGCAACCCGCTTTTCACGAGTAAACGCTCGATCTCACCGCGCCGCTCCGCGTGTCGTGGTACCAACAAAAGCGATCCACCGATTCCACGGGCTCGCGTCGCCTTGAGCACGTCGATCATCGCCGCTTCCTCACCGGGCCAGGTGGAAGATCCGAGCAACACGAGTCCCGCGGGCAACCCCAACTCTCGGCGCAACTCGACCAGCTCCGCTTGCGCGAGTCGCGGGATAGCCACGTCAAATTTCAGATTTCCCGTCGTTACCAAAGCCGCATCCGCCACGCCCAGATCACGCAAGCGCGCCGCATCTTGCGAGGAACCGCACAACCACCGATCTACGCCGGCCAACATGAGCCGCGCCGCCGGCCGAAACCATTGCATACGCCGAAAACTCCGATCCGAAAGCCGCGCGTTAATCGCGATCACCGGCACCCCTCGTTGTTTCGCCTGGTGAAGATGTTCCGGCCAACGCTCACCCTCAGTTAAAATCACCATATCCGGATCAATCCGCCGCCAAGCGCGCGCCGAAACCGGCCAAGCATCTACCGGAAAATACCCCACCCCGACCACCCAGGGCACATAGCGCTCAGCGGCAATTTTGTAGGCCGTACTGGTCGTAGTCGTGAGGTAAACCAAAACACCTGAACGATGCAGTTGTTCGAGCAACGGCGCGATTGCGAGCACTTCGCCTACGCTCACCGCTTGCAACCAAATCAAAGGTGCCCTCCTCCCCGCTCGCGGTTGAGCTGCATGTGCACCCAAGCGCTCGCCGAATTTCTCGCGCAAACCACCCCGCCGCCACGCCCGCCGAAAATACGCGGGCAGCGCGAGGCACAAAGCCAAAGGGAAAATGAGTCGATAAAGCCAGAGCACCGCTAAGCACTCAGCCAAACCCACCGCTTCGCGCAAGCGCAGGTTCCAACCTATTACCCTTTTTTCCCCACACAGTAAGTCACGGATGAATGGATTATCTACCAGCGCGAGCTCTTCATTCCCGTAATTTTACCCTTTCGTACCACTCGCAAACTTGCAGCGTCAGCCCATGCGCCTTTTACCCTACCAGCCCCTTAATATATTCCATTTTTCCCGCCACGCCGCCAGTTTTTTACTTTTAAGTGTCGGAATTTTTGCGCCGCAGCTACGGTCCGCACCAGAAAGCCAGACCGCATCCAAGCTTGCCGTCGCCGCGTTCGCCCACGTCGGCAGCGACCTCAGCCCCGATCCGGCGATTCGCTTTGGCACTTTGCCCAACGGCGTCCGCTACGCGCTACTCCACAACAACGAACCGAAAAATCGCGCCTCACTCCGGCTCCACATCGGGGCTGGCTCGTTTAACGAAACCGAAGGCCAGCGCGGCGTCGCCCACTTCCTCGAACACATGGCTTTTAACGGTAGCGAGCACTACGCGGCGGGCACGCTCGTCGAATTTTTCCAACGCATGGGCATGAGCTTCGGCGGCGACACCAACGCTTTCACCTCGTTTGACCAGACCGTTTACATGCTCGAGCTCCCTAAGACCGACGCACCCACGCTCGCCGAGGGCTTGCGCGTGTTTGCCGATTACGCCGGTGGCTTGCTGCTAAACCCCACCGAGATCGACAAAGAGCGCGGCATCATTCTGAGCGAAAAACGCACGCGCGATTCCGTCGGCTTCCGCACACTCGTAGCGCAGTTCGAATACGTCCTAGCCGACACTCTGCTTCCGAAACGTCTGCCCATCGGCTTGGTGCCCGTCATCGAAAAAGCCCCGCGCGAGGCTTTCGTTGATTTTTACAACACCTGGTATCGCCCCGAACTCACGACGATCGTAGCCGTGGGTGATTTCGACGTCGCCGCGCTCGAGCAACAAATCAGCGCCACCTTCGCAAACCTCAAGGCCCGCGCTCCCGCCCGCCCCGCCCCGGATCGCGGTCACGTCGCTCCTTTTAAGGGCATCCGCGCGTTCTACCACAGTGAACCTGAAGCTCCGGCCACGGAAGTTTCGATCTCCGCCCTCACCCCCTGCGGTTTTGAAGCCGACACTGCCGCCAAGCGTCTTACGGATCTCCCTCGAAGCCTCGCCACGGCGATCATTAACCGCCGCCTCGCTATCCTCGCTAAAAAAGAAAACGCCCCATTCAGCGCCGGCCGCACCAACGTAAACGAGAGCTACGATTTATTCCGCGAGGCCTCGATCGACCTCACCTGCAAAGCCGACCAATGGTCCGCCGCCCTCGGCGTAGCCGATCAAGAACTCCGTCGGGCCTTGGCCCACGGTTTCTCCTCCGCTGAACTGCGCGAGATCACCGCGAACTTCGTTAACTCCCTCGAGCAAGCCGTCAAAACCGCGCCCACCCGTCGCTCCGGCCAACTTGCTAGCAGCCTCGTCTCCAGCCTCAACGACCGCGAAGTCTTCACCCACCCCGCTGCCGAGCTCGCGCTCTACAAACCGGTCCTTGAAAAAATAACCCCCGCCGAATGTCTCGCCGGCCTCCGCGCAGCGTGGCCCGATACCGGCCGCTACGTCTCCGTCACCGGTAACGCCCAAATTCCCGCCGCCGAAGCCGCCGCCCAACTGAGCGCCGCTTACGCCAAGTCCGTCGCCATCGCGGTCACCGCTCCCGCGGTCGAGACCGACACGGCCTGGGCCTACACCGATTTTGGCGCGCCAGGAACCGTCGCCTCCCGCCAAACCGTGGCCGACCTCGGCATCACCTTGGTCACGTTCGCCAACGGCGTCCGCCTCAACCTCAAGCCCACCGACTTCGAAGCCAGCCGAATCCGCGTCAACGTTCGCATCGGCGACGGGCAAATGACTGAGCCCAAAACCCAACCTGGCCTCAGCTCCTACGCCGGCAACACCTTCAACGCTGGTGGCCTCGGTAAACATAGTAGCGACGAACTCCGGCGCATCCTCGCGGGCAAAACCGTTGGCGCGGGCTTCGGCATCACCGGTGACGCCTTTATTTTAAGTGGCGCCACCAACCGCGAGGATCTGCTCCTCGAACTCCAATTGATCGCCGCGCACATCACCGATCCTGGCTACCGTGACGAATCGGCCCGCCAAGCGACCAAGCGCATGGAGCAAATGTATCTTCAGCTCGCTCACACTCCCTCTGGCCCGATCAACCTTGAGGTATTACGCCTTCTTGCCAGCGGCGATTCACGCTTCGGCACACCCGCGCAGGAAGTCATGAACCAACGAACCCTCGCCGAAGTCCGCGCTTGGCTTTCCCCGCAACTGGCCACCGGACCAATCGAGATTGGCGTCGTCGGCGACTTCGAGCTCGAAGCCACCATCGCTGCCGTCGGCAAAACTCTCGGTGCCCTGCCCGCCCGCGCCCCTCGATCCGACCATGCGGAGCTGCGCAACGTTTCCTTCCCTGCCGAAGCTTTCACGAAAAACTACACCGTCGAAACCGAAATCCCAAAAGGCCTGGTCACCCTCTTCTGGCCATCCACCGACGCTCTCGAGGTTAAACGCACCCGTCGCCTCTCCATGTTGGCTAGCGTCCTCAGCGACCGCCTCCGCGTGAAAGTCCGTGAAGAAATCGGCGGCGCCTACAGCCCCTCCGCCGGTAGCTCCCCAAGCGAAAATTATCCCGGTTACGGCTTCTTCGCCGCGCAAGTCACCGTCGAACCCGCAAAGGCTAAGGAAATTTCTGACGTCGTCATCGCTCTCGCAGCCGATCTCGCCAGCAATGGGGTAACCGCGGAAGAACTCGAACGCGCCAAACAACCCGTTCTCACCGCGACCCGGGAGAGCCTGCGCAATAATAACTATTGGCTCAGCTCAGTCCTCAGCCGCGCGCAGGAAAAACCCGAAGTCCTAGACTGGTCCCGCTCGCGCCTCGCTGACATCGAAGGCATGAAAGCCGAAGATCTGTCCGCCTTGGCCAAGCTCTATTTCCCGGCCGCCCGAGCCTTCCGCGTCACCGTCTTGCCCATCGCCAAAACCGCCGCCGCGAAGTAACGGGCGGCCCGCGCCCGCCCGCAAGGACGTCGCGAAAGCTTACACTTTCGTCTTTCCCTCGGCGCGCCCGCTGCTTTCCTCAACGTTGGATATCTTTAATTTTCCATGAACACCACCATCAGTGCTATCACCGCCCGCGAAATCATCGACTCCCGTGGCAATCCCACGGTCGAAGTTGACGTCAAACTTGCCTCCGGGCACTTCGGCCGCGCCGCTGTACCCTCGGGCGCCTCCACCGGCGAACACGAAGCCATCGAACTGCGCGACGGCGATAAAAAGCGCTACGGCGGTAAAGGCGTCCAAAAGGCCGTCGGCAACGTGAAGGGCAAAATCGCCCCCGCCCTGATCGGCTTCGACGCCTTCGACCAGACCGGCGTTGACCGGGCCATGATCAAGCTCGATGGTACCGCGACCAAAGCCAAACTCGGCGCCAACGCCATTCTGGGCGTCTCCCTGGCCACCGCCAAGGCCGCGGCTAGCGCCGCCGGCGTTCCCCTTTATAAGTACATCGGCGGGCCGAACGCCAAGGTCCTGCCCGTGCCCTTGATGAACATCATGAACGGTGGCGCGCACTCCGACGCCCCCATCGATTTCCAAGAGTTCATGATTGTCCCGAAGAACTTCAATTCGTTCTCCGAAGCCCTCCGCGCCGGCGCCGAGGTGTTCCACTCTCTCAAAAAAGTTCTCAAATCCAAGGGCCTCCAAACTGCCGTCGGTGACGAAGGCGGCTTCGCCCCTAACCTCGCCTCCACGACCGACGCCCTCGACGCCATCGCCGAAGCCGTCAAAGCCGCCGGCTACAAACTTGGTAAAGACATCTTTCTCGCTCTCGACGTCGCCTCCTCCGAGTTCTACGTCAAAGAAAAGAAGACGTATGTCTTCAAAAAATCCGACGGTCGCTCCTTCACCGGCGACCAATTTGTCGCCTACTACAAAGAGCTCTGCGCCAAATACCCGATCGTCTCGATCGAAGACGGCTGTGCTGAAAATGATTGGGCGACGTGGAAGAAACTCACCGACGCAATCGGCGACAAAGTCCAGCTAGTCGGCGACGATCTTTTCGTCACCAACGTCGAATTTTTGAAGAAGGGCATCGAAACCGGCACCGCCAATTCGATCCTCGTGAAGGTTAACCAAATCGGTTCCCTCACAGAGACCCTCGACTCGATCGAGCTCGCCCAAAAGAACAAATACACGACCATCATCTCGCACCGCTCCGGCGAGACTGAAGACGTCACCATCGCTGATATCGCAGTCGCGACTAACGCCGGCCAAATCAAGACCGGCTCCGCCTCCCGCACCGACCGCGTGGCGAAATACAACCAGCTCCTGCGCATCGAAGAGGAGCTCGGCGCCAGCGCAATCTACGGCGGCACGCTCTAAGTTCGAGCCATTGCAACTGCAGACCGGGCCCCGCAGGCCCGGTCTTTTTTTTGGCGCGGAACCCAACACCCCATCCGCGCGTCCACGCTCTATCCCCTCGACGCCCAAGCCGAACCGGATAAAGTTTCCACTCACATGAACGCGCACCTCATTCGAATCACGCTGCTTACCGCCGCTTTCGCTAGTGGCGCCTGCGCCGCTGAATCCAGCCCTGTCGCCCCCGCACCCGAGGCCGCCGCCACGACCACAAGTGCCACTGGCGCCGGCCCGGCGCAAGCCTCAGCCCCAGCCGTAACCGAGGCCATGATCCGCGCCCGCCGCGCCGAGCACCTTAAAGCCAAGGTCGTTGCCAAACCCCTCAACGAAACAGGCGCGCCGCGCACCGACCTGCCCACCGCGTTGGCCGCCAATGGCTCGGCCGCCGTGCCCACCGTACCCGCCGACACGAAAGCCGAAAACCCCAACGACCTCGCGAAATCGAAAAGCGAAACCGCTGATGTGTTGCCCAAGGTCGAAGTCCGCCGCGGCCGCGTCACCGAAATCGAACGCGAAGTCTTCGAGCAGGAGCGCGATATCGCCCGCGAAAAGCAAAAAACCAAATCCACTGGTCTCGACCGCGCGTTAAACGAACCCAACAAAGCGCTCAAAATTTTCGGCGGTGAATCCACCAAGCAACGCGAAACCGTCGCCAAGGAACGCGTCAGCCTGATGGAATCCGAACGCGATATCCTCGAAGCCATCGCCTACGCGAAAACCAAGGAGCAAAAAGACGAGCTCCGCAAAGAGCTCGAACAAATCCGCTCGCTTCGCCGCGACCTGGAAAGCGCGTTGCGCTAATAATGCCCGTACGTCACTCGACGCGTACGATGTAGCCGCGCAGGTATTCGCTTTCCGGCATCGTCAGCAATACCGGATGATCAGGCGGTTGATGACAAAATTCCAGAACCTGCACCCGACGTCTTGCATCGGCGGCGGCCTCAGCGAGCACGGAGCGTAACTCCGCATCTTGCATGTGATGTGAGCAGGTGTAAGTCGCCAGTACGCCACCGGGCGCGAGTGCCTTCAGGGCACGCAAGTTGAGCTCCTTGTAGCCGCGCAAAGCGCCGGGCAAGGCACTCTTCGATTTGGCGAAGGGCGGCGGATCGAGCACAATCACATCCCACGGCGTCTCGGTTGAACGTAGCTCGTCGTTGAACCAGTCGAAAACATTGGCGGCGACAAACTCGGCTTTCACGCCGTTGTGCTCGGCATTACGCCGCGCCGCCGCAATTGCCTCTTCGGAACTGTCGAGCCCGAGCACGTACGCCGCGCCCGCGCGCGCCGCATGCAAGGCGAAGGGCCCTTGATTACAGAACGCATCAAGGACGCGCTTGCCGGTGCAAAACTTCGCCACGAGCGGATGCTGCACGCGCTGGTCGAGGTAGAAACCAGTTTTTTGGCCTGATTCCAAATCGAGCCAATACTCGACGCCCTCGATGTTCACCCAACGCGGAGCCCACGGTTGACCGGAGCGCGTGTGCGTCTCCAACGGCAAACCCTCAAGGCGGCGGATATTTGCGTCGTTACGGAAAATAATCTCAGCCGGCTTTAACAATTCCGCCAAGAGCTCGCTAATCACCGGGGTCATCCGATCGAGCGCGAGCGTTTGAATCTGTACGACGAGCGCATCGCCAAATTGATCCACGACCAGACCGGGTAATTCATCCGACTCCGACCACACGAGACGTCGGGCGGTGCCAGGGGCGCGGCGGGCGAGCGCGCGCTCGAGCGCACCGCGAATCCAAGCCGCATCGAGGGTAATGCGATTGCGGCTTAATCGGCGCCAAACGATCTGCGACTTGCTGTTGTAAATGCCCGTGCCGATGAAACGTCCCGTCCGGTCGCGACACTCGATTGCGGTGCCGTCGTGCTCAGCGCCAATCAACGCCTCGATCTCGTTCGTAAACACCCAAGGGTGACCCTGCACCACGCGTGGCTTCACGTTGGCCTTGAGCTTGAGCGCAGGCACGGAGGCGACTGCGGGCGCGGGAGTGACGGGTGGAATTAAGGTCATACACCCTAGAAGCTCCAAACTTCCGCGCCGGAGGCAATGGCAACCGTCGCCTTAAGCGAAAACGTTAAGCCTAGGGCGCTGGCGTGGACGTGGACTTGGACGTAGCAGCGAGAGCTGGGGCTTCATTCTGCGCAGCCACGATCGCGGGGGCAGACGCCGTTCTCGGCTTGGGCTCACCCACGAGTACGCTTAATTGCGCCTGCACTTGCACAAAAAATTCGGGCGTTAATTCGCCCTTCGGCACCTGATAGAGCTGCTTAGTTTTCGCGTGTTCGTAGAGGTTTTTTTCGCCGTCAGAGCTGCGGCCCTTAGGACGCAGGACTTTTTTACGCTCTAACATGAAGGCAAGAAACTGCACGAGACGCGTATTTTCTGCGTTCACCTCGGTCGCCGGATCCGCCAGTGCCAAAAATAGCGTCTCGGCGTTGAGCTTCAACGTGCGCTCGGTGTTTTCCCCGGCGACGCGCGGTTTGTAGGGATGCACCCAGCTGCAAGCGATGAAGCCCGCCGGCGCGAACGCCTCCTTCTGGCTCGCCAAAAGATCATGCCGTACGATCTCAAGATTAGCGTTGCGCACGAGGTAACTCGCGACGGGCTCGCCCGCGGCAAAGCTCTGCCCCGAGACAAAGCAAGCGGTGGCGATCGGCTGCAAATTCAATTCCATAGCCTTTAGTGTTTACTCTCAGGAAGGGCGGACGCTAGCACTTTTACACCGCATGAACGGACGCCTCATCGCCATTGGCGACATCCACGGCTGCCACGAGGAATTTGCCGAACTCCTTTCGCTCCTAGAGCTCAAGCCTGACGACCGGCTCATTCTCTTGGGTGATCTCGTGAACCGTGGCCCCGACAGCCATCGCGTGATTGAACTCGCCCGCGCTCACCGCGCGATCTCACTGCTCGGCAACCATGAGCTCCGTTTACTCAATTATCGACGCACTCGTGATCTAAAATACACCAAAGAACACGATTTGGAAACCTTCGATCAGCTGCGGGCGGACGATTGGACGTATCTGGAAAAAATGCTGCTAACCTACGAGGAGCCCGCCTTGAATCTTGTATTTGTGCATGGCGGATTTCTCAGCGGACAACCCTGGCAGCGCCAACCCGCCGAGGTCGTCACGCGCATCCAAGTTATCGATCGCGACGGCCAACCCCGCAAACGCGCCGATGCTCCCGACGCCCCATTTTGGGCCGACCTCTGGAACGGACCTCCTTACGTCATTTACGGTCATACGCCCCGACCCGAAATTTATAAGCTAAAATGGTCCCTCGGTCTCGATACCGCCTGCGTCATGGGCGGTCATCTGACGGCATTTATTTTACCCGAAAAGCGTTTCGTTCAGGTCAAAGCCCGCCAACGCTACTTCACATGAACCCCGCTTCGTCCGCCGACCCACTTGCCGCCACCGCGCTGCTTTGCATCGACGCGCAGACGCTGTTCATTCGCGCCATCACCGACGGTCCCGTCGTACAACGCCGCTGCGCATTCGCCCTCGCTGCCGCCCACGGGCTCGGCCTACGTATCGTATTTAGCGAACAAGTGCCGGCCAAGCTCGGCGGCACCGCGCCCGAACTGCTCGCCGCCGCACCTGGTGCAGTCGCCCTCGGCAAAGACACGTTTTCTGCGGTCGCCGATGACGCCATCCGCGCCGCCGTCGCACCCGCTGAACACCTCCTGTTGTGCGGATTGGAAACTCCGATCTGCGTTTACCAGACCGCAGTCGATGCCCTCCACAGCGGCCTGCATGTGACGATTCTAAGTGACGCGGTGGGCGCTCGCCGTCCCGACGATGCCGCCGCGTGTCTGGCCGCGCTCCGCCACGCCGGCGCGCACGTGTTGCCCAGCGAAAGCGTGTTCTACGCCCTCCTGCGCGACGTGCGGCACCCTTTTTTCAAAACCTACACTCAACTCGTAAAATCTCATGGCTGACGATGCCCTTGCCTTCTCCTCGGTCCGCGAACTCAAGCAAATGGACGCCGGCGGGCGCGGCGCCTTTGCGGCGATGCTGGTGGTGAAAAAACTCGCGACTAAGACCGCCTCCAACGGTAACGCCTTTCTAAGCGTCGATCTTGGCGATCGTTCGGGCTCGTTTAGCTGCACGGTTTTTGGCGACAACCCCGGCTTCGATGCTTTGCGTGCCGGAGGCGAAGGCTCCGTCATCCGCGTCGAGGGGAAAATTGATTACTATCAAGGCCGGCTTTCGCCGAAACTCGCCCGCCTTACTATTGTGCCGGAGAACGAACTCACCGATCCGGCGATGTTAGAAAATCTCGTCGAGGTCGCGCCAGAGGATGGGGCCGCCCTCTGGACCGAATTCCAAGGTTTTATCGCCGGCATTGGGCATCCAGAATTACGCGCGACTGTCCAGGCGGTGTTCGAGGAGATCGGTGATCAATTTCGCTGGTCGCCGGCCGCCGTTTCGATGCATCACGCCTACCGCCACGGCTTGCTCGAACACACCACGCACATGGCGCGAGCCTGCCGAGCGTTGCTGCCGATTTATCCCGAAGTTGATGCCGATCTGGCCATGGCTGGCATTCTGCTTCACGACACTGGCAAAACGATTGAATACGAGGGCACGCTCGCCACGAAACGCAGTCGGCGCGGCATCTTACAAGGCCATGTTGTCCTCGGCTACCAATTGGTCCGCAAGGCCGGCCTTAAATCCAAGCTCGATTCCGAGCGCCTTGAGCGCCTCGAACACATCGTGCTTAGCCACCAAGGTGAACCTGAGTGGGGCGCGGCGGTTTACGCGGCGGCGCCGGAGGCGGTCTTTGTTTCTATGATCGACAACCTCGACGCCAAAATGGGCATGGTTCAGCGTGCCTTGCGTCAGGCCAATGCCGACGACGAATTTTCCGAACGTCTGCCCGGCTTGAGTTCGCAATTATTGACTAAGCCCGTCTCGCCGTAGCGCGCAGAGCTTACTGCAGATTCTGAATAATGCTCACGAGCGGCAGGAACAGCGCGATCACGATGGTGCCCACCATGACCGCCATGAAAACAATCATGATCGGCTCAATGACGGAGGTGATGCCAGCGACGGCGTTGTCGACTTCCTCGTCGTAGCTATCGGCGATGCGCGTAAGCATTTCCGGGAGCGCACCGGTTTCTTCGCCGACTTCAATCATACTGGTGACCATGCCGGGGAAGATCGCGGTGCCTTCAAGCGGCTTGGCGACGTTTTCGCCCTCTTTGACGCGGTCGTGCACGCTATTGAGCGCGTCGGCCACGTGCACATTTCCGCTTGTGTCGCGCGTGATCACGATCGCTTGCAACATCGGCACGCCGCTGGCGAGCAGCGTGCCAAACGTACGCGTAAAGCGCGCAATGGTCGCCTTGAGCACAAGGTCTCCGAGCACCGGCGAGTGAATCAGCAGCCAATCGAGCGTACGCGCGCCCAAGCGCGTGCGCTTGAACAACTGGAAAGCAAAATAAAGTCCGATCAAAACAGCGCCGGTCAGCAGGAAGTGGTCGCGCATGAAATAACTCACGGTCAGCAGCACCTGCGTGAGCAGTGGCAAGGGCTGGCCTTTTAACATGCCGGTGAAAATCTCCTGAAATTTCGGCACCACAAACACCATCAGGACCGAGACGATCGTGACCGCGACACTTGAGATGATAACTGGATAGATCATCGCGGATTTCACTTTGCCCTTAATGCGTTCGGACTTCTCGTTAAAGACCGATAAACGCTCCAAAACCGTGCTCAAGACGCCGCCCGCCTCACCGGCGCGCACCATATTAACATAGAGCCGGTCGAAAATTTTCGGATGCGCGGCCAGGCCTTCGGAAAAATTACCACCCGAGCGGATCGTATCAGCGATCTCTTCGAGGACGATTTTGAAACCGGCCCGTTTTTCCTGACGCGAGAGGACTTCAAGGCTGCGCAAAATGGGCATACCCGCTTTTACAAGCGTCGCGAGTTGGCGGGTGAAAACCGTGAGGCCTTTGCTATTGAGCACCGTGCCGAAAACGCGACGGCGGGGTTTTTTGGTGGCCGCGGAGCGCAAGGCGACGCCCTGAGCGGGAGATTTTGGGGCGGGCGCACCGGGCAAAGCAGCCGCGGGACGGGTGGCGAGTTTAGGGGCGGTGCTCACGTGTATTTGACGACTTCCTCGATGCTGGTGTGTCCGTCGAAAATGGCGCGCAAGCCGTCGTCACGCAGTGTGCGCATACCTTCAGCGACGGCTTGTTGGCGGATCTGCAAGGTCGGCGCGCGTTGAACGACTAAATCGCGCACCGCTTCACTCATGCGTAGCCATTCGTAGATACCGAGACGACCCTTGTAGCCGGTCTGGTTACAAACACCGCAACCCTGGCCGGAGAAAAATTGTCGGTTCCCGACACTGGAGCGACTGATCCCCAGCGGACCGAGCAAGGAATCCGGGGGTTCATAGGCGCTCTTACAATGTGGACAAATGCGACGCACGAGGCGCTGCGCAAGTACAGCTTCCAGACTCGACGCGATGAGAAATGGCTCGACGCCCATATCAATGAGACGCGTAACGGCGCCGGGTGCGTCGTTGGTATGAAGCGTCGATAAAACGAGGTGACCCGTGAGCGAGGCTTGGATGGAAATTTGCGCAGTTTCCAGATCACGGATTTCGCCGACCATGATCACGTCGGGGTCTTGCCGGAGAAAAGAGCGCAGCGCGGATGCAAAAGTGAGTCCAACCAGGGGGTTAACGGGCACCTGCATGAGGCCTTCGATTTCGTATTCGACGGGATCCTCGGCGGTAAGAATTTTCAGATCTGGGGTGTTTACGATGCGCAGGCCGCTGTAAAGGGTCGTGGTTTTGCCCGAGCCGGTGGGGCCGGTGACGATAAAAATACCATTGGGGCGACGAATGATTTCGTTGATACCGTTGAGGACGTCGGGCGGCATCCCGAGCTGGGTGATGTCGAGCTGGACGGCGGATTGGTCGAGGACACGCAGCACGATACTTTCGCCGAACTGGGTGGGTAGCGTGGAAACGCGCAGATCAACCTGGCGGCCGCCCAGGGTGATTTTGATGCGACCGTCCTGGGGGATGCGTCGTTCGGCGATGTTGAGATTAGCGAGGACTTTGAGACGGGAGGTGATCGGGAGCGCGAGTTGCTTGGGCGGCGGCGCCATTTCGTAGAGCGCGCCGTCGATGCGGTAACGGATTTTAAACTCGTGCTCGAAGGGTTCGAAATGGATATCGGAGGCCTTGTCGCGTATGGCCTGACCGATGACCAGATTTACAAAACGGATGATGGGCGTCTGCTCGGCCATCGTCTCGATGTCGTGGTCAGAGAGCTTGCTTTCGTCTTGGTTAAAATCTCCCGCGCTAATTTCCTGCAGCAGTTCATCGAGGCTGGCTTCGTCCTCGCCGAAATGCTGACGAATTTGGACGTCGATTTTATCTGGGTCCGAGAGAATGAGTCGAACGCTGCGCCCAAGCGCAAAGGTGAGATCGTCTACGATGTGGGCATTAAACGGATCCGCGGCGAGCAGGTCGATGCTAACGGCATCAACTCGCAGGGGCATGACGGCGTAATCGCGGGCAAGTTTGCCGGTAAGGGCGGCGATGGCATCGCCCGGGAACTGCGCCGGCATATCGGGCAAATAATCGCACCCGACGTGAGCGGCGATCCGCTCTAAGAGTGCGGATTTATCAATGAGCCCAAGGTCGACCACGACATCGGCGAGCGATTTGCCGGTGGCTTTGTGTTCCTCATTGAGTTCATCGAGCTGGGCAGGCTCGACGAGTCGCTGCTCGCGGAGAAACTCGTAAATGGCGGGGCTGTGGCTGACGAACATGCGATGGGGTGACGCGTTAAAAAATAAGGACGAGGATCAAAAGTTGCGCAGGTTGGCGCCGCTGTTGAGTAATTTTTCCTGCATGGAAATCGGGTCGTGGCATTTTTCGATCGCCTCATCGGGCGATATGAGTGCGCGGTTGGCGAGGCTCAAAAGATGGGCATCGAGTGTGATCATACCTAGGCTCGCGCCGGTCTGAATATCGGAGTTAATGCGGAAAGTCTTATTATCGCGGATGAGGGAAGCAATCGAGGTCGTGTTGACCATGATTTCGTAGGCGGCAATGCGACCGCCGCCGATTTTTTTGCAGAGCACTTGGGAAATGACTGCAACCAAAGAGGAGGCCAGTTGCGTGCGGACCATTTCCTTGGTGCTGGCCGGAAAGGCATCAACGATTCGGTCAACGGTCTTGGCCGCGCTGTTGGTGTGGAGGGTTCCAAAAACCAAATGCCCCGTTTCAGCCGCGCTGATGGCAGCTTCCATGGTCTCAAGGTCGCGCATTTCACCCACAAGGATAATATCAGGATCTTGCCGCAGGGCCCGGCGGAGAGCTTCCGAGAAACTGGGCACATCAACGTGGACCTCACGCTGGGTGACGATACAGCGTTTGTGGTCGTGGAAATATTCGATCGGATCCTCGATCGTGATGATGTGCCCGTCGCGAACTTCGTTTATGTAGTTCACCATTGAGGCAAGCGTGGTCGTCTTGCCTGAACCGGTGGGGCCGGCGACCAAAATTAGCCCACGCGGGCGGTGCAGCAGTTCGCGAATTTTATCGGGAAGACCAATGTCGCGCAGACTATAAATTTTCTCGGGAATCTGGCGTAGCACGAGGCCGATATTACTTTTGGCGCGCAAGATCGAAACACGAAAGCGGGCTTTCTTGCTAATACTAAAAGCAAAATCTGCACCGCCATTGACCTTAAAATCAGCCTGATGCACCTCGGGGGTGATGGCCTTCATCAACGCTTCTGTATCCGAGGGTGTGAGGGGCGGACCCTCGATCGGCATCATGCTACCACACACTCTGAGCGTAGGCGGGTGTCCGACCTGGAGGTGCAGGTCTGAAGCGTTTTGCTCGACGGTCAACTCGAGCAGTTCGTTGATCTCATAGCTCATGGTGAAGCGAATTGATCGTCGGTGCGCTTAGCTGGAGTCGCCAACGGTGATGGTGACGATTTCGTCGATGGTGGTGAGACCGGAAGTAACCTTTCTTAATCCATCTTCACGCATGGTGCGCATGCCAAAGCTGCGGGCTTTATCTCGAAGCCGCGCGGAGCCGGAGTTTTCGTAGATCAGGCGCTGAATCTCTTCGTTGACCAAGAAAAGTTCTACGATGCTCAAGCGACCGCGGAAGCCCGTGCCGTTACAGTTGGCGCAACCCGCGCCGCGCGCGAAGGTAGCGGCGGCAGCTTGCGCGGCGTTGATCCCAAGAGAGCGCAGTTCGCTGCTGGTAGGCGCGTAGGGTTGGCGGCATTTAGAGCAAATTTTGCGCACGAGACGTTGTCCCAGTGTCGCACGCAAGGACGTTGAGACCAGAAAGGGTTTCACGCCGATATCGATAAGCCGGGTGACCGCGCTCGGAGCATCATTAGTGTGCAGCGTGGAAAACACCATGTGACCGGTGAGCGAGGCGTTGATGGCAATCTCAGCGGTCTCAAGGTCACGAATTTCACCAATCATAACAATGTTGGGTGCCTGCCGAAGCATCGCGCGAAGCGCGGAGGCAAACGTCATGCCGATGTCGGCGCGAACGGGCACTTGGTTAATGCCGTTGAGCTGATACTCCACCGGATCCTCGACGGTAATGATTTTACGGTCGGGCTTGTTGATGTAGTGCAGACAGGAATAAAGGGTCGTGGTTTTACCCGAACCGGTCGGGCCGGTCACCAGCACAATGCCATCGGGTAGAGAGATTAGCCGTTCGAGTTCTTTTTGGTCGTCACTGAAGAACCCGAGTTCGGGCAAACCAAGTTGCAGTCCTTCTTTGTCGAGGATACGCATGACGATACTTTCGCCATGCGCGGTGGGCAGAGAAGATACGCGCAGATCAAGCTGCCGGCCGTTCACCATGATCTGGATACGGCCATCCTGCGGGATGCGCTTTTCCGCGATGCTGATATTGGCCATGATCTTCAGTCGGGAAATGATCGAGAGCTGGAGACGCTTCGGGGGATTCTCAACTTCGAGCAACACGCCATCGATGCGGTAGCGCACGCGAAAACGTTTCTCCATGGGCTCGATGTGGATGTCCGAGGCGCGCCGTTGAATCGCCTCAAGGATCATCGTGTGCACGAGCTTGATGACGGGAGCGTCCGCTTCGGCATCGCTCAGGTTACCCTGGCCGTTAGCCTCGGTCGTGGTGGTGATGGAGTCACCGTTGCCGGGGGCGGAGAGGCTGTTTAACAGCTCGTCGATGGAGCCGGCATCTTTGCCGTAAAAGCGATCAATCGCAGCGGTGATATCGCGCGCGGTGGCGACATGGGGCTCGATGGTGAGTTTGAGCAGATGACCAAGGCTATCGATTGCCTCGGTATCGAGGGGATCGGCCACGGCGAGGCGCAAAATTTTACCCTCATGCGCAAACGGCAGCACCTGATAGCGCGCGGCCAACTCGCGTGGCACCAAACCTAACACATCGCCACCGACGCGCAACGCGCCCAAATCAGGCGCGAGGGGTAAACCAAACTCCGCCGCCAGTAGCGCGGTGACGCGTTGTAGGTCTAGACCGGCTTCAGCCACCAAGACATCCAGCACACGGGGTGGCGGCGTGGTGAGATCAGTGTGCCCCGCGAGCGTTTCACGGGCTTGTGCAAGCTGGGCGTGGTTGATCAGCCCGTGGTCGAGCACGAGCTGGATCACAAAGTCATCGGCCGAATAGTTTGCTGTTGAGGCTGGCAATTCTGGAAATGACGACGACGACATGGGAAATGTTACTGGCGACTAAGACTTAGGAGGAACTCGGCGTTGGACTTCGTTTTCTTGAGTCGGGTGATGAGCATTTCCATCGATTCGATCGGACCGAGCCCCTGCATGGCCCGGCGCAGGCCGTAGATGCGTTGAAGCTCCTCGGGGTGATAGATGAGTTCCTCTTTGCGGGTGCCCGAACGATCGATGTTGATGGCGGGGAAAATGCGGCGTTCGACAAGACCGCGGTCAAGGTGAACTTCACAATTACCGGTGCCTTTGAATTCCTCGAAGATGATTTCATCCATGCGGCTGCCGGTGTCGACGAGGGCCGTAGCGATAATCGTGAGGCTGCCTGCGCCCTCGATATTGCGCGCCGCGCCGAAGAAGCGCTTGGGTTTTTGGAGGGCGTTGGATTCGAGACCGCCGGACATTGTTTTACCGCCGCTGCCTGAGAGCGCGTTGTAAGCGCGAGCGAGGCGGGTGATGGAATCGAGCAGAATGACAACGTGTTGGCCTTGCTCAACAAGACGGCGGGCTTTTTCGCCCACCATTTCCGCGCAGTGCACGTGGCTCTCGGGGGTCTCGTCGAAGGTGGACGAAACGACTTCGCCCTTGGTGTGGCGCTTGAAATCGGTGACTTCCTCCGGGCGCTCGTCGATCAGCAACAGAATTAACTTCACCTCAGGGCTGTTCGCCGAGATGGAATTGGCGATGTTTTGCATCAGCACGGTTTTACCGGTGCGTGGGGGCGCAACAATGAGGCCGCGTTGGCCGAAGCCGATGGGCGTAAGAATATCTACGGCGCGCATCGAGACGTCCTTCGCGACATCTTCAGATTCAAGCAAGATGCGCTTGAGCGGGTAATAAGGCGTGAGTTCTTCGAAGGGCGTGACGTTGGCAATGGCCTCGGGCGCGAGGCCCATGACTTTATCGACGCGCACAACGGCGGGACAACGATCGCCGGGCTGCGGGGCTTGCACCAGAACTTCGACCTGATGGCCGCGCTTGAGACCGTAGCGATTGACTAGGCTCTCGGGTAAATACGCGTCATCGGGATAGAGTCGGTAATTACCTTGGGCGTGCACGATAAACGCGCCGCGATCCGTCACGTCAATGTAGCCACGATCGAGAATCGGGCGCTTAGCCACAGCAGCAGCTTCAAAAATCTGCGCCTGCAAGGTGCGCCGATTGGGCGCGCCTTCGATGTTGATACCTTCACGGCGCGCGAAGGCCGTGAGTTCGGCCAAGGTTAACGTGTAAAGATCATCAAGGACCAAGGCCTCACCACCGCCGGAGGAAATTTCCGTGGCTAGGGTATCGAGGTCAGCCAGATTAGTGAAACGCGAGGGATTCGGTAGATCGCCAAAAACCTGTGGCGAGGCGGGAGGAAGCGGCTGCGGCGGATACATCGGGCCAGGGCCGCCCCCGCCGTGACCACCAAAACCACCGCCGCCATGGCCGCCGGGAGCGTTGGGTTGCCAAGGACCACCGCCGTTGCGGCCCCGCTTACGTTTATTGCGCTTCCATGCGTCGCGACCCTGCCATTCACCGCGCCCGCCTCCTCCGCCTTGGCCACCACCCTGACCGCCTTGATTCCAACCGCCGCCGGATGGACCCGCGGACTGATCCGCAGCTTGTGGCGCGCCCGAATCGCCCGAGGAACCATGACCATCGTGGGAGGAGGCTTGGGGCGAGGATTGACTTGAAGAACTATAATCTGAGGCGGAGCTCGACTGAGCAGAATCCCCATAAGCAGCCGAAGGCGCTACCGGCGTCGGTACAAAAATCGGGGCCGGCGGCGGCGTCTCACGCGGAGCGGGTGCGCTTTCGGTAAACGACAACTCAGCGTCAGCGGTTTTTACTTTAGCGGTTTTTTTACCGCGAGGAGCAACCGTACGCTTGGTTTTCTTAGGTGCAGAAGCTGCAGAATGGGAGGAAGACGAGGAATCGTCGTCGTTCTTAGGAGGAAAAGACATGTGAAAGTAAAAGGCAGGGAGCCGCGCGGGGCTAGGGAGTAAAAAGTATGGGCTTTAGCGTCGGCCGGGGAGCGAGGCGACAAACGTGTCGATTTGGACTTGGAGAAAAGCGGCAGAGCCGTCGTTCCACATGACCCTATCGGCGAGTTCGATTTTTCGCGCCAACGGCAATTGCTGGGAGATGCGTTGTCCAGCGAGTTCCCGCGAGAGGCCGCGTTGCTCCAGTCGGACAAGTTGCAACTGTGAAGAACAGGCGATACACAGCGTGAAATCAAACCAATTTTCCAACGATTGCTCGAAGAGCAACGGCACCTCGAAGACCCAATCTGCTTCGGGTTGCGTCGCTAGCAACCGCCGCCACTCCGCAAATAATAAAGGATGCGTCAGCTGCTCCAACCAACGTCGCTCTGCCACTTCCGCAAACACGCGAGCGGCAAGCGCTGCACGATCTAGTAGCCCCTCGGGCGTAAACACCGATTCGCCATAGCGCTCTTGCAGCTGCGCGAGCACCGCCGGCGCGGTTAAAATCAAATCTCGGATTTGAGCATCTGCATCTACTCTTCGAAAGCCATGTAGTTCAAAGCCTTTGGCTGCGGTTGACTTACCGCACCCCATACCCCCCGTTACACCCAAAATCATGGGAGCACCCCGGTTGGCTGTGGATGTGAGCTCGCTGCGCTTGGTTGCAAATAGCTAATCATAACAATGGGGCTGCGGAGCGGGGTTCAGGAACAAGTGAGATCCCTAGAATTTGCGAGCCTGGCACAATTGACACGAAAAATCTGACTGCTGAGACAAAAACTCTCTCGGGCAAACACTGACTCCCGCATCAGAGGAGCGACAGCACTTAAAGCGTGCGCAATATTGCACGGAATCGAAGTTTTTTTAAAAAAACATTGCCTCACTGAGTGCATTCTCGGGTGCGAGCAGGCTTACCGCCGCGTGCAACTCGGTGCGTCCGCCGTCAAAAACTGTCGTAAAAACGGCTGCACCTGAGGCCACATCGCCATGCCAAGCAAAGGATTTACCGTCTGAGTATTTAAAATTTACGAGTAGAGTTTCAGCCGAAGTTACCGTCGAGGCCACCAGAGAGTAAACGGCGTTGGTCTCACCACACTGCCCCATGCGATCACGCAGCCACTGCAACAACACACGGCCCTCGGCGCTAAACGCAGCTCCGTAGCCAACGGCGACACCCAGTAAACCCTCACGCAAGGTGGAGGTAGGATAGCGGCTGAGGAATTGACCGAGCGATTGGCGCACGGGGAGAAGACGCGCGTAAACAAGATCGCGCAAATTCTCACGCCTAGGCCAAGCGTAGGTGAGCGCATCGCTGGGAGCGATAGAGCTATCGATTAATACCCGTCGCGCACGGGTGAGCAGGTAACGGTAATCGGCCATGCGCGAGGTGTCGGCGAAGCGGTGGGCCCAATAATAAATCGGCAGATCGGTCGACAGACAGATTGAGACTTGGTTCTCCAGATAAGCACGGGCCGAGCGCGCGTAACTTAAGATCACAAACTCACAACAACGCGTATCGCCCTTAGATTTACCGACATGACATTCGCCGTAAATTTTGGCGCGAATTTCCGTCACTCCTTCATCCTCACTTAAAGGACACAATACGACAACTCGGCAGGGATAACGATGAGAGAAGCGTACGACCGTTTGAAATTGGGTGACGGCGTCATCTACTTCAGAATTAAGACCTAGATGCAGGACAAAGTTAACCTGAGTCGCCTTGGCGTCGTCTGAGGAGGGCGCGGCTCCGCCGCTTGAGGCCGTTTCGGCCCACATCTTAGCCAGCTCTTTACTGATGGAGCTGACGGGGACTTCTATACCCGGGAGCGCGTTAAAAATCGAAGGCATGAGCGAGCGCTTAAGGCTGACGCCACACGTGCTGTTTGGCGGCGAGAAGCTGATCCGCGCTGGCGGGGCCCCAAGAACCTGCAGCGTAGGCATCCATACCCTTAGCGCCTTGGGCCTTCCAGTGTTCGAGTACGGGAGTGTAAAGTTTCCAGGAGGTTTCAGCCTCGTCGCCGCGAATGAAAAGCGTGCCGTCACCAATCATAGCGTCGAGTACGAGTCGCTCGTAAGCCTCGGGGGTGTTAGAGCCAAAGGTGGTCGCGTAGCGGAAACTCATTTTCACCGGCTGAGTACGTGTCTCTAGACCAGGAATTTTGGTGTTCATGATCAGGCTTAGGCCTTCGTCGGGCTGAATCTGAAACGCGAGGGTATTGGCCGCGAGATCGAAGCCTCCGTCTTTGGAAAACAACGTGCCGGGAGGGCGTTTGAAATTGATTGCGATCTCGGAGACGCGGCGGGCCATGCGTTTACCGGAGCGAAGGTAAAACGGGACACCTTGCCAGCGCCAATTATTGATTGAGAGGCGGATACCGGCGTAGGTTTCTATCGCCGATTCAGCCGCGATACCTTCTTCTTGGAGGTAACCTCGGACGGCTTTACCGCCCATCAAGCCGGCGGCATACTGCGCACGTGCAACGTCGCCGTCGGGCCCGAGATTGAGGGGTTGGATGGCTTTGAGGACTTTGACTTTTTCATCGCGCACGGCCTCTGCGTCCATCGAGCCGGGGGGCTCCATCGCAGTGAGCGCGAGCAACTGCATCGTGTGATTTTGAATCATGTCACGCAGGCAACCGCTCTGCTCGTAATAGCCGCCGCGAGTGCCGACGCCGACTTCTTCGGCTACGGTGATCTGGACGCTATCGATGAAGTTGCGGTTCCACAGCGGTTCAAAAATGGCGTTACTGAAACGCTGTACGAGCAAGTCCTGCACGGTTTCTTTACCCAGATAGTGATCGATGCGATAGACTTGATGCTCGGCCAACACCGAGCGGATTGTGACGTTGAGCTCGCGGGCGGACTCGAGGTCTTTACCGAAAGGCTTTTCGATAATGACTTTGGTGTGGTGGGGTTGACCGAGGTATTTCCGAGCGAGACCACTGGCTCCGAGATTGAGCAAGATCGAGGCGAAGACCGAGGGCGGTGTAGAAATATAAAATAACGTCTGAACTTCGCGGCCGATCTTTTTCTCAATCGCAGCAATATGAGTAGCGAGCCGATCGAAGGCGGCTTTCTCGTCGTAACCACCGGCGACGTAAGAGGTGTTGGCCGCAACGCGCGCCCAAACATCGGCGTTTAGTTCGCGCCGGGAAAATTCCTTAATGGCATCCGTGGCGAGCGTGCGAAATTCTTCATCTGGAATCGCCTTGCGACCGTAGCCGACCAGAAAGAACTCAGCCGGCAACAAGTTGTCGTGACCTAAATTATAAACAGCGGGGATAAGTTTGCGTGCCGTAAGATCGCCGGAGGCGCCAAAGATAACGACGACAGTAGGCGGGGCACCCCGGTGCTTACTGAGCCCCTGCAGGAAAGGATGACGCGGAGAATCGGCCATAACGTTTTGGAATTTGTCGGCGCCGCCGGAGTGTGAGGCAAGTGAAATGCTCTAAACCGGGGCCGCGTTAATTACGAAAAAGCTTAGCCTTAAATTATTTCGGGAAAGCGCGGTGCGTCTTCGTAATACTGAACTAAACTGGGTACTCGCCAACTAGACAAACCCCTGCGATAGCAAATAGTGGCCTGTTTAAAACAGGAGCCTCACCCTCCTTGAGGGATCCCTTAGGCGAAGCCCCCTTCCCTACTGCATAATTCAAAGCCCAGCGCTGGTCGCAGCTTAGGGTGCGACTGGGCTGGCATCACGCACACAGCGGAAGCCGACGTGGTTGCTGCCTGTA